>Ga0265797_10002999_pt1 | contig 27529 bp, 25 predicted proteins | sample P2T30metagenome_FD_192433 | JGI IMG/M metagenome (GOLD analysis project Ga0265797, IMG submission 192433) | Plant litter microbial communities from East Loma Ridge, Irvine, California - P2 T30 | ecosystem: Environmental > Terrestrial > Plant litter > Unclassified | place: USA: California... | reverse complement strand
GTGCGGTATCCAGACTTCAGCGTCGTTACTGTAGACACTTTTCCAAACCGTGCATACGGTGCCTATGTTCGCAGCAGCAGCAGCAGCAGCAACAGTCCACCATGGGTTGACAGCGTATCTGTACGAGAGAATAAATCGTGACTGTATTGCTATTGCTAGATAGCTGTTATATCGTCTCTGTAATGTTTATACAATCATGCCCAAGCCCAATCAAAGTCCCTCGGCAAGAGCCGCGCTCAGTGGCGACTACATCCCTTGCAGCTTCGATGTCATTGAGCATGCCTGCCTTCTCAGCCTGCACGAGCAAGCATCTTGGAAATACAGCCGGTCCTGTATTGCTCTTCCGTGCATTTACTCTACGTAACTACATCACCACAGCATCATCATGTCTGTCAATTGTGGCCAAGTATCGCTCCTCCGATAGACATCATCCTATCGCTTCGTTGGCACCATCGCTATTTGAGAGCTATCACTCCTCACTTCTGCACACGAGGCGGTACATCTGCAGCAACCCGCTTCAGCTGCTGAAGACTCATCTTTGTAACCATCGCTATTGGACGCCCTGCGTTTGCAGCCTCACTTGGGCATCTTTAGCGAGCGTCACGAGAGCTCACGAAGTCACCACGCTCGCGTTTGTGTTGTGATGTAAACACTGCACCGACTGTTCTACCATCGCTCAGAGAACAGCATCGTATCTTCTATTGACTGTATACCAACGCATTCTGACATCACCGATTCTTGGAAGAGGAACATTGGAAAGCCTTAGAATTGTTCAGCAGGAAGAACTTACCAGGTGAGCTGAACCATCATTTCACGTGCAGTCATCTTCAACACGCGTGCATGCAAACGCGCTCAAACGTACCCTGCATGGTTACGCAAGCCCCACCCTCTTCACCAAGTACCTCTCCTCACTTCGACTTCTACTCTTTTACACCAACCTTTTTTTGCATTGAGGCCAACTTGGGCAGACTCACTCATCACTTTACCATTCACAGAGTTTTACACATCCGGAGCATTCACCCTACCAATCTGGTCAACAAACCATGTCGACCAACCCGAGAGGGCGCGGCGGCGGCAGAGGCGGTGGCGATCGTGGCGGAGGCGGTGGCGATCGTGGTAGAGGTGGTGGCGATCGTGGCAGAGGTGGTGGCGACCGTGGCAGAGGTGGTGGCGACCGTGGTAGAGGTCGTGGCGATCGTGGCGGACGCGGCGGCTACGACAACAGGGGCGGAGGAGCAGGACGTGGCAACTTCGTCCCTCGAGGTGGTCCCTCGGGCCCTCATGGAGGGTCGCTGCCCATTCGAGGTGGTCCATCAGGCTACGGCTCCGGCGGCGGTGGTCGCGGTGGCGGCCTCCAGAGAGGCGGACCGCGTAATGTTCAACCTGGCATATACCTGTAAGTCAAATTCCCAAGGCAACAGCGAGATCTCTCGTAGACATCTACTGACCTCAACGCAGCAATGGAACGAAGCCCGACATCCCCGACCCCAAGATCACGAAGCTGGAAAACGACAGGCTCGCAGTCACGACGAAGAACACATTCGACGGTCTACCTGGACGTAACAGCTACGGCACCAAGGGCAAAGAAGTCATACTCCGTACCAACTATTTCCAAGTCCAACTTGCCTACGATGTTGGGAACAAGGTCGTCGACAAGGTGCTTCACCGGCACACGGTGGCCTGGAAGGACCAACAGCTGCCGAAACCTAAGAAGCGCCGTGCCATGGAACAGATTCTGGCTTTGCCAGAAATCAAGAGCCTCCCTCACGCGTCTGACTTCGGTGCAAACATTGTGACCACTGAAAAGATCAGCGAGAAGTTGTTGCAGAGCAAGGAGCTGAGCGTCACCCTGCCACCCAAAGGCAGTTCGGTTGTGTTGGCCGCGCCGGCAGATGATGCACCTAAACACGTCAAAGACGCGGCAGCGCGCAACTCGATCAGGTTCAAGTTGCAATCCTCTGCTTCCCTCAACGTACGCGACCTTATCGCCTACATCAATTCAACCTCTCGGGAAGGACAGTATGCCGGACACGGCGACCTTGTTCAGATGCTCAACATCATCATGTGCAAAGCCCCGAATGAGGCTGCGTCAGTCGCCAAACTTCCCGGCAACAAGTTCTACCCGCACCAAGGTCTGCTCGGTGTAAACAACCATCCCGACATCGACTTCGAGGAGCTCGCAGGTGGACTCGTTGCCCTTCGCGGCTACTTCTCCAGTGTAAGATGCGCGACTGGGAGAATGCTTCTTAATCTGAACGTCACCAGTGGAGCATTTTACCAGACAGTACTGTTGGCGGACCTGCTCACCAAGTTCGGCAACCCAGACTGGGAGCAACGCGAGATCTTTATCCGCAGATTGAAGGTCCTGTACCAGCGTGAGGGCAAGACCCCTGTCAAGTCTGAGAAAACTATCGTCGGCTTTGCTAGACCTGTGGGCGGCAAGAACCCAGTGAAAGTCAAGCGATTCGGCAATGCACGCGAAGTCACGTTCACATACACTGATCGCAGCGGACCGAATCCCAAAGACATCACGAAATCCGTTGCCGACTACTTCAAAGGTCTTGGGGTAACTTTGGCTAGCCCGGAGCTTCCTGTGCTCAATGTCGGTACTGTCGCCGACCCGATGTACATCCCGATTGAGATGTGCACTGTACTCCCTGGCCAGCCCTACCGGAAGTTCCTCACCGGTGACCAGACTAGCCAGATGCTGAAGTTTGCCGCACGCGTTCCCAACCAGAATGCTATGTCCATTGCTGGCGACGGAACCAACGGCGGCACAGGCCTCAAGCTGCTTCAGCTCAGCGGCAGACCTCAAGGCGCCGGTCAGAGCATCGAGCTCTTTGGCCTGAGCGCTAGCACCAAGATGCTGACTGTACATGGGCGTATCCTAATCGCCCCCCAAGTCCAGTATGGCAAGAAGAAGGTCGCCAAGCCATTCAACGGGTCTTGGAACTGTGCGGATCAGGCCTTTATCAAGGGTGGGAAATTCACTTCCTGGTCCTCGGCCATTCTTGATCTCCCAGGTCGGCCTTCCGTCCCTGGCGACCAAGACGGCCAGGCCAGCAAATATCTCACGGACCTCCTTGGGCACGAGCTCGTCAAGTACGGCCTGCAAATGGGTACGTACAGAGGCGCTAAGAAGTTCACGCTCAGTCACCTGAACATGGCAAATCGCAACGCGAACAACGAAGTCTTGGATGGTCTCTTTGCCAGCCTCGAGAAAGCCCAGATTCCGCTTGTCTTCATCGTGCTGCCCAACGATGACAAATGGCTATATGCTCGGATCAAGTACTACGGCGATACTCGATATGGCGTTCACACGATCTGCTCTATCGGCAACAAGCTCGCGAAAGAGAACGGCCAGGGCATGTACATGGGCAACCTCGCGCTCAAGTTCAATCTCAAGGGAGGAGGTGTGAACCACGAGATTGCTAACACCTTGGCCAACCCTCTCGATGCCCACACCATGCTGATGGGCATTGATGTCACTCACCCATCACCTGGCAGTGCAAAGGGTGCGCCCAGCATTGCGACCGCTGTCGCCAGCAGGGACAGGGACCTCTCCCAATGGCCAGGAAGCTTGCGTAAGCAGAAAGGCAAGCAGGAGATGATTGACGAGGGGAAAGCCCAATACGGTGACTGTGTCAGCGATTCGATCCTCAAGGAGATGGTCAAGGAGCGTCTGGAAGTCTGGCGCAAGTACAACAAGATCTTGCCGAAGAAGATTCTGCTGTACCGTGATGGCGTCTCTGAAGGACAGTACACCTTGGTCCTGAACCAGGAGCTGCCCCACTTTGAGGCTGCCTTCAATGACCTGTATGGCAAGAAGGACAACTGGCCGAAGATGGCTGTCATCGTCGTCGGCAAGCGCCACCACACGAGGTTCTACGCCACCAAGGAGGAAGAAGCCGACTACAATGCGCAGAGAGGGAAGGGCAGCCTGAACACTAAACCCGGCACTGTTGTTGACCGCGGCATCACCGGCACGACCTACCATGAGTTCTTCTTGCAAGCCCACCAAGGCCTCCAAGGCACTGCCCGTCCGGGTCACTACGTCGTCATCAAGGATGACATTGGCTTCAACGCCAACAGTCTCGAGCAGGTCACGCACCATTTGTGCTACTTGTTCGGCCGTGCTCCCAAGGCCGTCTCGTATGTTCCGCCGGCTTACTACGCGGACATTCTCGCCACGCGCGGTCGCGCATACCTGTACAATACGCTCCAGGAAAACCACAGTCCGGAAAGCACCATCGGCTCTGGCGGTGAAGAGTGGGACGGTGAGATCCACCCGAGATTGAGGGAGTCGATGTTCTACATTTGAGATGAGTTGTTCCTGCGATCTCCGCATGGTGAGAGAATTGCAATACTTCTTCTCACGCCCGCGCTGGAGATGTCGCAATTTTCTCACCTGACGGAAGGACTTTGAAGAATGATCAGATATCAAGGTTGCTGGAAATGCTTCGGCTTGTTGAACGATTGCTTGGATGAAAGGTGCTGGATTGCTTCTGTGGTGTTGGTCTGACAGTTGAGTTTGCTTGGTGCTTGAGATGAACTACACGATCGTTTGGTTGAGACTGGCACTGCCGCACTGGTAGGCAGATGACAATGGAAATGAGATTGCTTTCCGTGTTTCCCAGTCCCAACATTGATATCACAGTGCAATGCATACTGGATTAAACCATGATGGTGTTGTGGGAATTGTGTTCAGGCCAACCCATCACCTCAAGAACGTTCGATTGTGCGTTCGCTCCCCAGCCTCATACGAGCATCCTCAGTAGGTATACTAACAAGTTTACAGCCCTTCAACACACCAATTTGTGTTATCTCTGCACCGCTCCATAAATAGCACCCTCTTGGCGAAGGATCAATAAACTATATCGCGCACGTCAATGACTCCACATTCCATGCGAGACACACCACGTGCAAGGCAGCTCTCAGCTGTCAACGTCGCAGGTCTCTTCTTCAAGCTAAGTCCTAACATGGTAATTACTGCGAGACCCTAAGTACACATCGACCCACCTGCTTTGTGAAGACGCAATCATGCCTGTACGTTCCACCGGCTGCTTACAGTGCCGCAAGCGCAGAGTGAAGTGCGACGAGGCCTGGCCCGCTTGCCAGCGCTGCGCCAAACACGGCGTACCTTGCCCAGGCTACAGCCGTGAGAAAAGCGGTCTGGAGTTTAAGGATCAGACTGTGGTTACTGCGCGGAAGGCTAAGGCGAGTTATGGCGGTAAGAACGCTTTGGTGGTGAGCCTCAAGAAGTCTGCTTCTTCTTCTTCCAGCGAGAGGTCTACGCCGGAAGTGGATTTTGTCCTCCAGGATGCCAGTCGCCTTGCGTTCCAGGACTGGTCTGCTATGATGCCGATTTCGATGCTTGTCAGTCCGGCGGCGAATCAGGCGCAGCTTTATGACAAGTGGCTGGATATTTATACTCCCAATACTTGTGGGCAGGGCATGCATTTCGACTATCTTCGTGGAGCTATCGAGTTGGCAGAGACGGAACCTGCGCTGCGAGATGGACTGAACACGCTTGCTTTGGTGCAGGTTGGGCATGCTGCTAAGGATGAGAGACTCCTGGCCGCTTCTGTGCCGTCGTATGGCAGGGCGCTGGCGAGTCTTGCGTATGCTGTGTCGAAGGCTACGAGTGTGCGCGATAACACGGTTCTCGCGGCGGCGAGTCTGCTCGTCGTCTGTGAGTTCTACGACCAGATCAAGACACAAGGCATGAGCTGGTTTGGCCACGTTCAGGGCACGCAGCAATTACTCCTTGCGAGAGGGCCGGACTCACTCGATACGGATCTTGCGCTGATGCTGTTCTGTAACGCTCGATTTGCTTCTATGGCGAGGTCTTTCTTGACTCGCAAAGGCGACGCGTACGATTCGCCGGCGTGGCGAGCTGCTGCTTATCGCGCGCCGGCTAGGGATTGGAGCGTGCCGTTGTTCGACGCTGTGATCCGAGTGCCACGGTACGTACAGCGTTCGGATGAGCTGGACTTGAGTTCTCCTGATGCGCTCGGTGCGATCAGAGATTTACTGTTTGATTGTGAGAGTTTGGAAGCAGAGCTGCGAGACTGGCACACGGAGTTCTGCAGCAGTCTCAGAAAAGCTGGCCACGAGCCCTACGAGACCAAGGACGTCGAAGACTTCCGGACGTTCGCTTCGTTCGTCTCCGATCGCACGCTCACTACTTGCTATCGGTTTAGAAATTTTCTGTGCGGGTACTTGTTCTCGCAGTATTGGATCGCGATGCACTACCTCCGCAGCGTGATTAAGGACCTGCGCGAGCAGCGACAGAGCCTCGATGCTTCGCTGCAGTGCTCCGCGGATTATCTCTCTGCCGTCACGGACGAAGAGCTCAATGGCTATGTCTTTGACCTCTGCCGCTCGATACCGCATTTTGTCGAACCGACCAGCGGCACGCAGGGCCATATTGGCATTTTTCTTCCGCTGGCTGTTATACTCATGCATTTCCGCAGTCGAGGGAACTGGAAATGGTGCTTGTGGGCCTTGAATGTCAAGGACAATGTTTTCAGTATGGGCTTGCGGCAGCCGCATGTGCAGGGAAAGGATCTTCCTATCTCGGTTGTGAGGCCTAGGGCTGGGCTGAGTCCGTTTCCGAATGATGATGACATGCCGCGGAGTGAGTATTGCGAGGGATTGGAAAATTATCCTGCGGAGGTGTTTGAAGCTGTTGAGGTTTTTTATTGATGATCTATGGGAACTATGCTGGATGGGGGTGGGTGTATGATGCTACCAGAGGGTCTAGAACGATCACGCTCGGGGAAACAAGCCAACGCGAATGTTCAAAAATGCAAATCTCGAAAGCAACGCAAATCTTCAAAGCAACGCGAACCTGCAAAGCAATGCGAACCTTGAAAGCAACGCGAACCTTCAAAGCAATGCCAATCTTCAAAGCAAAGCGAATCTTCAATCTTCAAAGCAATGCAGACCTTCAAAGCAATGCGAATTCTGACAACAACCCGAATCCTCAAAGCAACGCGGACCTCGCTGGACGCTATGCAATTTTCAAGGCGAAAGCAGGCCTTCAAGCCACGCGGATCTCAGTCCGGCCCCCAGCTGAAAGGAGTGCGAGCGTCAGCGCCCCCCAACTTAATCTTCCCACGCATATCCTTCTTCAGAATCTCATTCAGCACCTCCAGGTAGCCCAAGTCCATCTCAAGTTGCCAAGGGACTCTCTGCGGCGGCCACACCGCAGGCTGATGCCTGCTGCGGCGGTTGAAAAACAGCGTCTCCTCTGTTGCCTTCGCGAGCTGGTGCTCTAAGTCTGGCCTGCGGTATTTGACTTCGCGGAGAGTCGGCCACGGCATGGCGAGGATGTCGGCTCTGAGCTTTTTGTGGATTGAGAAGGTCGTCTTGTCGAAATCGATGCTGAGCGAGGCGATGTTGGGGAAGAGGAGTGCCAGTTCTGCGATGAGGTCTGCGAAGGAGGTGGGTTTGGAGAAGTCTTGGCTACAGCAAGCACAGCGCAGGTGGAGGCGGGACATCGGGATGAGGGTTTTGGTCTTGTTTTGTTCAAGGTCGCGGGGGTGGTAGTTGAGGGGATTGCCGATGCCGTGACTGTACCAGGAGATGTCCAGCGCCACCGAGCGAATGTTGGCGCGAAGTTGCTGGAAGGTGGAAGTGTGGCGGACGGCGCGAATTGCGTTCAGTTGGTCGAGGTTCTCCAAGCGGAGAGTGCATTTCTCGAGGCAGAATGCGAGGGCTTCATGCATGACTTCTTTGCTGGTGGCAAGCAGGGGAAAGCGTTTTCGCAGGCCCAGAGACATGACGAGGTTGAAGATGGACTTGCAGTTGAGCTTGTCGGTTGTGATCACTGGGCTGTCCCGGGTGTCGGAGGTTAGGGTTTCATAGATCTGGTTGCGCATTTCGGGAGGCAAGTCCATAAAGCCTTTCTTGGGCACCGTTGCTACTTGGTTGGTCGCCATTGTGATAGTATAGCACTGGTTGATGGAGAGATGTGCCTAGTGTTGATGGACTTGTGTTTGGTGTTGTTGGATTTGTCTCAATGTAGATGGGTTAAGAGAATCGAGAATGTGTTTGGACAGTCGGAATCTCTCGAGCCCATGAATAGATCCAGCGGCCATTAGAAAATGCTTCTGTGTTCATCCCCATTAATGATGACCATCCTCCCTCGTCGTCTGTGGTCCGCAGCGCAATTGGGTTTCCGGAGTTGCTTGAGAATGCTGACTCAGGCGAATCGAATCTTATTACTCCACGGCGCAAGCAGAGTGATTCGCATATCATCTCATTGGTTCTTGACAGTACCTCTAGCATCTCTGCACCCTTGTCCGACACTGGTGGTATCTCGCCTGCGCAGCGTACTCGACTGGCTGCAGAGCAGCGTCGCAAGCTCCTGGTCCTCTCGTCCCATAGCGGCGGCGCATTTATTCCTTCTTGCCGCCCATCATCGCCTCAATAGGCAATTCCATGCCCACCCTCTTCGCAGTGAGCCTGACCCTCTCTTCGTCGGACATGTCCATGCCCGGGTTGTAGCGCTCGACCAGAGTGGAGTATAGGCGCTGCTGCTGGACGAATTGCAGGTACTGCTCGGCCTCTTGGGCGCGCGCTTCGGCGGACTTGGTTTGCAGTTGCTGGGCGAGAGAGGGTGAGTTCGGTGATGAGGTCGTTGCGATGTCGGTACGTATGTGCTTTTGCAGAGGCGATGGGTTGGCGAGGAGGGAAGGTGTGCGGGTGGGCATCTCGCGCAGGAAGCGGCGGTAGAGCGAGCGGAGGTTGGGGGCGGAGGCGGCCATTACTATTGTTTGTATCTTTGGTATATTTTTTTTTTGGAAGAGAGGCGTGTTGTACAGTTCAGTTGGTATATGGTGGGATGTAAGACACAAGTATTGATGGATCATTGATGGCCGTCCATCAATTTGCGGAGCGATCGCTCGCTCTCGGAGGTGAGCTTTGGCCAATACTTCACTTACACAATGCGACTGCCGTTCAAGACATAGCTATATACACATACAGACATCCGAACCAATCATGGACATATTACGCCTACCGCCCAGCCTACGGCGCTGCCTGATAAGCAACCTCCAATCAATACCCAGCTACACCCGAACACTCACGACCAAGTCACATAAACCCTCAAAACCATCACCACAATCACCACTCACAGAAATCCCCCAGCTCTCCATCTCCTCAGCAACACTAAACGACTACTCAACCTCCAACCCGCCCAACCCAGACCAACTCGCCTACGCCGCTACCTTCTTCCAAAGAGGCCCGCCAAATCTCCTCTATTCAGCATACTACTTCCGCTCTTTCCCTCCCTCCTCGCACCCCGAAGTAGCCTTCCTCGGCCGCTCCAATGTCGGCAAATCCTCTCTCCTCAATGCACTCTTCGGCCGTCCTAACGAGCGACACGCCCGCGTCTCGAAGAAACCCGGCAAAACGCGCACGATGAACGGCTTTGGCGTCGGCGCTGGCATGGACACTGCGCCGCTGGAGGGCGAGAAAGAAGGCGCGTGGAAGCGCTTTGGACGGGGAGGTGTGGTTGTGGTGGATATGCCTGGATATGGCGGAGGAAGTAGGGAGGAGTGGGGAAAGGAAGCGCTCAAGTATTTGACGCAGCGGAAGCAATTGCGACGGACGTTTGTGCTTATTGATGCGGAGCATGGGTTGAAGAAGTCGGACGTTACGCTGCTTACGCACTTGCGGAGCGAGGGTGTGCCGTTTTCGATTGTTATGAGTAAGGTGGATAAGCTGCTGCATCCGGGCGCGAAGCCGCCTGGGCCGGAGAAGTTGGAGAATGGGATCATGAAGCTGAGGGTTACTTGCGATGACGTGAGGGGTGTGTTGAGGGAGGCTTTTGACGATGGGAGGGATGTGAGGGATGATATTTTGTGCTGCAGTTCGGAGAAGAGCTTGGATGAGAGGAGTGGGTGGAGGGCGAAGTTGGGAGTTGACGAGCTGAGGTGGGCGATTTTGAATGCATGTGGATTGGAGATTGATGAGAAGGTACTGGCGAAGAGGAAGGCGAAGACGGGGGATGCAAAGAAGGTCAATGTTCCTGGAAAAGAGGTTGAGTTGCCATGGAATGTCGTTGAACAGGACCCATTTTACCAGACGAGGGATCCTGAGAAGGTCAAGCAAGAGGCAAAGGAGGAGGGAAAGTCTTTTTGGAAGCCTGAACCTGTGGCTTAGGTATACACGATGCATTGCAAGCACGAGCTTGCTCGCTAAAACTCCACAGGCCCTGGGCTACCATCCACCAGAGCCTTTCTTTGGTGCCTTCCACACATTGTACACCCATCCGGGAACCCCCAAACACGTCCTCTGGTATTGAATTACTCGGCCAAGGCAGCCAGCCTCTCATGGCCATATTTGAAGTCACTCGCGCGGTCATTGATCTGCTGGATCTCGCCTTTGAGCCTACGCCGACACTCTGCGCATGTACCGACGTAGAAGGGAGACGTTTTGGGAGTTGCCAACGCGTCTGTGTCGTCGATAAGGACCATCTCCAGAGCCGCCTGCTTTCACCCCGGTCCCCAATCTATCCTCCGGTGGTGTTCAAAGTGTATCCAGACTTGCCGAACAGTTGACGCACTCCGTCCTCTGCGCCTTGTCGACAGCCAGTCATAGGCCAGTTCCGGGGAGCAGAAAATCGACGGGTTCTGTCCGAAGTAGATCGGTAACACTATGGCTTCAAGGGTGGTGCATGTGCCGGCTAGCGCAGGTGTCGGATAAGCGTTAAAAGTGCCCTTCGGCTCAATGCTCGCTTTCTGTCGCTGTTGTAACAGGAACGTTTGTAAGTCTGGTTTCGGTTCCTCCGCTGGTACGGCGAGGGTGATGATGTAGTTGAGAAGCTCCACAGGCAAGCCGAGGAGAGATGCCGTCGGTGGCTGCGGATCAGTGGTGACCGTGCTGGTGATGGAGGCCGAAGCTGAGTCTGCGGCCGTCTGGCGTGCGGGCTTGATGATTTGGTGGTCCATTTTGTGATTGAGATCGGCAGGGCTGTGAATTCTTAGGCTGCCCTTTGTTTGGGTGATTTCTGGTTTGGGGTGGCGTAGGTTATATGGAAATTGATTTCGAGTGGTGTGGTGAAGCGCAAAGCTCGGTTAAGATGGCCGCAACTGGTGTGACCACGCTATGCGAGGTCTGAACGTTGCGGTAGGGTGTTCATGTGGCTCCTCTACTGTGTGGATGTTTGTCAGGAAGATGTCGAGGAGCGGAGGTGATGTACAGGTTGAGATTCGGTTGGTCAGTCGGTGGGTGTTTTGTGAAGTGAGTGAGGGAACAGCTCGCTTCCTTCGACGGCGCAAGTGACGCGAGAACCAGATGCTGGCGCGACTGACCGGGCATACCAAGTGAACAACTGATGTTGACATGTGACACAACTCCAATTCATTTGTCACAAGAAGCTGAGCGATCTGGCTACGAATGTAAAGGCCTGAATATTTCATGGTTTGCACAGAATTCAGACTTCATTCTTCATCAGTTCTTGAGAGCAATGCTTTCAACACATCTGCCGGATTTCCACACGCCCTGAGAGTGCCGTTCGTCTACCGTATGAGTACTTGTCGAGCATGTTGATGATTGCTCCATATGATTTTATGCGTCCACAAGGTTCCTGCGATGCCTCCTAATTAGGGCGAAGTTGTTTGGAGAAACCAGGCCGAGTAACTACAGTCTGCTCGCATTGCGTCAGCGAACATCTTGTTAGTTTGCGACTTTTACCTTACCCTTCGCTCGGTATTGCTTGCCAGGACAGGCTAACGTATTAACACCGTCCACCGTCCCTTCTACAAAGGCCGTCGTTCTGCCGCACGATCTTAAATGAGCACCAGGTCAATTCACATGCCTTCACTACTTTGATCGAATCATGGCCCGTCATCGACCACACGGTATCTGCCGTTAGGTGTCTGCTGATCTTGTTGTTTTCAGAACATCACTGGAGAGTCGCATGGGTCTACTAGTCTTGGGCCCGCATTGGGAACGAAGGAGTCCTGCGTCTGCTGGGTAAACGGATCGGAGGATGGGCTACCTCGTGTTGAGCTCTCGTGAACGCTTGGGCGAAAATGCGAGCACAAGGCTCAGTATCACCTCGTTCGATGTGAACCACTCTCGTGTGTCATCTTTATCAAATCCCCGATCGATAGTATGTTGGGCCGCTTAAAATGTTTGATCTTCGTGACTACTATCTTCTCGTATGTCGAGAGCTGGCGATCACTAATGGAATTATGGATTCCAACATCTATTTTAGAATATGTACACTATACCCATATCATGCAGAATGGAAGGCTCGAAAGAGAAGGTACCTTGCAGAACGATACGTCATTGAGTTTTGTTCCGACTTGGCGCAGACGCCGACATCCGGGGAGCGCATCCTTCGTTGTTGACAAGGCGAGCTTGTATTCCTTCGCGTCTACATCACAAATACTCTTTGTTACCCCGATGGACAATTGATTAGGTATGAAGCTTCTGACAGACCAGTGAACGCGAAGCACAATCACACGGACGTTCGAGAGTAGCATCGGTCGAAACTCAATGAACATCAAGACGGGACCTCCCACATGTAGGTCTAGTCAGGACCACTGCCTAGAATACACGAAGGATCCTGATACCCATATTTTGGTCGATTTGTCGGGTTTGTTCTAACAGACCTCCGAAGTTTGAGGCTGAAGTGGGCCAGGAACAACAACGACCCACAAGGAGAAGACGATACAATTGGCTGGTGAGCTATTAGCACCACTCCTCCAAAACACTTGGATAGTTGCAGATCAGCATGTGGTCCTATATTTCATGGTCTCAAGGCACCAATGCTCCAGTCGGGCCAACGATCAGCAGTCTCATCCCGACAAACCAATCTTGTTGCTCAGGGCTACTATGGAGCGTGCAATCATGCCGCGGGCCAAGAAACAGCTGAACAAGTACTCCAAACTATCGAATTCCTTCCAACGTATGATGTAAGGAACCTTGCGACTGGAGACTGACAGATCGATGATGAGGAGGAAAGGGATCCAGCATCTATAAAGACCTGGACAATTCCGCGACAAGGCAGAGAATCATCAACAGATCAGAAGCAACATCAACGCTTCCCCATCAGTTCTTCCGCACACCTTTTTCCAAATTCCACGATGAAGCATTTCGCCTGCATTGCCATTCTGGCTGTCAGTGCCAACGTTGTCCAGGCACAAATTGGCATTGACTGCGACGGTGCCCACTACCCAAACTACGATGACTGTGAGTCGTTAAGCACTGCGGCTTTGCACTTTTTGCGGCTAACACAGTGAACACAGGTGACTCGATTATCGATTTTTACGGCTTCCGTGACAACAACGACGTGGTCTCGTACAACGGTGAAGATGGACCAGAGCCTTCTTGTACTTGGTGGTACTGGAAAGACGGGAACTGCAGGATCACAGACTGCTGGACCGTTACAAACGAGTACGCTGGCACTCGTCTGGAGCAGACTGGTGCAAACCTGGCCAGAGGCTACGACAATATCAAAGGCGTTTGTCAGAAGCTCAAGGCCGGTGGTCAATCTGACGCTTCCCCTGACGAGAACGGCAAAGTCCTGACCTACACCACTGTCTTTAACGATCCGGACGAGAGTCCTCCCTCCGCCAAGCTCAGAAGCCGTGACGGTAAACCGACTCCTGATCGCTTTGTGAAAGAGACTGTCACGCTGGAACAGCACAACCAGTGGGTCAACAGAACCCAGCAGAGACACTCCGATCACGAACCTGGCCCTCACTCTCGCGTATCGTCGGTTAACGACGCCATCGCCGCCAAGCGTGAAGACGGCGACGACGGATGGTACATCAACAACACCGGCAAGACCGTCCGCCAGGAAGGCGTCTTCGATACCGGGCCACGCGCCAACAACGGCGTCAAGACTTCCTACTCGACCACCAAGTCTAAGACGTTCACCACAACCACGTCTGCAAACATCGGCGCTGCTTTCGAAGTCTTCTCCGCCGGCATCGGCTACGAGTACTCCGAGTCGGACTCCTTCTCGGTTACGGAGGGTTACGAGTTCACACCTAAGTGCGATGGCAACCAGCAAGGACAGGCCTTCTTCTATCCCTTCTTTGACTACTACGACGTTACCTTCTCCCCAAGCGGACAACGCGCAGACGTCTGGCTTCCGGTTGATGCGGGCGACATGTTTGTTCAAGGCGAGTTTGAGGTGCAGTGTCTTGGCTGAAGGTCAGCCGAAGTTGCAGAAGCGACTTTAACAGAGATTGGTTGTGCCGAGATGTGTGAGCTTGAGGGGGGAAAGATGAATTGCGGGCAAGACTGCGAACGATTATGTTTGGTCGTATAAAGTCCTGGTAGTAGGGAAATGAGACGTCGGCTTTATAGTCAAAGTTTAGATTGTGCACTCAATGATAAGCTTTGCCACCCATCGAATGCGAGCCATTGCATGCAAGATACACAATCAACATTGGGTCTGCCCTGCTCGCGCTATCCTGTGTCATCAACCATCTACACTTCCAGCTTGTATGCTCTCTTTTCTGCAAACTCTGATCTCAGACCCTCAAATACCCTAATGTACGAAAGCCCTAGCACAGCTTCCAGGATAGACACTCTCGCAAGTGCCGATGCTTGCTCACCATGATCTCCACGCCGCTACATACCAGGGTCATCCATGCCTTTGTACAACATCCCTGTTGCTTGACTCTCGTCTCCATTGTTGGGTTGCCCAATCACAACCACAGTCCCAGCCCTCTTCCGCAAACAAACGAAGACCTGCCCCATTCGAGAGGTCCTCAAGCAGTGCGAGCAATCTTTCCAGGCCGGAGTTGTAATAGTGAGTGCGAGTATTGATGTTATCAATCTTGCCCACAAGGGCGAGTTCGCACCAGTAACACGCGCGAGCGCAGAAGGAACACTCGACGGCTACATTCAGCCAGTCACTCCCTTGTCGCAAGAAGATCTCGAGTTCAAGATTCTCTCCATCTTTCCTCGGCGAAAGTCCATTTTCCATACCTGTCGCCTGGAAGCGAATCTTGACTCGCCGGACCGATGCCATGCCGTTTCGTCTGCCCCTCTGGGAGAGCCAGCGGCATGCGTCGTTGGATGTGCGGAAAGCAAACGTGTTTTGTCCGTAGTAGATTGGTAGCACTATTGCTTCGAGGACTTTACAAGTACGACCGAGGGCTGGAGTTGGTGTGGGGCAACGAGAGACGTGCCTGGAGTTTACTTTGACTTCTGTGGGGCCTTCGTCCGGGTCCTTCACGACTGCGAGTTCGACAATGTAGTTGAGCAGCTCCTTGGGTAAGCCAAGGAGGGAGGCTTCCGGAGGTTGTGCGTTTGTGGCATCGGGCTCGGTTGCGCACGGCGAGATCGATTTTGCGACAGTATGTTTTGCTGGTTTGAGGTCTTGCTTGCCCCGAGAGACCAGTTCGTGCGATTCCGCGGAGGTGGCCATGTCTGGCTGGCTTGTGTGAATCAAGAACAGAAATGATAGGCAATGCCCGAGTCGCGGATCTGGATGGTATCGTGAGGCGTGCAGCCTGGAACAGTCGGTCGTGATCGATGTGGTATTACCAATCGACGGCGTGCTGTGGGTCGCAAACTTGCCCTCAAAGAGTGGATGTGATTGTAGTGCCGGGTTGTGGACTCGTGGTAAAACTACCGCGCTGGTGCGAGTGATTTTCGTGGGGGTTAGACAAAGTACATGGGTGATTTTAGAAATGAAAGCGGACTCATATACCCGCAAGAGCGGTCCGCGCGTTGCTGAGCGTTAGGGGCTGTGCGAGGTCCAGTGACTGTAGTGTAAGTGAATGAATCGCCGCGTTGGGGACCGCACCTTCACTTCGAGTGCGAAAGCGATTAGTGTCAGCTGATCGCGGGGAAGATGTGGGCGCAAATTATTGTTGAGTGGCCTGAATGTGGATGCTCTGCTCGAATTCTGGTACAATTTGCTTTGGAGCGCGACCTCATCAGACAATGCATAACGCTGCAAGCCGGATGAAAATCTCACTTCGAATGCAGATACATGACCAATCTCGCCTCTTCCCTGCCCGTGCTGTCTTGAACCATCATCATGAAGCTCTCATTCTTCAGTACCCTCCCTCCAAACCCAGCAATCAGCTTCTCGCTCCACCTCGAATCCTCCCACAAGCTTCCGGGTAGTCTGGCCGCAGCTCGCTTAACGATTGTCATCATGTCGCCAGCCTCATTGCTAGCCTCACCTTCCACCTTCTCAGCCGTTGGTTCAAGGAGCAGGCTAGGCTGATACTCAGCATCGAGCTCTAACATCCACTTGTTCAGCTGGCTATCTTCAGGCTGGCCTGTGACCAACAGCCAAGAATAACAAAGCAGTAGCACCCAAGCATCTTCCTCCCAGCCTGCCAGGCGAAGCTGCTCGAGATCGGAAGTGTTGGCGTTGGCTTGCACGCCGGCCATGAAGCCTTGGATTCCGCTGGTCGACTGGCTGAACAGATCAACCGCTTCCTCGAGCGTAGCGAGACGGGACCCAGTTGGGTTCATGCGCTCCAGATCGGATTGGGAGAGCTCTTGGGTTGCGGGTCTGAAGACGCGGAGAGAGGTACGCAGGGCGTTCATGGTGCCTAGCAGGATCTCAGACTGTCCATTGCGGTAGATCTTGGCCTGAGCTTGCCTGGCATTCTGCGGCTCGTCAGGCAACTCCGCAGACCCGGCTTGCAATTTCTGGTACTTGGGCGCCAGAGATGTTACTATCATGCGAGCAACGAACGGGAGGTATCGTCTGCCATGGCTGTTGGGATCTTTGAGATACTGCGAAATTGCTGGAAGGGGCTCAAATGGCAGCCCACGATCGAACTGGATGATGTGTGTGAGAAGCTCCAGAAGAGGCTCGGGCAGATCGTCGAAAGCAGTGGTAGCTGTCGCCATATCGCCGTTGATGCGCCTCAGCTTGAAGGTTGCTTTATCGCCGTTCCATTGGCCGTCTGTCGTGAAGAAGCCTGCATAAGATGTTCGTAGTGAGGCCTGGAGCTCCTCCGGTGGCGGCTTCAAAGTGAGCAACACCGTATCGTTGGGGTTGTCGGCCATGCAGAAGCCATACCCAATCAGGAACTCGTCGTTTGCTTTGGGCCCATAGTTATTGTTGACCTCTTGCCCACCCTCGATCGCCTGTGTGCAAGCCAAGCTGAAGCGTCCCTGATCGAACGTCCAGTCTACCTTAGAGGTATGGTGGTGGTTTGCTGCGTCCATAGCGGGGAAGAGCACCGAAAAGTCGAGATCCGCAGAAAGAACATGGGACATGTCCATCAGGACAGTTTGCCTGCGACCATCGGGGCCAGTCTTATACGTCGTCCAGTACTTGCTGTCCTGCGGCGTTATGGAGCGTGACGAAAAGGAGCGAGATGTGAACATGGTAATGGCCCAGCGGAAGAGATCCCTGGGAGAACTACTATCAAAAAGGTGCCACTTACCGTACGAGTGCTACGCAACTTACCAAGTGAGAGGCGTCGTGTCGACTCCAGCGTCTGTCAGAATGGCGATGCCAGACTGATATTGGTCCTCATAGATGGCTCTCAACTTCTTGCTTGTGAACAGCGCATCTGTGTCTGCCAACCAAGCTTCGTCTTCTGGCGCGTCAAACCAAAGGGGCGTAGTGTGTCGCTCCTCTGGCTGCGGAAGGCTTTCGAGGTACGGTTTCCAGAATGACGTGGATCTGTTGACGTATTGCAACGACAAGTAAAAGAAGCCAATCGCCTCGATCTTGAACGCTTTGCGACGCTGGCTGAAGACTGGATATTCAGGGTCGGCCAGAGCATTTAGATACGATAGTGCAATTGAATGGGGCACTGTGGCCAGCCGGGTGTTCGGCTCGACTGGTCCTGATGCCCGCCAGTGTACACCAGCGTTCTCATCATCCACAATGTGGATGTTGGGGTCAAGATAGCCACCAGGGTGGCTACGGAGCCAGTCTTCCAGAGCTTGCACTGGTTTTGTTGGAGCCATTGTTATGTTTGATGGCACTATCAACGAGCATGCTCTCTATTTTCGACATGTCAAAGTCGAATTTTGGCAAGGGCAAGTCTCGGCCGCTGCCGCAGTCGATCCAGGATTATGTAAGCCGATCCATTATTGTGGTTGATTCGATTTATTGGGACTTCGGGGGTCAAAAAATTAAAACTGTCGTTGGTCTCCGAGCCTGTCGAGCTTTGAGTTGGCATTTCGCTCGATCATGATGCCACTGCGTTGGGAATTAGTATTCAATCATATCGTGGTGTTGAACAGCTCCGAGCATCGGGCATCGTCGGCAAGCATGTTGCGGGGATTTCTGAACCCCCATCAGCTTGATCAGGAGTGTGACCTCGGGACAGGTACCATTGGACACAACCATCTTTGTAATGAGCTTACCACGCAGCATGTTCTCCTCTCCTTTTTCTCGCCTCGTTGTCGGCGGCGTTGCAAGAAGACAACTTTCCACCATGCCTCAGACATACGTAAAGCGGGTGACGCTTTTCAAGGTACCGAAGCCTGAAGACATCGATCAGGCAAGTCGGTTATGATGGACTCTGGAACCAACAGTGGGAGCTGACTGGTGGTGAAGGTGCTGCAAGCGTATGAGATCTTGAAGAAGGATGCAAAGAGGGTATGGCCAACCGCACAATCCCTTTTCCTGATACACCGCATCCTCTCCGTTGATGGCATACCGATACTGATCACCAATCTGTACACAGGACGGAGAGTCTTATATTGTGTCCAACGCAGCTCGCAAAGTCCTCAACACTTCTTCCCCGCTCAGCGAGGGCTACACGATCATGTCGCAGTCCATCTTCAAGGATCACAGCGATCACGACTTTTACGACAAGGAGTGCCCTGCGCACAAGATGCTCAAACAGACAACGAGCCGGGTGAGGACGGGAGTCATGACGATCGTCACTGAGGGCGAGTGGCCGGAGGCCAAATTGTGAATTTGACCCTGTATTGGACACAGTATGCATTCGAGTATTATATCTATTATACTAACGAGGCCACACATCGCGTAGTGCAGCGGGAGGCCCTATCACAGACCATGCCATCTCCTGCTTCAAAGAGCGTCTGCCTCTGTCTGAAACAATTCGGCACTCCCTGCTTTACTTTCTGCTTTCTACAACGCGGCTCTTGCTCCACCATAGCATGAGTATATCAACTGCCGAATCTTCTCGGGCTCAAGAGGCATAGGATTGGCATATGCCGATTGCAAAATTTGCCCCGCCACCGTGTCAACATTTTTCTCCTGCATACCCAACTCGGCCAGCGACGTGGGAAGCGCAAGGGCCTTGATCAGCATATCCAGACCTTTGACGGCGTCGCCATCTCCAAACGGCAAGGCTTCTCCGACTGTCCGCATTGCTTGCGGCACAGCTGGAGCGTTGTAAGACAACGCCCGAGGCAAGACTACAGTGTGAGTTCCTGCGTGAGGGAGGTTGAGTGCTCCGCCAACTGCATGGCATATCTTGTGGTGGAGGCTCATGGTGGTGCTTCCGAGGCAGATGGCACACAGCCACGCGCCGTACTGGACCTTCTGTCGTGCTGGTACAGATCTTGGGGTTTCTTTGACCGCTAAGAGTCCCTCCGCCAAGCTGCGGATACCTTGTGAGGCGAAAGTCTGGATGATTGGGTTGGTGTCTTTCGCATAAAGACTCTCGACTATAGCCTCAAAAGTCAGTACATTGTGAAAGGGTTTGTGTCAATCAGAGCTACTGACCAGCATGTGCTATCGCATTCATTCCGCTTGCAGCGCTCATAGGTACTGGCAGATCCAGAGTCAAGTCTACATCATAAATTACGAGGTCAGGTCGTATTGCTTCGTCTCGCCTCATCGTCTTCCGGCCGTTTACAGTCTCTCCAAGCGTCAGTGTCATTTCGCTTCCTGCGTATGTTGTGGGAATACATATTTGGCGAAGACCCAAGCGGATCGAGATAGCTTTGCCGAGACCAGTGGTGCTACCGCCTCCGATGCTTACTGTCGAGTCGGCTTGCGTTTGTTTGGCCACTTCGACGGCTTTTTCGGTGATGTTGAGCGGTGTGTGCATCGTTGCCTGATCGAAGATTGCCACTGCTTTTGAACCTAGCAATTCTGCCACTCGTTGCCCCAGATGTCGTTGATTGAGTGTTGTGAGAATAATGCATCGTTCCAATTGCATCGATTTTACCACATCGGGCAGGGTATCGAGCTTGCCTTGGCCAAAGATGACCTTGCTAGGAATGCCATTGTAGACGAATGATTCCATATTGTTGTCAGTCGAACTCCTTACGCGTGAGATGAAAGTGCAAGGCCTAATTGACCCTTCAATAATTTGTGTTTATGGTGTAAGCCTTAGATCTGGTTATCGCCGTGGCACGGAAAAGTCCATTGCCGGGCCACGGTTCACAGCATCGGCCAGCTTCCGACACTCCGCTATAGCCCCGCGATGGTGCGCGGCAGTGCGAAATAGACCTTCCTGAATCGCACAGCATACCGTAGTCACGGTCTGAATCTAAGAGATAGACCTGATGAGATACGTTGGAAAGAGAGTCTCACTCGAAAAGTTACTCGCTACTCACGCAAAATCCACAGCATCTCCCCTGAAATTGATACCCGGGCTCGACTCAGCCTCTCGTCTCAGAACATTCCAAGCGTCCTTCGCGAGACTCTCATCAATCACCGCTCGATCCGTACCCGGCTCGAACCACACTCTGTACTGCTCGTGAATCTGATGACCAATAATCTCCGTACCCGCGACTGTCTTCCATCCATGCTTCTTCGCAAGCATGATCTTCCTTGTCTCGATTGGCTTGAAGCACATATCGAGGAAGACGCCTCGAGACTTAGCAGATGCCATGAAGTAGTCGAAGATCTTGAAAGCAGTCTTCTCGGGTTCTGACTGTGGTGGGAAGTCGGGCACGGTGCCGACGATGTAATACGGCGTATCGAGACTTTCTGCCCGTTTGACGCTGGTGATGTGCTCGATGCGCGTGCCTAATGCTGAGCGCATGGCGGTCGTGTCCCGTTCAAGATCCTGAATTTCTTGCTCGTCGCGGTTTACCACGTAGATCACGGGGCATTTGAGATGGGTTGACAGAGCATAGACGGCAGCTCGACTGGCACCTCCTGCGCCGAAGATCATCGCCGGCTTGCCAACGCCTTGCTCGTCAGCGGCAGTGAGACATCCAAGAACGCCCCTCCAGTCGGTGTTTGTTCCTATGAGTCGCCCGTCCAAGAATGTGTAGATATTGTTGCATGCTCCGATGGTGGCGACGAGATCGTCGGCTTCGTCGAGATGCTCCACAATGCTTTGTTTGAAGGGCATTGTGATTACGGCGCCGCCAAAGTCGGACCGCTTCAACAACGCGACAGCATCTTCGACTGTCTGAGCTTCAGTCGCATGGAAGGTATATGGCTTTTGTAGACGTTCGCAGATGTAGTTGTGCATGACAGGCGCGATGCTGTGATGCACGCCGACGCCGATGAGGTGTAGAGACTTCCTGGTTGAGTCCGACATGTTCTTGGTTGATGAGATGTACCGAGGTTCTGTGAACTGTTAATGCTCTTTGTTTGTTGATATAATACGGCGGATGTGTTGAAACATGTGCAATATCTAGATGTCCAATGTAACGGATGCGCAGCCGGAAAAAGTCCATCCGTTGCTGGGAAAGCATACATCCCCACAACCATGGCATAGAAACTCGATAGGAGAACCGCCATATATGTTTTGCAATGGCACGAGACTCGGTCTCCGATATTCACTTTACAACAATCCTGCTATACACTCATTGTCCCAATCCAAAATGATCTCAAAAGCACCAACATCCGCCGCCACAGGCCAAACGAAGCAGTTCCACATCTTCGGACGCGGGATCTCTTTCAGCATGTCGCCCGCCATTCACAACACGGGGTTTGAGCATCACGATCTGGACAACAACTACAAAATCACCGAAGTCGATACAGTTGAAGATTGTCTTCCATTTATTTCCCAAAAAAACTTCGGAGGAGCATCGGTCACAATGCCCTACAAGCTCGAAGTCTCCCGATACTGCGACATATTGACCACCGAAGCCAAGCTGCTAGGTGCCGTGAACACTTTAGCCGTTAACCACTGCGAGAATGGAGAGCGAACCATCGAAGGCGACAATACTGACTGGTCGGGAATCCTCAACTGCATCCAAACAAGGCACCCGAACTCCAAGACAGGCTGGGTTATCGGAGCCGGAGGAGCTGCGAGAGCAGCCATCTACGCTCTTCACCGCGCTGGTATAGAACACATCTTCATCAGCAACAGAACTCGCTCGAAAGCGGAAGCTATCGCAGAGACATTCGCCGACCACTTCAAAGTTGAAGTCGTTGACGATTGGACCCAGATGAACGCGCATCCCGCTTATGTAATTGTCGGTACTGTTCCTGCGGAGACATATCATGACTCTCAGTTTGACGGGCTTAAGTGGAATGCTGGTGGTGGTCTCTGCATCGACATGTCCTACAAGCCCAGGGTCACGCCGCTTTTGTCGGTCGCTGCGAAGGCGCCGAAGTGGAAAATTGCGAACGGTATTGAGATTTTGCTGGAGCAGGGGTATGTGCAGTATGAAAAGTGGACAGGTCAGGAACCACCGAGACAGCTGATGAGGGTTGCGGTCGGTGTCGATTCTGCTTCATAGGTTGAGACAGTGTTGCTGGGAGATGTATATTGAAGCGGCTGTGCGATTTGTTGTGCAGGAATGCTTATGCATGAAATCATGTACTGGCAAGACTTTACGTCCCTGCCTCAATAATGATGGTACAGTTGCACAAGATCTTCATGCAGGGTAATGGAGACCACTAACATACCCGAGAGGTTCCATGTACTCTCTGTCATCACTGTGTCTGTGGTCAGCCGATGGGTATTTAATGGTGATGGGCCGAACCGGCGGCGCTCGCCCACATACCAGTTGTTGTTCTCGAACATGGTCAAGTATTCTAGAAGTAATATGAAGCGGGGTCTCCCATGCAAAAGTCCACATTTGTGGTTGTCACATTGTCAACAGAAGGAGCAGATACCTCATTGGTTAAACGCCATTGAGATAATGGTTGTGTTTCATTTACGTCTCCAATCGGTTGAAGTGCTGGCTCTGTTGTTGATCCAGCGGCGTCATCGGCGGTATGGTAAGACTGGCCGAGTGCAAGCTCTTGGTGCTCGAGGCCAGTGGTAATACCCAACGAATCATCTGTTAACGACGACGGAGTTACTGATCGACGTATGCTGGTGACGTGTGGGCCATTGGCGGCGGGTTGGGCGAGATCCTGTTGTCTACCACGGTGTACATTCGGCCATCCCCAATGGTCTGGAAATAGAGTGGCAAGATGATCTTGCGGATCAGGTAAGGCACCTTGTAGGGAATGCAGAGTAGCCACAAGTTGCGATGCTTGTAACAGAAAAACGCTCGATGTAGCAGGCAACATGCCCAAGCCATACTCTCGACTGGTCATGTGCAGAGCGCCTAACCTTTGAAGCGCTAGATCGGCAGAGATGCCATTGCTGGCAGATCCTGTCGCGTCTTGCCGAAGTCTTGCTAGCATGCTGCAAAGAGTGCCATACCACGACCGTAAGTTCAGTTGTGACGGCACCGGTGTTCGTGCTTGTGCAGCTTCCACTGTGACGACTCCACGGAGGTCCACCGCCAAAGAAGCTTCCCAGGCTTGAAGGTCCGCACCCAGCACCTCAGGGTTGCTGTAGGCATCACTCACCTTCCTCAATATCGCCATGAGCTTTACGAGTGCGCTGAAGGTACTTCCTGTTCGGCTCGGTGGTAGTTGTGGAGAAGTCTTTGAAGCTGTGTCTGAATTCCCTTGGCTCAGAGCGTTGATGAAAGGATCCCATTCACCAAGATCGCCGGAAGGGAGGGCATCAGTGTCGATTGTGGTGGTACTTGTTTGAGCTCCGGCGGCGAGTGCAAGGACTGTATCCATCACAAAACAGCCGGCTTGCAAAAGCGCTTCATCTCCTTTGACTCGCGCCTCCACACATTCGACGCGCACATCGGCCAATACCATTGCTTGTGCAAGCATCATCCTCGCAAGGGTGAACGTACAACTCCCAGTGTACACCAGAGACCAGAGAAGGAATGCGTAAGCGAACGTGTGGTCAGGCCCGCTGGACTCTGCGGTTGCGAGAAAGAACTTGGCCGACTGTTTCATTTAATCTAGTCTGGTGGAATTGACCCCGTGGAGATGCAGTTCTCCTAAAACCAGTATCGCCCAGAGACTAGCGTACTGACCACGGCATGAAGACCCCAGATCATGAAGGCCGGTGTCGGCATGGTCTTGATACTTGTATGCCCAGCGATATGGACACGCCTTCTCAAAGATTGGAAGGCAGCAGTACTCCGCGCACAGGTAAACCTGCACGAGCGTCTGCCAGTCTTGGGGCAGTTCTGGAAGCCCGGCGATCGCGGAAGAGGGTAGATTCGGCACACGCGTAGACGACGAAGTTATGGGAGGCGCACCAAGATCTTGCCGCTCAAAAACATCTAGGCTTGATGTAGTAGGTAAAGTGTCAGCATTATTGTGCTGCTCGTTGTTGTCTACACCAGATGTAGAAGGCAGACTCCAGGTTGTGGTTGCCACACCAGCACCATCGACAGCAGGTAGCGGTCTTCCATCCAGCAACGCACGTATAGCTTCCGGAATACTACTGGCGCGCCACCTTTCTAGCGGCGAGGTGTTGTCGCTTCCCGTTGGAGGTTCATCCGCAGCGTTCTCAGCATTTGTAGGAAGACTGGCCAGCAGATGAGACACCACATTCTCACTCCCAGGAATATGCTGGAACACACTGCCCCAAAGCGACTCAAGGACCTTGACATATCCAGACTTCAGCCCTCGTTGACGTCCAGAAGTGGTATCATATGAGCACGTCGCTTGCGCTGAGAGACATGCTCCACATGGAGGAGAACCGCCGTCGCAGCGGAACTTCCTGCCACGGCAGCGTTGACAGGCCTGGGTCACCCTTTGTCTCTTCTGCGGCCTGTCATGACCGACAGGAAGCATGGCGGGGCATGGTGGTCGGTAGGGTGATGCGGGTGTTGTCTTTCGATAGGCGAGCGTGTGATGCGAGTCGTGCTGCGCGTGCGATTCAGTAGGACGTACAAGCCGACGACGTTCGGATACAGTTTTTCCGTTCGGGTATGGACTTAGCCGTGCTGATGCTGCAACGTTATTTGCTCCGCATGTACGTGCGAGATCGCGAACTCTGTGGCGACGTGCCTACGAAGTGTATACTTCAGCTCCAATTTCATTGAACCTGAACCCGTAGATATCTCTTCATTTCAAAACATTGCGACATTGTCACCACAGTCGAAGCCTCAAATACCTCAAAGTACATCCTGTCTAACTAGTTCGCAACCACAATGTCGTTCTCTCCCGCAATAGCATCAATGTCCCTAGGCCGCGCCTGGCACCATCCTCTCAAGGGCAAACTACAACAAGCATCTACCGCCGGCTTCCGCGGCATAGAAATCTTCTACGAAGACTTGGAATACTTCGCACGAGCTCTATCAGGCTCCGAAAACAATAACGACGCTCCTCTGCCATCAACCCAGCTCATCGCCGCCGCCACAGAGATCCGCAAGCTCTGCTCAACCCTCAACCTCTCCATCATCGGCCTGCAACCTTTTCTGTTCTACGAAGGCCTCCTCGACCGCGCCGAGCACGCAAAGCGAATCGAGACACTGCACGTTTGGTTCGAGATCGTGGATGCGCTGGACGTCGATATCATTCAGATCCCAAGCAATTTCCTGCCCGCGGCCCAATTGACGGGCGATATTGACACTATCGTTGACGACATGGTGGAGGTCGCAGACTTGGGTGCGAAGCGCTCGAGGCCGATACGATTCGCGTACGAGAATTTGTGCTGGGGCACGCACGTTGATACGTGGGAGCAGGCGTGGGAGATTGTGAGGCGGGTTGACCGTGAAAATTTTGGGTTGTGTCTGGACACTTTTAATATTGCTGGCCGAGTCTGGGCGGATCCTGCTAGTCCTGATGGGAAAGTGGAGAATGCTGATGAGGCCTTGGATGCTTCCCTGAAGAGGCTGGTGAAGGTTGTGGATGTGAGCAAAGTCTTCTACGTTCAGCTCGTTGATGCGGAGAGGTTGGAGGCTTCTCTTATCGAGGGCCATGCTTATTATGCGGAAGATCAGCCGGCGCGCATGTCGTGGTCGCGCAATGCGAGATGCTTCATGTACGAGAACGAAAGAGGAGCTTATCTGCCGGTTGAGAAGGTGGCGAGGGCGATCGTTGGTGGGCTGGGGTACAAGGGCTGGATATCCATGGAGCTGTTCTCGCGGACAATGTCGGATCCAAGGCCGGGGGTTCCAGAGGAGCATTCGACGCGAGCGATACGCTCATGGGGGAAGATCGTGGATGCTTTGGCGCTTGATGTGTGAGCACGATCGGGAGGATTGCTAGCTGTATCATGAAATCGTTCATCGAGTACTGCAGTAGTGATCAACCACACTCTTAGTCATCTGGTTTCTCGGCGCATGCCGGCCAGTGAACAGCTCGAATTGCGCGCAGCCTTGCTCAATGAGAATCTCAAGAGGCTCGACGACTACCCAGCCCCTGTGCGCGTTGCTGTACCCTTGCCGCAGAAGAGACGTCGTCTTCGTTTTGTAGGATAACTGGCGCGATCAGTTAGCATATAGTCGTACCCTCGAATAATTCGGAGACTTACTTCGACAATCACTCCGCCCGTCATGCTTCCAAACCATGGCTCGGGCACTGTAAAATCTAATCCAGGAATATTATCGATAGTGTGCGCCGGAGGCGTGCATACGATGATCGTAGGTTGGTTCATGTCCGCTGGCCACGGATCGGTAAGGTTTTGGAGGATGCGGAACTTGGTCTGCCAAGAATTGCCGGGCGTCGCCAGGCTAGTCGCGTAAACGCTGTAATTTGCTACGAGGAGTTCTGCGCGTGCCATGCTTCGGTTCCAGATGACGATATTTCGCACGCCGAGGTCCATGAGGGCGTAGACTGTGGCTCGTGCCATGCCGCCTGCTCCGATTACCAGGGCTGCAGAGGAGGAGTCGACGGAGTTTGCAACTGACAGTTGGCGCTGGATGCAGATCCGTAGAGCTAGCCAGTCTGTATTTTCGCCATGGAGAGAAGTGATCTTTCCTGCACGATTCTTGTCCATGTTGGGTACTGGAGCGACTGGGTATCTCGCTGTGTTTTTAATGCCATCCCTGCGAGGCAGAACGGTATTGACAGCTTGGATGATCCGTGCTGGCTCACTGACGGTGTCGACAAGGCTTATCACGGCAGATTTGAAGGGGAGGCTGAGGCTGGCACCGCCGAATGTTTCATCAAGAAGGTCTCTGAAGCCTTCTAAAGAGCTCGACTGACGTGGGGAGTATTTATGTCCCATGCCAAGGACTTCGAAGGCAACGTTGTGCATGGCTGGTGATAGACTGTAGTCCACGCTTGCGCCGTAAATATGGAAGTGCAATGGGTGGTGAACAAAGCTTGCAAATCTTGCTTGGGATAGGTCGCGAAAGCTCGGTAGCAGAGTTAAGCCGATCGGGCTTGAGAGGATTGGCTGACTGACAGATGTGAGGCCTA
>Ga0265797_10002998_pt1 | contig 27533 bp, 31 predicted proteins | sample P2T30metagenome_FD_192433 | JGI IMG/M metagenome (GOLD analysis project Ga0265797, IMG submission 192433) | Plant litter microbial communities from East Loma Ridge, Irvine, California - P2 T30 | ecosystem: Environmental > Terrestrial > Plant litter > Unclassified | place: USA: California... | reverse complement strand
CCAGAGTCAGTCCACCGACACCGACAGTGGCCACTCTGCCGCCTCCGATGGCAATTCCGAGAGCATCGAGTTTCGAGTACACGTCTGCCCATCGGTTGCCCGGTCCAACAGTAACCGTGGAGAGGTCACCAGATGGTGTGACCTGGTTGATTCGGCTCAGATCGACTGTTATGCCCTGCTCGATGTTCGCGGCGCCAGCGAACGGAGTGTGACTAGCAATGGTCAGTCAGCGATGTCAAAGCATCGAGGCATAGACAACTTACCCTCCGCTTCGCACGGCAAAGTCACATTTGCCAGGCAGAGCTTGACCTCCGACGTTCAAGAGCGACACTGCGAGAGCAACATCGCGGCTGGTGGTCGGTGTGACGAGACATGTGGGATTCACATCTCCTTCTTGCGCGCTCCAGTAAGAAGCAAGGGATTCGTTGTAGCCCGTGCTGCTGGGGTAGAAGACTTTCTTGGGCAGTGCAAGTTTGAGAGCAGCACACTACGTCAAGATGAAGTTGGTCAGCTTTTGCAAAGACGGTTGAGTTAGAATGCTTGATAGGACCATATGGCTGGACTCACGCAAGTCTTGCCTTTGGAAAGGTACTCGTTGGCCACGGATTTGGCCATCGCAGGAGCGCCGACCGAAGACGCCGCGACGGTCTGCGCACCAAGAAGGAGGCCCAGCAACATCTCGTTCGTTCTCACCATCGTGATGACTTTGATCACCGCAATAAGAAACCGGACAACTGATCGGACCGTACAGGAAACCGACGAAAGTCATTCCGAAGACAAAATATTTATTCTTCCCATTGCTCATGCAGTGCGACTGCAATCTGTCGGCAACCGAGGCCAGCGTGCATCTCGCTACATAAAATCGTATCATCCTCGTTTGCAGGGATCCGTTAACCGACGTTCTGGACTGGACTTGGGACTACCAATCACGTCTATCAACATCTATGACAATCGTAAGTTGCTCAGTCTGAAGACCCACTTGGATCCGATCCTAGGATCTGCATGGTTTAGAGTGCGGCCCGGGCGCCAGCCATATTTTGCTTGTTCTCCGTCCCTACAATTTGTCCGTCCTGCTTGATCCGGACTAAGTCGTTATGCGACCTTTCTCTGTTGTATTGCAGCGTTCGCCTTGCTAGTCTGTGAGCGTCGAGCCTGCGCGGCTTCTATCATAGCTCGTATGTGTTTTTGCAAAACTCAATATCTAGCTTGCACGATTCGGTATCTTGGCTGAGCTCCGGGGGTGTCTGGATGTGGTCGTACGATGTTCCACGGAGTGAGGTCTATCCAAACCTTATGAGAAAGTCTACTGCTAATTAAGGGCCCGAAGGCCCACAGCGTCTCCAGAAAACAGTCTAAGACACAATCAACCTATTACACGCATGTTCTTAGACAGCGTTAATCGTGAACTCTAGCAGACTGTCATGCTGACCTTGGCTATAACGCCCTGTCTGTCTATGCCGCCATCCGTCGATCTTCCGTGCCACCTCTCAAAAGCGTGTCCACAATCTGCGCTATCGCCCACACTTTCTCCTCCTCGTACTTCCTACAGACAATTTGCAACCCGACCGGAGCACCGTGGTAAGCATCCGGATCATACCAGCTCCAGTTCAATCCGTCGAGGTCGTTCAAAGGGATATGACTGGCGTCAGCCAGGTCGACTTCCTTGTCCGCGTTCGTGACAGGTATCACCGCAGCGCTGTAGTCCAGGTGGTTGACAATCTCTGTGTAGCCAATGTATACTTGACGTCCGGGTATGACAGCAGCGTGAGGGGCGACAGGCATGATGAACGCATCGACTTCGCGACCATCAGCCGTGGCGGTACTGTTCCAGTACTCCAAGTAGGCGTCGCAGCTGTCTCTCGCTGCGATTGCAAGTTCCTGGATCTTGACGGCCGAGAAAGGAGCCGCGGGCTCGAAAAGCTGGCGCAGAGGTGGAATGATCGGCTCGCCGGAGAGTCCGAGCTGTTTGTGGATGTCATGACCGCCATCGGACTGCAGGAAATCCATATGGATTTGAGCCGCGTCACTGTGCGAAGGAGGATTCCAATCGATGACCTCGTGACCAGCGCCAGTCAGAACATCTTCGATCATGCGGAGACCTCTCGCTATCGGAGGATGAGGCCGCATGAAACCGTCGTTGTGGAGGATCCCGATTCTGAGGGGAGCGCCGGCAACAGCCCGACCATGTTTGTCGACTCTTCCAACCACTTCCTGCTCTATGTCTGATCTCCAGGCCAGCGGGATAACGTTGGGGTCTCGCAACCATGGGCTGGTAGAAAGGATAGCCGACATGACCAGCTTCAAGGATCCGATGGAGGTTCCCATGACGCCAATGGAGGCGGGTGCGTTCAGTTGTCCAGGGTTCGTGTTTGCTGCACGTTTAAAAGAAAGGCGATTGTGGGTGGGCTTGAGCGAATACGTTCCGCAAAAGGCGGCTGGTATTCTGACACTTCCTGCCACATCGCTTCCAAGTCCCACCGAGCTTCCTCTCATAGCCTGTAGTGCCGCTTCTCCTCCTGAAGACCCGCCGCACGAAAGTCCTTGTACGACGGGGTTGGGAGTGTGACCGATGATGTTGTTGATGGTCTCTGACCACATCAGTGTCTGTGGCAGGCTAGTTTTGCAGTAGACTACAGCGCCTTGCATTAGGAGCTCATCCACCACTTGACTTTGCGTCTTGTGGAGCTTCGTCTGGTCAGAGCTGCCTTCGAAGGTCCCAATCCATCCGATGTAACCCATGGTTGTTTCGACGCCGGCGACGTGGAATATGTCTTTGAGACTGACGGGAAGGCCGTGGAGTGGTCCCATAGGCTTCCCGTTTTCTTCAAAATACCGGTCGAGCTGTGTGGCCCGCTCTAGAGCTTTGTCAAAGAAGATCTCGTGCATGCAGTTGCCGATCTGTTGTGCAATTGCGGCAGATTTGCAGAATGCTTCGGTGACCTCCAAGCTGCTGAGGGATCGACTGGCCAGTTGCTCACATAACTTCGGACTGCTCGTTTTGATAATTTTGTTTTCTGCTTCGGATAGAAAAGACTCGATGAAAGGCCCGGTCAGGCGTCTCTCCTTTGCAGCACGATCCTTGTCTTCCTGTGTGATCTGCCAGCACTCTGGAATCTTGGATGCAATGCTGGCGACTTTCGCCGCGGCACATTCTTGCCACGAAGATTGGGACATGGCTGCAACGGTTTTGGTTAAGGTATGCGCCGAAAGCTTGTGGCGAGGTGTCTGGCAGGACCACTACTGGGGGACACCAGCTCGACCGTGAAGAGCTAGATGGTTCGTTCCTTGAGTCTCGCTTCCCGGCTACTCTGCATGCATCACGCTTTACCGTTTGCGGCTGGTCCGGGTGATAAGACACTTGAGGTCGTATAACCCCTGCTGCACTCACCGCTGTGCAAACCAGAGGGGCGACGCTGACGCATCGCCTTGATGGAGGGCTGATGTCGAGCTCGTAGTAGGAGTCTCCATTACCAGTATCCTTCTACTTTTCTGGTATGGCTTTGGGACTTTGCATGAGGTTGTTTGATGAATAAAGGAATAGGACACGTCGAGAAAACTTGCGGTTTTCAAAGGTGTAGTCGTCAGGGTTAGGGTTGGGGTTGTCACCAGATGTCAATATTGAGTCTACATGTCTTTACGTTGGTCAACGGACGACTGCGATACATGTCAGACGTTTTTGACGCATGGCCGATATCTATGACTAAGCCAATATCTCTATAGCACAATCGGATCACATTGGTGTGGGTTTGAATAAGATTCCACAAAGGCAAGTAAGACTTGCTGGACTTCACTGACCACAACATTCGCTGTTTGGCAGCGACTTGTGTTTCGATGACGAAAGACTTTGTTCTTTCTACCTTACTCTGGACGATGCACTTGAGCATAGTGTTGAATGAACAAGATGATGTCGTATCAACAAGAGATTGATTGTATAGGTCAGTGAGAACCAGGCGTCTTGTCGGGACCACCTGGATCCGGAACCAAGAGAAAGCCCGCGATCAGACAGGAATTAATTCAATTCTCCCCAGCAACGGATTTCGACAATCACATTTGAGCAGAATCGCACTGAAATCCAACGAAGATCCGACGCCAAAAAATAAAAAAAAACTTTATTTTCCCACACAATATGTCAATCGATCAAAACCAAATAAACGTACGTCTGATCAATAAAAGTAGATGTGCCCTAAGACGGAGTTGAACCGGCGACCTCGTCATTGCTACTAGGTACTAGTGACGCGCTCTACCAACTGAGCTATCAGGGCTGATGGGATGAGGAGCTTTTGGGTGGAAAGCTCACGAACTGCTGTTCGATGGGATTGGGGACGGGGCTGTTTTTTATGAATGTTGTGCTACGGAATGCTAAGAGGGTTCGATCGAATTGCGGACCTGAGGGGGGATCGAGTGGTGAGGTAAGGTCCTGCACAAGGGGAGTTCGCCAGAGTGAGATGAATGCTGTATGACCGAGGTGATGTTTTGTTTTGTGTCGAGTTCGTATTCTGCCAGATGGAGTGAGATGGGCGGGTCGTGGCGTGTATCTTGATGGCTTTTGCTCCAGCAAGTGATCCTAACCCTCCCTCCATACTACTACCATCCATTGATACCTCGGCGCGACCAGTCCAGTCTAGTCCAGTCCGGAGCAGCCAAGTGATCACCCTCCCCATGCCTACAACGCAACGTTCTTAACCCTCTTTGCCAACCCATCAGCACCCCCATCAAAGTCACCTCCTCGTTTGACCGGGCGTTCTTTCAACGCTTCTATAATCGTAAGCAGCGACAACCAGCCTGTAAGTAGCAGCAGAAGCCAAAAAAAGTCAGCAAAACCAGGTCTCTCTCTACACAACAGAAGCAGCTTGCAACATGTTGAAGTGCTACATCTGCTGCAGGATTGTCTCAAGAGTGGCCCAACCTGGCGAGTGCATCAGCTGCGCGCCGAGCGCGGCGTCTTTGGAGGTCGCGACGCGGCAGAGGAGGGAGAGCTCGTCCTGTTGAGGCGGAGTGGGCCGAGAGGTTAGCTGTGTTTGATCATATAGGTGAGTACAAGGGAATGAGAATGCAAGCACGAACCTTGCTCAGGATGTCGAGGCTGGCGATGTAGGCAAGCAGGTGGAAGTCAGAGACCGCGACAACGCCTTGTGGTTGGTCCAGTGCGACACGATTTGAACCAGCTCTCAGTTGCTTCTGCAGCTCTCTAGGTTCTTGTGCTTCGCCGATAATTTCGCGATTCTCAACTGCGAATTGACTTTGAGCGAACAAGGGCTGAGCCTCCAACGGGAAACCGTGGGTAAGGGTGATGAGCAGGTATTCCACAGGAAATGAGGGTTTGGCGTTTTCTTGCACTCTCGCGCCGTACTCGTTGATGCGTGTGTAGAAGACTTCGGGAATGTAGCGGACTCGGCCGAGCTCGTTCTCTTCGTCCTCGTCTTGCACGAGCATGACTGCGGGTTCGGCTGAAGGCTCGATGATATCTGCGCGTACCATCTCGACGGCGGAGTTGCTGGCTTGATAGGCAGCCACGGCGATCTGGCCTTCGTCGTCGCCGGAGATGACACATGTGACAAAGTTCGATCCGAAGCGTCCAGTGTCACACCACTTCGAAGGACGAGGGTACTTGGCCTGGTATCTCGCCGCGAACATGATCTCGAGCGACGAAAGGAAGTACGAGTCGATGTGTCGCTTGCAAAGAGCCGTTTGATCGGGCTCTGTGGGCGGTGTAAGATCGCTGAAGATGACGCCGACTCTTTGCAGCCCGCAAAGCGCGGCCAGCTCATCTATTGCTTCCTCATTCTCCCAATCTCGTAAAGTCACGCCATCGACTTCGTTAATTTGGGGTGGCTCGTAGATGGCCTCGACCACAGCTTTGGTACCAAGCGGAATCACGTCGTACGCTTCGTAGCGGCCGTACATGAACCCAATGCGCTGGCATCCAGTTTGACGCCAAAACTCGATGAATCTGTTGACCACCTGAGAGTCGGCAATTTCCACGTGGTCCACCATACGGTATTCCTGGGGCTGCAGTGTGATTGCCGAGGGTTGGCATTTTGTGCAGATTCCCTGAGGGAAAGGCTTGTGGCCTGAAGGGCAATTGGGGTTGACGCGGTAGTATGGCTCTGTCAGAGGCGGCATGTAAGAGCTTCCCGAGTCGTACTTGTTCTTGCCTTGGTTCAACTTCCGTAGGTATGAGTGGTATGACAGATGCTTGATCTTCTTCTCGGCCAGATACTCTTTGTTGTACGGTTCGATAGGCATGCAGTAATCGCACATACCCTTGGGTCCGTGTCTGCACATCTTCTCGTCTTTCTTGCGGTGAATCTTGCCGTCTTGCTGATCTAATTTGTCATCAAGCGCTGACTGCTTGACCGTCTCCCACGGATTCTTGATGAGTTTGACCTTGTCACCGATCGGTATAGGTATGCTGGACACGCCCTCCTCTTTGCTGACTTCCTTGCCGTTCAGTCTGCTGGCCGATGTAGAGTTTCCGTTTGTCGCAGGTGCATCTTCTTTGTAATCCAGGTAGACTTGCGCTCCATGAGTGAGACCGATCTTGCCAAAAGTGAAGCCCTTCAGTGATTCAATCGGTCGTGCCTCGCCGCCGTGAGGTTTCGGGCTGATGGTAATAGATGAGGGTATGACGCCTTCTGGCAATTTTTCGACGACTTGCGGTAGGACCGATGCTATGTCAGTTCCCGACTCGACGGTCAAACGGAACTGGCCATTGCGGCTTTGGAAGCGGAGGATCATGATGGCGGTGTTGTGGATGTTGTTGGATCTGAGTGAAGTGGCCGATCACTGAGGGTGTTGACAGCGATCGCGGTGCTGTCTGCTGTGTGGTGCGGTGAGTGATACTCCTGAGGTTTGGATAGTTGAGATGAGTAATCGAAGTGAGGTTGTAGGAGTTGAGGAAGTGTGAATGTGTCGCCACTTCGTAAGAGTGTGATGAATGTCGGAGCTCCAGTGGTGAAGCACAGGCTCATGTCAGGCACAGATGAAGCAGCTCAAGTAGAGAGAGCAACGTCACTCGATGAAACGCGGGGAGCACAGAGCAGAGCAGAGCCGCATGGATTGATTGATAGGCACGGAAACGGAAGCCGCCCGCGAATTCACTTGCAGGGCTCGAGGGGGCCAGTTGTCGACTAGGTATTAACAAAGCAAGGTAGACAATAAGCCTAACCCACGTCGCAACTCGCAACAACACCACCACCACATACTGCGTCGCACCATCTCGGTTTCTGGAAAATCGATGTCCGTCTCTGGCATGCGCGCATAGTAAAATCCGACAAACCAACAACAAGCGAACACCTGGCGCACAACCAAACAGAAGGAACGATAGAAAGACATCACGACTACTCACCACGACCCAAACGACGGCGACAACAACAACAACACCAAAACCGCCCACAATGGACAACACAACAAACTCAACCTTCAACGGCACCTTCGACTCCGGCAACGGCACATTCAACGGCACAGACTCCTCCTTCATCCCCCCCGGCCCCAAGCCCTTCTGGACCGGCCTGCTGCTGCCCACAGCCTACCTGATAATCCTGATCGGCTCGCTCTACAGCTTCTCCTCCGTCTACCGCCAGCGCCAACTCGCCCGCGCCTCCAAGCTCGAGCCCTGGTTCCCGCAGCACATCACCCGCAACATCTACCTCAGCCTGCTGCACCTGGACCCCGAAGCCGCCAGCAACGGCGACAACACGGACAAGAAGCTGAGCAAGGTCCCGGACTCGGTGCTGAAAGCGGCCCTCTTGAAGCGCGCGGTCGAGGACATTCAGCGCATCGTGCAGCTGCGGCAGGCCAAGCCTGCCCTGCAGACGCTGCTGCAGAGGGGTTCCGTGGGCGACGAGCTGTGGCAGCGTTTCCAGCGCGCGGAGCAAGAGATGGAGATTGAAGTCAAGGATGTTGTGAACGAGGTATGTTTCCCCCGGATTTCTTTTCTTGAATTCCTTTTTTTTTCGTGGAAAGAAAGATCAGAAACAAGGGAGTCATGAGAAAGCTAACCACATGTCTCCAAAACCAGGCCAACGCCTTCACCCCCAACTGGGGCCAAGTCATCTTCCAATCCGCCAACGAAATCAACCAAAACATCCTGCTGAAAGCGCGCATCGGAGAAATGCAAGCCGAGCTCGACGCCGACAAGACGTGGTGGGCGAACAAGCGCGCGGGGATCCAGAGCCAGTTTATGAAAGAGCTCGAGGGCGATGCTGAGGATGCGGCGGCTGCTGTTGCGCCACCGGCAGCGACGACGAAGAAAGCGAACAGTGACGATGATGCGGTGTTGGTGGAAGCTGGAGGGCCGGCGCAAGCGCAGGGTGGTGGTGGGAAGAAGAAGGGGAAGAAGTGAGGTCGTTGTCGTCGAGGTGCATGAGATGAGCATGGGTTTTGTTTGATCTTGGCCGGGAAAGCGATTGGTATTGTCTTTTGGGGATGCATTAGCTGGTGTCATGGGGGTTTCCAAACATCGAGATGCCTGAGTCGATCGTCTCGAGAGTAATGCGAGTGCTTGTCACGTTTTATTTCCATCGCAATGTGTGGTACCTAAAGATTTGACACAACCCAACTATTGCATGTAACAGGAAAAACATTTTGATACTATGAACCCCCACTTAGAACCGAGCATCCTAGGGTATTGTGGCCATTAACAAACAAAACATGAGAGAAACACTGCTATTACCCTAAACACAATCTTGTCATCTCCGTTCTCGCTGATCTTTCACTTTTACCAGTTGGTGTCGCGGTTAGCACCGCCAGCTTCGCTTCCGACAGGGGCCTCCTCTCCATGGTCTGTGCTACCTCTGTCAGCAGCAACCTCGCCGCCATTGGTAGCACCGTAGTTAGCCCTCTTCACTCCAGCAGGTCTCCCAGTGATGTCCTGCCAAGTAGCGCCGAATCTTCGGCCAGTAGAGGCAAGAAGACCCTCCTCTTCTTCTTCGCGCAGGTCATCGTCGAGCTGCTCCTCATCCAATCGGGGAACGCGGAATAACATGACCAGGAAGACGACGAGGAAAATTCCGAGGAAAGCGAACTGGGCCCAGAAGTCCACGACGCCGAAGAAGGGGAAGTTGACGGCGATGCGGTTGAGGAAGGTGCTGACGACTGTTGGCGTGCAGACGAGGTGGCTGACGGGGTTGTCGTTGCGCTCGGAGCAGGGCTTGATTGCTTTACGATGGTTGCTGCAGTCTGGCTGCAGGTCGCCTTGGCTGGGGCGATCGCAGAAGGTTTGTGCGCCGAAAGTGGAGTACTGGGGTGCGACGATCATGGTGAGCGCGTAGTTGAGGGCGAGTACGATCAGGGTCAGAAGGACGGTGGCCATGAGCATGGCGTTGGGTGTTGTTTGACCCTTGCGGATCCTGAACAGGGTGATCCAGAGGAAGCGGATGCCGATGGTGGCCATTCCAACGACGGAAGAGGCGAAGAACAGCATCGTCAGGAGGAGGAACAGGACGTAGTCGATTGGGAAGATGCGGCTGGAAATCGTCATGATGTAGTTGATCGGGTTGAAGATCTTGGTGTGGCCGAGCAAGAAGCCGCAGTGAGAGCGGCAGACAGAGTTCTTGATCTTGTCGATGCAGGTGATCAACATGCTGGCGAAGACGAAGAGCGAGACGAGGAGCAGGAGTAGGCCGCCAAGAAGCTTCAATGGACGGAATACAGCTTCGAGCTTGATCCAGGTGCGGACGAGGAAGTTGTGGCCCTCTCCGCTGTTCTCTGCGGCAAGTCTCTCGCGACGGACCAAGGTGCGCTCTTCACGCACCAGAGCCTCAAGCTCACGACGGTCGCGAGCGTCAAGCCCTTCATCGCGGCCCTCGCCTCTCCTCTCGAGCTGCCTTTGGCGTTCGCGGTTCTGCTCCAGTTGGCTGGAGGTGGACGCTGCAAGCTGTGGTGTTGAGACTCGCGGCGCAGACTTGATGAGCGCAAGTGGAAGCAAGGCAAGACCAGGTGCAGTGTAGCAGCAGTACAGGACAGTACCAATGGTGATCAGCGTTCCAATGGCAAAAGTCAAAGCTCGCTCTCCGTCTGGAAATTGTTAGCATGCGTTCTTCCGAGGGTATTTCAGTTTTGTACATACGGTTCTCAGTGAGGAGATGCTTGAAGTAGCCCAGATCGCGGTGGTCATCCCTTGCTGACTTGGCAACCGGAATGAAGAAGCCGACCAGGAACAAGATAACGCAGATGGCAATAAAGACAATGGTGTACTTGAAAGCGCCCCAAAGTCTGCTGCCGACGGTTTGGGTGCCATCAGCGGTGGCCACCTCGTCGTATTCCTCGTACCAGAAGTAGGTGAATGGCACGACGAGCAGGCACATGACAGCATCCAGAGAGTAGAGCGTGTAGTAGACCACCTTGAGTTGGAACAGGATGTTGTCGACGGCATCAGGAGTCGCCCAGTCCTTCTTGGCTCCGAGCTTGATGCTTGTGGTAGAAGAAACCAGCGCCACATCAACCGGTAGCAGCAGTACGGTGGCCAGAAGTGACAGAACGGTTGTGAAGCATACCAGAGTCACGACCAGACCGCGGTCGTGGGGCTTCTGGTAGACAAAGACGAAGATGCCGGCGATGAAGAACAGAATGGCCAGGCAGACAGCGTAGGCCACCCAGATGAGGGAAGTTGCTATGAGCGCCATGATGATGGGGCTCTCGGCGAGGCTGTCAATGAAGCTGAAGCAGGCCTCGATGTAGCAAGTGGATGTGGAAGACTCCCTCGGTCGGTGGGTGGGAGGTTGTTGTCGAGGTCAAGGGAGGGTGAAGAAGCAGGCAGGCGCATTACATACATACTGGAAAGCTTGGAAGAAGCTCTCGTGGTGACGCAGTGTGGCTGGTGGCAGCTACGATTTTGTCGAATGCTTTGTGTGCAAATGATCAGAAGCTGTGACGTCCAAAGTACATAAACTTTCAACAGTCGCAACATGCAACATTGAAGTTTGACCAAACTGAGACCCTCCTCGCGCGACTCGCCGCGTTTCGAGATTCGAGGGCTGGCTCGCGCGCATAGCATTACTGTAGACGACCTGACTGCTACATCTCACGTGAATTCCCGTCAATTACGATCCCACGTGCACACGGCATTGACACTCGTTACTGTCTTATCGATGCGACGATAGGAGAATCTGCCATGGACTGAACAGCGACATCTACTCCAACAACCTCACAACACCAAACATGCAGTGCTACACAGAGCTCATCCCACCGACCACCGTCACTCACGCCGTCACCCTCCCTTTCCTTTCGGCCAATGAGGAGAACCTGGTAGTTGCAAAGACTTCTCTGCTACAAGTCTTCCGATTGCGCACAACTGCGACAGGCAATGGCGCCGCCGGCGAGGAGGGAGATGAGACTATCGAGCGCAAGCTGAGCTTGGTGGGAGAATACAAGCTCTCAGGCATAATAACAGCGCTGCAACGCGTAAAGGTTCTCTACGGCAAATCTGGAGGCGATGCGCTGCTTGTATCGACCAAGGACGCGAAGTTGTCGCTGGTCGACTGGGACCCGGAGAACCATCGCATCAACACCGTCTCCATCCACTATTATGAAGGAGAAAGCATTCCCATACAGCCATTCGGACCGGCCCTCAAGGACACAGAGAGCATCTTAACGGTGGATCCAAGCTCGAGATGCGCCGCTCTCAAGTTTGGCCAGCGACATCTGGCGATTCTGCCCTTCAGACAACAGGGAGACGACCTGGCGGACTTGGAGGCAGAAGCGGATAATGAGGACAAGCGGCAACCTCAGCAAAACTCAATCGGTGGAGACGCTGCACAAACACCATACAAGGCCTCGTTCGTCTCGACCTTGACCCAAGTCTCGCCAAACTTGACGCATCCGCAGGACCTTGCCTTCCTATACGAGTATCGCGAACCGACTCTCGGTATTCTGGCATCTGCTTCGCAAGCCTCGAGCGCTCTACTCGATCTGCGCAGAGACATCATGACCTACACTGTCGGCACACTCGACCTGGAGCAGCGAGCGTCGACCGTGCTTGTCTTTGTTCCGAACCTCCCTTCGGATCTTTGGAAGGTGGTCCCTCTTTCTCTGCCTGTCGGCGGTGCACTCTTGATAGGTACCAACGAATTTGTCCACGTCGACCAAAGTGGCAAAACCACTGCCATAGCCGTCAATGAGTTTGCTGCAAAGGGAAGCAATTTCGCCATGGCAGATCACTCAAGTTTAGGGCTGAAACTCGAAGACTGCGTAGTCGAGCCGCTTAACAACGCGGCCGGTGATCTGTTGGTAGCACTGCGGGACGGTTCGTTGACTATTCTGCGCTTCACTATGCAGGGCCGTCATGTCGGTGGTATGCAAATTGTAAAGGTCGCCGATGAAAAGGGCGGTCTTGCTCCCGAGTCCGCGCCATCGTGCATTGCTGCATTCCAATCGGGTGAGTTCCTTATTGGTAGCGATGTGGGCGACTCGATCTTGCTACAAAGTAACAACCCGCCTGCGACAATCAGCCGTAAGCGATCGCACGCCCAAATGGCCAGTGACGACGACAAACAATCGGAGAGTGACGAGGAAGATGACGACGTCGAAGAGGATGACCTTTATGGCGGAGCACCTGCTGCAGCACAAAAGTCTCAGGCAACGTCCGCAGCCGCCGCATCACAACCCATCTCAGCATACAGCTTCCACGTAATCGATAGGTTGACTTCCATGGGACCGATCAACGATTTCTGCTTCGGTAGAGCTCCGCAGTCCGGCAATGAGAGTCTTGACGCCCTCGCTTCAGTCGGACGGGGTAGAGGCAGTCGACTCGCATTCCTTCATAAACAACTGGTCCCTGAGTTCGGTCGCCAAAACGCTATCGATGGAGCCAAGAACGTCTGGAGCATTGCTGCATCAAAGGACTCGGAGGAACCCAGTGACATATACGACAACTTTCTGTTCGTCTACGATGGCGAAAACACAAAGGCTTACTCCCGACCAGAAGGCGAAGGTCAGAAGTCGGACGACGACACAGTCAGTAGCCCATACATCGAACGAACAGACGCCGAGTTTGAGCAAGAGGGCGAGACGATCGATATCGGAACCCTTGCTCATCGTACACGGATTGTGCAATGTAGGCAGAGCGAGATTCGCACATATGATGCCAACTTGGGTTTGAGTCAGATCATCCCAATGATCGACGAAGAAACAGAAGAAGAACTCAAGATTGCTCACACATCTTTCTGTGACCCGTACCTGTTGGTGTTGAGGGATGACAGCAGCTTGCAAGTCTTACGGGTCGAGAAGAATGGTGATGTCGAGCCTCTCGAGCCTGATGATGCGACCCTGACCGAGTCGAAATGGCTTGGCGGATGTGCATACAAAGGCAGCCTCACTCGAGACCAGGCCGCCGTGTTTCTGCTTCGGGAAGATGGTAGTCTTCACGTTTACTCTCTTCCAGAGCTGCAGCCGATATTCACGGCACCAAACCTCTCCCACCTCCCTCCCATCTTGTACACGGAGAACACACAACGTCGCGTAGGCGCAAGGGAGACTCTTACGGAGATTATTATTGCAGACATCGGACCGACAGACGCTTCGGAACCGTACCTGATTCTCAGAAGCGCCACAGACACTTTCACGATCTACGAACCTTTCTACTACCCTGCAAACAACGAATCCGGTAGATGGCACAATGGCCTGCGTTTCAGGAAGGTTCCAAACACACATGTGCCCAAGTTTGACGCCACCGATGATGGTTCTGTTCGAAACTCTCCCTTACGGCCAATACAAATCGCAGGCTACAATGCCGTGTCAGTCTCTGGAGGATCGCCAAGCCTAATCACCAAGCACGCCACATCACTTCCACAGATCGTCGCGCTGCGTGTTGAAAAGTGCAGGGCTTTCACTCCTCTACACGTCGCCACTTGTGATCGGGGCTTTGCGGTGCTGGACGTCGACGGAAACCTCCAGGAGTGCAAGTTACCGGCCGACACCTGGTTCGGGACGGGTTGGGTCGTTCGCAAGTTGCCCTTGGGCAGTCCTATCGAGGAGGTCAGACAGCTCGCATATCATGAGAGCAGAGGTTTGTATATTGTCGCGACTTGCCGACTCGTAGACTTCATGTTTGTCGAAGAGGACGGCCGGCATCCCGAGCAGGACGACATCGCCGTCCGCCCTCAGGTTCCACAATACACTCTACATTTGCTGTCTGCAAAATCACACCGCGTGCTCCACTCAATGGAGATGCCTTACACCGAGACTGTTACCACACTCAAGGTGATGCCGCTTGAAGCGTCAGAGCTCACACACGAGCAAAAGTCGCTCGTGGTAGTCGGCTCTGCACAACAGCGAGGCGAGGACATGCCGGCCAAGGGTGCTCTTACTGTCCTGGAGATCCTCGATGTTGTGCCAGAACCCAACGACGAGGAGACCGGCGTGAAACTCCATGTCATCTCGCGAGAAGAACCCCGCGGCGCAGTCACTGCCGTCGAGACCTTCCTTGGTGGCTTGATAGGAACAGCCCAAGGCCAGAAGCTCATGGTACGCGGACTAAAAGAAGACGGCTCCTGCCTCCCCGTCGCCTTCCTGGACGCCCAGTGCCAAATGGTCACCCTCAAGACCTTTGCCCGCAGCGGCATGTGGCTGGGGGCCGACGTCTGGAAAGGCCTGTGGTTCGGCGCCTTCACGGAAGAACCCTACAAACTGTCCGTCCTCGGCAAAAGCCGCACGCAAATGGAAGTCGTGTGCGCCGAATTCCTCCCCGCCGACGACCAGCTGTTCATCCTGGTCGTAGACGCAGACATGGACCTGCATGTGCTGCAGTACGACCCGGAGAACCCAAAGTCCCTCTCCGGCACCCGCCTCCTGCACCGCTCCACTTTCCACCTTGGCCACTTCCCCACCACCATGACCCTCGTGCCCTCGACCCTCTCGCCCTTCGCCGAGCAGCAAGAACCCCTCGCAACAGCAAACGGCGACGACTCCCCTACTCCGGCCCCACAACAACAACACCACCACCACCAACCCCTCTTCCACGTCCTCGTCACCACCCAAACCGGCTCAATCGGCCTCGTCACCCCCGTCGACGAGTCCACCTACCGCCGCCTCGGCGCCGTCGAAGCCCATCTGACCTCCATCCTCGAGCACGCCGCGGGCCTCAACCCGCGCGAGTTCCGCGCCGTCGATTCCGAGGGCTTCGGCGCCAGGGGCGTTGTGGATGGGGGTTTAGTGCAGCGCATCTCGGAGCTGGGCTCCACCAGGCGGGCGGAGGTGTTGGGCAGGGCCGGCGGCGATGCTTGGATGTTGAGGAGCGATTTGGAGATTCTGGGGGGTGGGGGGTTGGGGTGGTTGTGAGGCAAAGAGTATTTCGGAGGGGATTCCTACCTAGTTGGGATGAGGAAAGGAAAGAGAGAGGTAATCACCGGAAGGACTTGGGGGATGTGGGTTGGGGGTGGCGGCGTGGTACGTCTTGTTTCTTTCCGGAAGGAAGATGTGTCTGTCTTGTGTATCGCCTTTTTAGGCGTGGCCCGATTAGTTGTGCTCTGTAACTCGCTTTGTATCATTTTTCGGTTGGCGAAACGACTTTTTCTCAAAAGAAACAATTGAACAGTTGAACAGTTGATTGATTGATTGATTGATTTGGCCAAATGGCTTTCTGGTCTGTATTATTCTATCGTAAGTTGTGTCATGTTCTGGGGTCTCGTTAAGTTTTCTTCAAAAGGCTCGGACAGCGCCCAACATGCCATCCATCCTATTACATCCATCCAAATCTCTTTTCCCCTCCCATTGCATATAGGTATCCGACCATATAAAATCCGCCATCCCCGCTCAAACACACTCACCAACAAGCTCCACCTCGCGGCAGTTCTCGCCGTACTGCGCCCGCGCCGCCTCGCCATAAAACAACGCCCCCTGCCCATCCGCAATCCCCTGCAACCCGCTCTCCTCGCAGACGAAAAACTTCTGCTCCGTGCAGTGCTGCGACCCGCTGTTGCCGGTCCCGAACGCAGGACATCCGGTCTGGGCGCGGATTTTCTTGCCTGCAAACTCACACTCGCCATCCTCGCTCTCACCGCTTGACCCAGCCGACGAAGAAGAAGAAGAAGGAGAAGGAGCTCTGTCGACCAATTCGACAAAAGGCGTTCCGCAGCCGGGGGTCGAGATTACGGGCGCGATGGTCTGCGGGGTGCCGAGGGCTTGCGGGTCGAGGTTGAAGCCGCGCTCGTATTCCTGGGCGTCGGAGTTTGCGGCGGGCCAGAAGAGGAGGACGCGGTTTGTGTTCCAGGTGGGGGCAAGGAAGGCTTGGGAGGCGAATTTTTTGGAGGGGGCGACGAGGCCGTGGGAGGTGCTGAGGGCGTCGAGGTAGCCCAGGAGGGCGTTGGCGGGGGCTGTGGTGTTGGTGTTGGAGTCGGAGAGGGTGGAGTTGGTTGTGCCGTTGGTGGAAGGCGTTGTGGAGTTTGTTAGGGTGGTGTTGGTAGTGGCGAGGGTCGCGTTGGAGATGCTGTTGGATACTGCTTCGATGCGGAGGATGAATGTGCTTGTTGCTTGGTTGGCTTGGTCTGGGTAGTAGCCGCAGTCTTGTTGGCGGCGGAAGATGGGGCTTGTGGGCGCGGCGAGAGCTGTGCCGGCTACTAGGATGGATGAGAGGAGAGTCGGAGTGTGCATGTTGGCGGTGTTGATTGATTGGTTGGTTTGGGGGATTGATGTCTTAAATCGTGGTTTTAGACAATGAAGAATAGATTTGGTCTTGTGTATCGGCCCAGTATTAGTGGAAGTTGGTTTGATAGTAAGAGAGGTTGGATTTTACAACAACGCGTGATATATGAGATCGAAACTCTTCCAAACCGTGCAGGAGCCAGCCTCCCTCTTATATCGGAGTGACACCGACGCTGGAGCAACACAAGCCGTTGTGTCCCAGGGTCTTTAGGTCTCTTTTCTCTCTCGCTTCTCGCCGCGGTACCCACTTTCTGCGTCATGCAGTCCAAGAAAAGCGTTCAGGATCCACTGATCTGTTCCGAAGACAGACTAGATGCCAACAAATCTGGAGGATCTATGGGACCTCTGGGAAAAGCGAGGAGGTGTAGCCGGCTTGGCCATCTGTCTTGCCGTCTTTCGGGCGTTCCTGCAGCGTTCCTGCAGCTCTTGTGCAGAGGTTGAACTACTACTGAAGTGAAGGGAAAAGCTTATGCTTGTCATTGTTAGTCTTTCCTTTTGTCGTTGTAAAGTCGACTTGCGCTTTGGACTTGCAATCCAACTTGTGCGCCTTCTGTTGATGAATCCTCCATCGCTTGTCTGGCCGCCTGGCGGTACGTTGGTCGTCGATTCGATTGTCAATTTCATCGTAAATACTCTCTCTGTCGTCACAATCATGTGTATATCGAGGCTCTGAGACGTTCTACGTTTCATCGCCTTGGATATAGGCATATCAAGCTCGTCACAGGCTGGCTCAAGCTTCGTTCAGGTGGCAGTTATTCTCTTCTTGAACCCAATGGCCGTTGAAAGTGATGTCAGATTCCGAAAATGACGCGGAGCGTTTCGAAGATGATCTGCAGATCGAGTGTTAACTGCAAAGCAATTAATAATTGAGCGGGGAACCTGGTAGATGCCAGATCATGCGAGTACGTATATCTAGCAGGCGAAACGCGTTCGGTGTCGGGGTGTTAACAATTGACCTTGGTCGTTGGATGCAAGGTGTTCTCGGAAAGCAAAAGGAATTCAGTGTTGACGTCGTGCTTGGTACCCTCCATGTCGAATTGCCTAAGGTTTTCGCTGTGGTGCTTCCTCGAGCACAAAAATGTAAAGGCTGGAGATGCACTTGATGCACGCCACTCCCAATGCGAGATATGTGGCTGGGGTGCCCGTATATGTTGCTTTCTCTTGTTGAGGTATACACATTAGTTCCATCCGTATAGGATTCCCAGGGACCAGAAGATGTTGCGGCATCAGCGTGGATTGTCACTTTGGTAAGGATACAAGCACGTGAGCTGCCTCGCCTCAACCGTGTGAAGTCTTCTCCGCGGAACAAGGGCAGGTTTCACGGCATGAGAAGAGGCTGACGATGACGACGACCAGGCCTCGTGTCTCGGATGGCTGTGAGGGTGATACAGCCTTAAGAGTTCACAAAGGCATCGGGCCGCCGCCGCGTGTGTGTGACATGAGAGGTGAGAGTGACATGTGGCTGCGTTGACCTCCCCCGGGCCGGGCGAAGAAGAAGGTCAGTTGTTCTAGCTTGGTTACATCAGCAGAGCTAGAAGGCTTGGAATACAATCTGACCATAGTGGCGAAGGCAATCTTCTGGAAGCTGCAAGAGCTGATTCAAAGAGTCTAGGCGGCAGGTAATTTTATTACCAGAGTGATGAGGTGAACGGCTACGACCATCGAGTCCGCCGAGTGTCGTGAGTGCTGTGCCGACTTCCACAGCAAGAAATGTCAGGGCCTCGGAAGGATTCGTCAAAACGCCAACCGTCCACGTCGCGTGATGTTAGAGTTGCTGCCACAGGGAGCTCGCCGCAAATGTGCCGCTCTTGTCCAAAAGACCCGTGAGCTGGGGCCGAGGACAGGGAGGAGAGAGGAGAGAAGCCAAGTGCTGCTAGTAGCCCGCGCTAGGGGATGTAATAAGAAGAAGATGAAGAATACTAATCCTGGCCTCGCGTGGTCATTATTATTATTGTCGTTGCTCGCTGTGTTGCCACATATCAAGCCGTGCTCCTTGCCAAAACAGTCAATCGTCGATGACCTTTGGGTCCATTCACTTGTTCGTCCATTCACTCACCAGGTATACATACCTTCCAGTATTCGCCGGTCGCAGCTTCCCTCGGGTGACGTAAGGCAGGGTGACGAGAAGGAGAAATCGAGCAGGCGACATTCGAGTGCTCAAGCGCCATCCCTCCAATTTCACAATCTGCGGAGAGGCTTGCTTGCTTGACACTGCTCTGTGAGTGCTGCTTGCGTGAGGGGCGGCGTGCAAGACTCGGACATCTGAGAGGGAGACTTGAGGAGGGAAAGAGGAGAAGCGAGTGGAATCGTGACTTTCACTCGCGCTCGTCTGATGCATCTCACTCCTTCGCTGTCTGATGCCACCACTCTTATCTATATTCTTTTCCAAGCTCTCCCAAACCACCCACCTACCACCTTACCACTAGCCTAACACTGTCACCCCTCCCCTCCCCTCCCACTTTCTCCGCCTCCACCTCCGCCTTCGCCTCAGTCATCCGCCTCACTACCTTGACGGTTGATCTACCAACTCTATCAATAATCAAACCTCAACATGCCCGCCATGCCGCTCGACGAGGACAAGCGTCGCGATTCAAAGCGCGACGATGCGCATATCGGTCAGCCAATACTCACTCCCTACTGTACATGTACGTATTGTACATGTACTATAACTACCTACCTACCTACCACACACGGCTGACTCGCCGCACCACAGACGACTTGACTTCAGTAGCACCCGCTCTAGAGCAAGAACTCCGCAAGCTCGAACAATTATTCACCGTCGATGCCGCCAAGCTCAAAGAGATCAGCATGCACTTTGAACGCGAACTGCGGCAGGGTCTCTCGCGCGTATCACGCTGCCTCCTACCCAGTAGCGTCTCCCCATGCCTGCAGTCCTGTACATTTAATATCTGTGCATGCTAACTCGTTACCAGGCCTGGAACCCGAAGGTGGTAACTTGGTATGTCGCCATCGCATTACTACTGGCTGCAGACTTGCCTTCACATGCTAACCACCTGCCTGATATGTAGCCCATGCTTCCGACATGGGTATTAGGCTTCCCTTCCGGACACGAATGTGGTGAATACCTCACCATCGACCTTGGAGGGACCCAGCTTCGCATCTGCTGGGTCACTCTCCACCATGGCAAGGGCGAAAACCAATCAGAATCGGAAATCTACCACATTCCCACAGACTACAAGGTCGGCACGGCTGATCAACTATGGAGCTTCCTGGCCGACTCAATGCACGACTTCATGACCAAGCGGAATATCGAGCCCGAAGAGGGCACAGTCATTCCACTAGGCTTCACATTCTCATATCCTGCCACTCAGGAGTACATCGACCAAGGTGTGCTGCAAACTTGGACCAAAGGATTCGACATCAAAGGTGTGGAAGGTCATGATGTTGCTGACCAGTTGAGACAAGCACTGCACAAACGGGTGAGTAGAGACGATATTCAGCATGCTGCAACAGACCGCTGACTCTACCAGGGTCTGCCCATCCAAATCGTAGCACTCATCAACGACACTGTCGGAGCCATGATTGCTTCAGCATACAGCGATCCAGAAACCATCATCGGTGCAATATTTGGCACAGGTTGCAACGCCTCCTACATGGAGAACTGCGGCTCTATAGCGAAATTGCACGGCCTACCAGAAAACCTTCCCATGGCGATCAACTGCGAATACGGCGCGTTCGACAACGACCGACGAGTGCTACCCCGAACATCATACGACAAAAAAATCGACAAAGAATCACCACGACCCGGCGAGCAGACTTTCGAGAAGATGAGCGCCGGAATGTACCTGGGCGAGATTCTTCGACAAGTACTAATCGACTTCCACAAGCGAGGCCTCATATTCCAGGGTCAAGACACATCAAAGCTTTACGAACCATACATCATCACTACTGCCTTTTTGACTGGTCTCGAAGACGACTTCACCCCAAAATTGCAACGAACCCGCGACGAAATCAAGCAACTCCTTAACATCACCCTCACAGAGCCAGAGCGCATCCTCTGCCGCCGAGCCAGCGAACTTATCGCCACACGAGGCGCCCGGCTCTGCACTTGCGGCATCTCCGCCATCTGCCGGAAGAAAGGCATCACGTCCGGCCATGTCGCTGCGGACCGCTTGGTGGTGAAGAACCCACGTTTCAAGTCAAGATGGGCCCAAGCGATGGGTGAGATCTTCGACTGGCCCAAAAACCGGAAGCAAGATCCCATCATCATGACTCTCGCCGCCGATGGTTCTGGCTTGGGCGCCGCTGTCATCAGCGCCATGACCTTGCAGCGGGTTGTGCGTGGCGACACTACCGGTCTACGGCCGGAGTAACGCATAGTCTGCGTTGCGTGGCATTTTCTTTCATCCGTGTTTTTGTATTAGTCGAATGTTATTGCAGCGTAGGCACGGCGGAAAAGTTTTTGTGAATTTAGTCGCAGGGTTCGGCACATTTGATCGACTGCTTTTTGTACATGGTTGAACAGGGACAGGCCTTGCAGACGTGTGGGCAGGAAAAAGTGATTCTTCTTTACTTCGGCTGGGAAAGGGAGGGTTTGAAGAAGAGGAAGGGCAGGAAAGCAGAGCTCGAAGCATCCCGAGACGGAGCAGAGCAGGAGATAGCAGAACCGACACGGCCGTCAGTACTGTACGTGCAATAACCAACCAAAGAGACATACGTGCACATCACCATATTATTTCACCATCGCACCCATCGCAAACGCAACTCCAAAACCAAGAACAAGAACAAAAACCCCTCTCCTCCACCCTCTCCCTTCCGAACAGAGGTAGGTAGGTCACCATCCCTCACAAATGCCCCACAACCCCCGGCCTCTCCCCAAACGCCCCCTCCCTCCCATTCCGAAACACAACCTCCAAGCCCTCCAGCACAGCATCCTCAACCCCGTCCAAACAAGCCAACTGCACCGCCACAAACTCCCCCCTCCACCCACCTTCCTCCTCACTGCTGCCGCTGCTCTCCCAAGTCCCCCGGCCAAAAGGCCTGCACCCGCAGACTTTGCAGAACAAGTGCGCGACTTTCTGGGTCCCGAACCTGTACTCGGTCAGGTGTGGGGGTGAGGTCGGGTTGAGGTGGAAGGCGGAGGGCGGGACGAGGGTTTCCCAGGAGCGGGTTTTGGCGCAGATGCTGCAGTTGCATTTTCCGGTTTTGGTGGTGGTGGTGGTGGTGGTGGTGCTGCTGCTGCTGCTACTGCTGCTGCTGCTGGGTTTCGTTTGGTCGTTGGGGTTGTTGTTGGGATCGGGGGTTTGTTGTTGTTCGAGGTCGAGGTTGACCGTGTAGGTTACGAGGCCGCAGTGGCAGCTTCCGGGGTAGGGTTTTGGGGCCATTCGTTGTTGTTGTTTTGTGTTGACCTGCTTTTCCAGCTTCTGGGTAGTTGTGAGGGGAGTGTGAGGGGAGGGGAGGAGGTGGAGTGGTGGTGGGCTACTGTACATGTATACTATATGTCTTCGAGCCACCAGGCAGGGCAGTACATGTAGGCAGCAGGCAGCAGGATTCGGTCAGTGGAAGGGAAATGGTGGCGTGACATTTCCCTTCCATGGCGAGCCGAGCTGTGGTGTGTGAGATATGTACTACGCTCCAGTGTACATGCTGCAAAGTGACCATGTCAGCAGCCAAGGCCACCACTATGTTCTCGTATTGGAACGGCTCTTGCCCTTGTGCTTTTCCTGAGTGTTTATCCGGCAACAGAAGAGTTGCGTAGAAGTCATGAGGAAGTCAGGCGGGATTCCCTGCGTGATGCTGTAGATCTCCGGGCAGAGTATGATGGAGATGACATGGGATCCATGAAGTTTTCTCGGCATCCGGCGGGCGGTGGGAGTCGGGATTGCTGTTAGGTTGTATAAAGTGTCGAGTCGGAGTAGCATCGAATGGCCAATGTTTCACATACGGAGAGCGTTGTAGTGCAGCCACATCTCATCTCCGAGTTGCACAATTCAAGGCAGTTTTCTGTTTATACAAAATTTCAAACAAGGCCTATAGCGCGCTTTAGTAAAAACAAAAAAGAGTACAGTTGGTGGAAGCCGGTCCATCTAACGCCTTCGCAAATGCCTTTGCTCAGATTCCTTATACTCTCTGATCTTCCACAATTCCCCTCCAATCGTGCAGTCCGCTCATTACTTCTTGACAGGGCCGCTGACGCCGGCACCGATGACACTGGGCAGCTCCTCACTGCCCATGGTGAGGACGCTACCGACGGCGAAGCTCACAACGAAGATCAGACCCACGGTGAACAGAGCGATAAGCCAGAATGCGATGCTCACGTCCTGCTTTTGGCACGCAGGGCCACCCCAGACGGTTGTCTTGACCTTGCCATCGCCACGGTCTTCCTTGGTGGCAGAGCACTGGCAGCTGTAGCAGTCACCACCCTGCTTCGCGTCGCGGTTGTTGTAAAGCTTGCGGCACTTGCCATGGCCAGTGCAGTTGCGGGTGATCTTCTCGCACTCTTCCTGCGAGCGGAAGCAAGCGGGCAGGATGCCACGAAGCGGTGCACTCTGGTTCGACTCGGCGAAGCTGGTCAAGGGAGTGGACATCGGAGCGGGTTCGGCAGCTTGCGAGGCGGCTTCGAAGGCCTCGGACAGTGGCTTCTCGATCTGACGCTTGCGCAGCGGGGATCCGGTTCTCGGCATGGCGTAGGTGCCCCAGCTCGAGGCGTCGGAGCCAGTGGCGGGCATGAGGATAATGGTCACAGGCGACAAGAGAGGATGTTCGAGGAGCATTTCAATGCGCTCCAGAGGGAGGCCCAAGACGAACGAGTTGTCGCCAGTAAGGACATTGATGGCGTCGCCGGTAGCGAGCTGATCTTCAACCTCACCCCAGCTATAGACGCGGTCGCCAGCTTGAACAGATAGATCATCGAAGAAGTCCTTGGTGTCCGGTGCTGAGGGAGCGGGAGAGATAGCGAAAGACGGTGCCTTTTGAGCAAGAGCTGTGATGTCGCGTCAGTATAAACGTACGTTCAAAGTCCAGATGTCAACTTCATCGCACCCTCCGCAGCCGATTCCTCGACAAACGCCATGATAAATGTGCGCGCATCATCCTTGTCGGCGCTCAGCATGTGTGTCTGCAGTCCATAGTTGTTGATCGCCTCGATTTCTTCATCGCTGAGCGATTTCCCGACGTGGTAGTTTTCTACACCAGCTCTTTGCGCGATCACCAGTCTCGCGGTCTCGGGCGATAGTGTCCGTCTCTCATTGGAAGGCTGGTCTTGAGATGATAGCGAAGGGTCGAGTGTGAGGACGTGTCCTGTCGTGGCGGCGGCCAATTCGGTGTAGCAGCTGACCGCTGACAACAGCGCGGCGGTGATTAACTTCATAATGGCGGTGTGGAGGAGAGGAGACGTCGAGTATCCTGTCCGGTCGAGCTCGCCTTCGCCGCCTTGATGATGCCGTTGTCGAGATGCAGTAGGAGTTCCAGCTCCACTGGTGGCAGGTCTGGCGAGGTACGCAATCAGGGTTAGGGTCTCGTTCTTGTATTCACTTACAAGCTACGTCGGTCGGGGTCTCGCCCTTCCGAGCGGTCATTCACTAAACCAAACGCCATCTGTCTGTCGCCACGACTAAACATCTTCACACACCGGACTTACCTTCCTTTTTGTCGCAACCGGATAAGCTGTACATCCGCTAATACACATCATCTTACCTCCCTCGCCATCGCATGCTGCAAACAACCACTCTACACCCTCGCGCCCGCCATGTTTCGCCTATCTCGAGCCTTCCAGCTTCGTCAACAGATCCCCATCCGACGACCCGTCAGATCACAACCGCGCATACAGTCGCGAAACAACTCGAATCGCAGTAATTACCATGCGCCACAAAACACCCAAGCCGTGCGCTTCAGAAGCCCCGTCTTCTCAATGAAGAGGTTAATCACACTGGGAGTCTACATCGGCGTGCCGTACGCCTGCTGGATGTATCTTACCCAGAACATCGAAGTCCAGATCGAAGAGGTGGAATCCGGATCCCACGATCATCGCAACGAGGCACAATGGGAGGTGCAAGAGGAAGAAGGAGAAGAGGACGAATTCGCCGACGAGGACAGCACATTCATTCCCATGACTTGGGCCACAAAGTTGCCACGAACGTTCTACAAAGGCACCGATCCGGAATGGCAAGAGTTTGTCAAGGTCGCAAAGGACAAGCCGCGCCACAAGAAACTGCAAAACGAACTCGTAGCCTTGGTCTTGAAAGCAGCGACGCAACACCCTCGAGTAGCCATGTCGACTGGGAAGGACCTCAAAGTTGGCAAATACTGGCTCGAGATCACATTCCCAGACGCACCGCCCCAGGAATATGTCCGCTCTGGGATTGAAATTGGTGACGACTTTATCGCTTGGAGTCCGCAAAAGGTCAGCGCTGAAAACCATCACAGGCTCACAAGAGCCCTGTGGCCCAAGGCGACGTTCGAAGGAGCCTGGCAAACGGCCAAGATTTTCGGCGGTATCAATTACAGGCGACTCAAACAGGCTCTCGGATGGGAGGAAGTGAACCCTTTCAGCCCTGAAGAGCGATTCAAAGTGGCCCTTGAGATGCTGGAGAAGAAGAAGCAGAACACTGGCGGTCGCGGAGGATCACCTGTGAATGGCGAAGCGCAAACGTCTCCCAACGGCTCGCCCGGCTCTTTGGTGAGTGTCTCGTCAGCTGCCAACGAAGCACAGTCGTCTCCCAGGGCATCCGAAGACCGTTCGGCACTGCCGTGGGTACTCAATCTCCCCGTACCGTCGTCGACCGACCTGGTCAACCCTACCGATATTCAGATCGCAAAGTACGTCTTCTTCGGCGCTTTGAAGAAAGAATGGAACCCCAAAAAGCTGGAGCCACCGCGCGGGACCTTCGTCGTACAGGGCCTCGTGGAAATTAAGGGCCCCAAAGGCAGGGTGTTGTTCGACGTCCAGTCATGCTACGACCCAAAGGAGGCCAAGTACGTCGTTGTCAACGCCGGTATCAAAAGCATCAAGCAGTGGAACCAGAAACCCAAGGGTGGACACTGATCGTCTTGGACACTTTTACCTTTTCTTTTGTCCATCTGTATTAGCCTCTGTTTCATTTTTTTTCCCCGGCATTACAAGCGTTCCAAGCAAGACATAGGTAGTCACAGCGGGTCAGGAGCATCTCCAAGGCGTTCGTTTTCCGGACTTTCACGATATGATATCCACGACAAAAGACAATGTTGAATTTCTCACATCTCTCATAATGGCTAGAAATTCCACGCTTTCTATATTTCTTCTATGCCGCCTCAACCTCCAATCCATGGAAAACCTCCGCTCCGCATGGTTTTCTTGGTCAAAGATCACGCGTCCCTCGCCTCAATCTCACGACACCTCCTCGCCAAATCGAAAACATGCTCGTCCGCGCTCTCCTCGCTCAAATCCCTCAAGGCCTCCTCGAGCTGGTACAGATACTCCCTGTTCTCGCCGCTCGGCCCCCGGCTCTGCACAATCTTCTCCGCCAGCGCCTGCGGATCCTGCGGCCCGAGGAACTGGGGGTTGTCCGGCAGGCCGATGTACACGAGGCACTTGATCGGGTGCGGGACGTTTGATGATGATGATGATGATGCCGTCGTCGGCTGGGCGTCGCGGGCCGGCGTGATGCTTTGCATCGTGGCGCTCATGTCTTGCTGCTGCCCGCCTTGCTCGCCTTGCTGGTGGTTGAAGGGCGTGTGTTGGATGCTGTAGCCGTTGATCTCGCGGATGTCGAGGTATTCTTTCACTTCGGCGACGTGGGCGGCTGGGATGCGGTAGGCTGCGCCCCAGACTCGGGGTGGTGCTGTGGCATGCTGGGTAGGCAGGGAGGAATCTTGTTAGGTTTGAATCTGGTTGCCGGTTTGGTGGCCTGAATTCCATGGGTGTTGGTGAGAAGGAGGCTTACGTGATCTGTCAAAGTCTCCCACAGTTGTCGATCGATCAGCGTTACTACGCGGCCGGGATCTTCTGGTGTGCCGCGGTGGTCTTGGCTAGGTGGGTTGGTCAGTCAACGATGTATCGAGGATGTTATCCGAATCTCCATTCGTTGATGGGAATAGACTAACCTCGCCTGCCGAACCGCCATTTCTATCAGCACGCTGTCTGTTTCACGCAAGAGTCTCATGGTGTATGGCTGCATACCTGCCAAAAGCGACGGACGTAGTTCTCGATATAGCCTGGAACTCGCAGGTCTGATTTACCACAGAGTAAGCCAACTGGGCTCAATCGTGATTCAAGTCACGAGGAATACCATAATGTGGTGGAGGCTTCCAAATCAACGAGCTGGATGCACAGTCAGTCAGTCAGGCACGGCGTTTGGAGATCGGCTGAGCGAATTTCTGTACCCGTAGCCGAAGAGCCATAAGTCTTCGGTTCCTTGTCCTGCCATGGTAGGGACTTCAGGTTTGGTTTTAGGAATGCAAAGTGTTGATGTCGATTCGATGCTTTGAAAGCAACGGGTGGACGAATGGCGTCGTCGTCCCTCCCTTGGTCGGGCCGATGGACCCGCTGATGAAGTCCGCGGTTTCTTTAGACCGCACACGCTTCTTCTTGCTTCTTCTTTCATGCAACGTCGTCTTTCATGAAAGCATCATCAAGAGATTGTCCATTGGCGAGAAAATTTTCCATTTCTGTGATTGCCATGTAAAATGGATACCTGAATATCTATGTATTTCCAGCCACGCAGCTCGCATACCAGCAGACCTCCAAGCAAGCTAAAATTTATAGCCGCCGGTGTGGATAAGACGGAGCTGTGTGATTGACAAGAACAGGGAGTTACACGATGCCAATCAAGAAGCTTACCGATGAGACAAAGGTGATTGCTTCGTAACAATCCATCTACGCATGACGCATAAGAACGACAACCGACACTGGAGTATGAAAATGAACGAACGTGCACGTTGCAATCATCTGCGGTTCC
>Ga0265797_10002997_pt1 | contig 27536 bp, 10 predicted proteins | sample P2T30metagenome_FD_192433 | JGI IMG/M metagenome (GOLD analysis project Ga0265797, IMG submission 192433) | Plant litter microbial communities from East Loma Ridge, Irvine, California - P2 T30 | ecosystem: Environmental > Terrestrial > Plant litter > Unclassified | place: USA: California... | reverse complement strand
CCCCCCCCCCCCCCCCCCCCGCGATGACGAAACGTTTTTGATGGTGAATGATCGTTCGATGGAGATAGACCTATGGACTACTTGACAGTGAAAAGCAGAACAAAACCAAAACAGAAACAAGATCTAGTCGGACCAACCCGGTCCACGCTTTCCACCACTGTACCACAGAACGCCAAACCCGAGACTTTGTACAACCGGCAAGATCCGTCCACAAGACTCCTGAAAAGAGAGAGAGAGAGAGAGCACGTTGGGTTCCCATGGCCGTCAACAGCAACATGACAGACGAACAAACACATTACATATTAGCCAGTTCAAAGTCGATCTGGTTGTCAAGGAAAGTCCTCTTGTCGCCGGTGAGCTGGCACTGCAGTTTCTGCTCCGCAAGGGCCTTGAGCTGCTTCTTGGTGACAGTGTCCAGGTCGACTTCGGCAAGGCATTCGCGGATGGCGTTTGCGATGCTTTCGTTGCTGGGTCCCTGGGACTGGAAGCCGGCGAGCTCGTTGGTGGAAGCCGGGCGGGAAGCGACGGCGCCACCATACGGCGAGAGAGTGCGCTGGTGAGGCTGGAAGGCACCGAATTGCTGCTGTTGTTGCATCGGAGGCGAGGGACCGCCGAATTGCGCCAGGTTGTCCTGCGATTGCAGGCGGTAGTTGTCGCTGAGGTTGCCGGTTGACATCAAACGCTGTTGTTGCTCAAGGTTGGGGTTGTCAGTGTAGCGGGAGTAGGTGCTCTGGCGGTTGAGAGTGTTGTAAGGGCTAGGTGATTGCTGGGGCGGGCGGTAGAATTGTTGCTGGGGGAGGCCGGTGAGGATTGTAGAGGCGGGTTTCGCGGACGAGTAGACAGAGTGAATGTCGTCCATCTCGTAGCCGGCAGCGCCGTAAGGCTGGTCGTACATTGGGTCCTTCTCCATTGGCATGCCACGGCGGCCGGGCAGGTTGTTCGCCAAAGCGTAATCGTCCCAGCGTTGGAGAGGAATGGAACGTGGGTCGAAGCCTTCATCTTCGGTGGCAACGATCTTTTTCATGCCCTTTTCTCCCACGACGACACGAGTGTTACCCCACGAGAAGTCGTCTTGCTTCCAGAAAGAGTAAATAGGAAGAATGAAAGAGTAGATAGGATAGGCGAGCATGTAGATGATCATCCATCCGATGTGTTGCCACTGTCTCTTGACGATGAAGATGATAGCCTGTAGACCGTAGACACCCGCAATCATGATGATCGAGATCAACGGGAATTGTCCAGTACCAGAAGCGACACGGTAGATGAGGTAAGCCAGGTAAGCGCAAGTAGCCGGAAGAATGATGGTACCCATAAGATCGATGAAGACAACGAAGCGCATGCTAAAGCAACAGAAGCCACAAAGATCCTTGATCCAGACAAGTTCAGCCAGGTTGTGAATGGTTGAGTTGATCCAGCGACGTCTTTGGGAGAGCAGGACACTCCAATCGGAAGGCGCTTCGGTGAGGGCGTACGCATCAGGGACAAACTTGTAAGAGGTCATGGGGAAGTGCTTGATCATGAGGGTGGTCAAGTAACGGTCCTCACCGAGAGACAGCAGGTTCTTCTTGTGCAGGGTGTCCAAGTCGTTGATGGCGTAATCGGCGATGACTTTGTCGGAGATAATAAGGGGTCGTCCCTTGTCCGCGGTCCGAAGTCTATACATACAGAAACTGTGATGTCGAGTTAGTTTAGAGAGCTTTGCAGGGATTGATCAGTGAGCTTACCATCCAGGTAAACAAGTGACACTGGCAAACAGACTCTCGAAAGCCTTGGCCAGGTTGTGAGAGATGTAGTACTCGTACACCTGCATCATAGTCCACCAACTTTGGTCTTCGTTCTCCAGAGATGTCTCACCGCAGATACCAGCGATTTTAGCGTCATGAGCACATGCAGCGACAAGTCGGTTAAGCGAATCCTCCTTGACCTTCGTATCGGCGTCGACCTGGAAGAGATATTCGTACAGCTCAGGGTCGACACCAATGATGTTGTTGATTTGATGGAACATTTCCAGCTCAAGAGGGCTCATGGGCGAACGGTGGTGAACCTTGTTGAGGAAGTTCATCAGCAAGACCTGACTGTCACGCTTGCCACGGTTACCAGGCTTGGACTTGCTTTGTTCAGACTCTTTGCCGACCTTGACAACGACAACATAAGGAACGACGTTGCCCTCGTATTCGTAAAGACCAGAGTAGACTTTGCCGTAGTTGAGCTGTTCGCTGCCGTTGCCAACAGACTTGAAGGGCAGGGCAGGTGGGTCAATTTTGGGGTCAACGCCAAGCACGTCGAGAACAATCTTGGGAGTGGGACGATCGTTTCCGCCACCAACAATCATACCATCGCAAATGACACAGATGAGCTTCCTCTTATTGTCGTAAGCTAAGGCAGTTAGAGAGTCAAGACCCTTCCTGAGAGAGTCTTCACCCTCAGTGTAGGCAGGAACTTGACAGATGACGAACTTGTCTTGCTGAGCAGGACGGCTCTTGCTGCCAAGCTGTAAAGCAGCAAGGAACTTGACGACGATGACAGTACACACTATGATTGTGAACGCGAGCAGGATGTAGTTGTTGACCTGACATTTGGCGGAGTCGCGGAAATCTGGGACGCCAGCCTTGAAAGCATTCTTCAAGCAGTTCAAGGAGTTTTCGCGCATTGTGACGTTCTTGAGCGCGTGGAATTCTTTGCTGATGTCGCCACCAGGGTTCTCCTTGATGAGGTCAATGAAGTCTGCTGAGAAGAACTCGTAGCCGGGGTACCCGTCCATGGACTTGATTGTGTAGAAATAGTCCGTCAAGTCGTAGATTTTGCCGTCTAGGATGAACCACTGGTGGCCTTGGTTCATGCCTTCGTTCTTGATCACATTCCTTTTGACAACGAGATCTCCCTTGTAGTATTCCTTCATGCGCGGAATGAGGTTCTTGGTGTACCAGTCATCGTTGTTCAACTTGGTGTTAGGGTCCGATTGCGCATTCTTGCCCGACTTGTGCAACGCAAGAGAGTTTGAGTTTTCAGTGTTGTTGGATTGAAGCACGATAGTGTCGTCAATACCCAAACCCTGGCATGCCTGGTAAAGCGGGACTGGGAAGAGGCCGTCCACGTTGGTACCGGCGAACGGCTCCATGAGATCGGAGGTTGTCTCGAGCGCTGTATCCGAGTGCTGCAGCTTGAAGAACTTGGTCATGTCGTATACACCGCCCTGCCAGGAGACATACGTGTCCGTTTCACCTGTGTGCAGGCCGACTTGGCCTTGGTTCCACACCTTGTCAGAGTTCGGACACAACAACTTGCCGAAGAAGACGATGTAAAAGATGACGACGCAGTTCATGAGACCAATGAGGAAGACGAGAGCGATCTTCTCACGCCATGCCAATCGTACGTCGGGTCGCTTCATGCGTCCAACGTGCTGAAGAACGAATGACGGGATCCAACAGGTTAGACCCCAGGCAAACGCAACCCATGCACGGCGACTGAAGGTGACCGGCTCTTCCTCAATGGTCTTGCCATCTGTAAGATCCGGGTCAAGTTCGCCGTAGTAGGTGACATCCTGATGTTTGTCGTCACCCTTGAAGCCAAGGCCATAGTCACCACCACTCGCATTTCGCAAGTTGGTTGGTGCCAGAGATTTTGCTCCAAGACGGCTCGGTGCTGCAAGACTCGGTGCCCGGCTGACTAGGTTGTCGCGGGATTCGCCGTACTGAGATCCTCCGAAGAAGGGGTTCTCGACACCGTTCATGGCAGCTGGTGTGTTGACGGAGTAACTGCTTGCCATAGGCCCAGCGCCCATCATTCCACCGCCCACGGAATCAACCGATTGCATGTCGAGCATGCATTCGGCCTCCCACCAGGCGGACTCGCGAATCCAGACACGCTCGCTGCCAATAACAACTTCGCCGTTGCTCCAACCGCGCTCCATGATCCAGCTCTCGACGCCATCTCTACCAGCCTGGCAGCCGAGCCTGTTGTAGCGGTCTACAAACTCGTCAATGTCGAAGTCCGCAGTGAAGTCGAGTTGTTTGTTCCTGTGATTCGCCCATTCAGGCAACCTCCAGGTGCGAATTTGTCCAGAAACCGCACCTGCAGACCAAGACAAATTCTGAGGGGAGCGATTTGCGAGAGATGCAGGCAGGTCGTCGCTGGGGTGCAAGCAAAGTTGGAACCAGGCCCTGCTGCTTGCAAGCACGTTTGTGAGGCTGAACCGGCCACTTTTGCCCAAAGTAATGCCGGCACCGTCCACGGGATAGAGGATGCGCCTCAGGAAACTGTCGGCCTCGGTTTCGGCGCCAAGCTTCTCGAGTGCCCCTTGACGGCGGTCGAGATCGTTTTCACGAGCCCTTGCACTGGAAGAGTCCGCAATTTCAAGATCGGCAGAGTTGTTCGACACTGCTTGGGTCATCTCACGAATGACGGAAGAGCCGGCGGGAATGCTCGGAACACCATCCTCCCTCATTTCTGCGTTGATGCCGGTGCTGTCGTCGAAGATAGTCTTCAGGCTCAAAGCCTTGCCCAGTTCTTGGCTAGGCACTTCGATGACTGTGATGCTGACGTTGTCTCCTTCTTCGTGGCTGCTAGGAGGCGTGGCAACACCGGCATCGCTGCCACTGCTCGAGCCGAGCGCCCTGCCGCTATGCATCTCGAATTTGATAGCCTCATTAGCCTTGACTATAATCCAATCGACCATGGCCTCGTAGATGGCTGCGAGCAAGATTTCCCTCTCTTCGGTGGCACACTTTTTCAGCAGGACCTCCGGGTCAATGTCCAACAGAACTGAGACTTCTTCGCAAGTGGACTCCAGCTCTTCCTCATCAACCAGAAACCCGATTCCATCACCTAGTCTCAGAAGCGCTGCGACAATCGAGAGCAGGTTTCGCAGGGACTCGCCCTTGATGCCAATCGCTCTCAGTGATTGTCGGAAATCCTCTGCCGCGGCGGCATCATCGGCCGCTGGAAGATAGGATGGAGGGTCGTATGTGTCACTTCTTCGGAGAAGACTGTATTTTTGGGGAGCACGAAGATCCAAGAACTCCCGCTCAGCTGTGGAGGCGCTGGTGAGGAGGTAGTAGAAGACATCGAATGCACGGTAGCCCTGTTCTGCTGGTACGTTGAGTAGACCCGCATTGGTATCGATGCCCGACGAAGAGAGACTGAGAGATGCGCCTGTAATCTCTCCGGTGAGGTTCAGAGAGAAGGAGGCCGACAAAGCTGAGTATCTCGGAAGAGAAGGGTTGTATGGTGTGACGGTGTGGAGGAACGGCTTGAGTGCGTTGAGAGCTGTGTAGAAAGTACCCGGGACTGAAAGAGGCAGAGCGGAAACGAACGGAGCCAAAAGGGAGGGCGTTGATCGGTGCAACGATCTGGGAGATGATTAGCATCAAATCGGTGAAGCATTTTTCTGTGCCTGTAGCTTACCCAAGTACAATGGCCGAGTCTTCGGCTCGCCTCCGAGCATGTTCCCATGAGCGACGAGCCAGCTCGACGTCGACAGTTCCACCCACTCTTCCATCGGCGCCAGTCTGGCTTGCCGACAACCAGGTGTTGACCACCAAGCTTGTGCTGGGCTCTAGAGGATATGGCTGGCCGGAGGAGTAGGCGTTGTGAAGGGCGTTCAGGAGTGTGGTGGTGGAGACCTGCGCAGATGCCTGCAACGAGGCCTGCATTGTGTTAGACCGGCTGTGGTGCATGCCAGAGCCAGTAGAGTAGTGCGACATCCTGCTAGCCATGGCTGGAGGAGTGCTTGCCCTGGGAGGGCGAAGTGTGTATGTATGCGTTCAGTGAAGAGGCGACACGCGGTCGGTGTCCGACGATAGGTGAGATGGTGTCAATGTTATTGTTGTTGTTGGTGGTGGTGGTAAGCGGAAGGGGGCTCTATCCAGTGAAGCGAATGACAACTGGACGAACGGATTATTGCTGCTCGGTGTGAATTGCAAACAGCAGGTGGCAGACAGGAGGAGCAGCAGCAGCAGCAGGAGAAGTGTGCGGTATTGGCCCAGTGCAAAGACTGTGGTGTGGACAAGGACAGGGCTTTTGGTGGGAGGGTGGCACTGATGGAAGATGGAATCGTCTTTCCGACACACGCGAGAGGCAGGCTTACAGCAGCAGCAGCACGCCCGGGAAAGGTAGCGCGTCTGCCGTTTGGGGCTAAAGCTAGCTCAGTCGACAGCCAGTGGAAGAAATGATCGGCCTGCTAGCCTTCGGTCCTCTCGACAACTCCGTGCAGGATACCTGGGTACATGCACCGCAAAAGCCTATACTGCGCCGGGTTGGAATGGACAACGGCTTGGCTAAAGCTGTTGTTTACTATCACAGTACCTTCGAAAACATGCTACAACAGTGAGACCGACAGCATCTCCTTCTCAAACTCGTCGGTCTCATCATTCGGATCAGGATCCTCTTCTTCTTCTCCCTGTACAAGGATGCTCGGCTAAGCTTTGACGGATCTGGCCCTGTGGATCATTCGTGCTATTCGCAGTGTCGCCACTCGTGCATGTTTATTTTCGGCGTCCTGCCTCCCCCAACGGCAATTATGCATGCAGCTTCCGCTGCCCTGAACATGACCCGATCGCTGCTCCATTACGCGTCACGGGCCAGCAACAGGTCGTGTCGGCCTATTCGAATAGGGTGGCACTGGTGTCACAGTCAGGATACCCGTTGACGTGGCGTTGGGGCTCTCATTGATATTATGCATGGTTTACGAAGTGATGAACGCTGCTGAGATGCAGCGAGCACAGTGATGATCTTGTTTATGCGATGCTACACGACCACTTGGAGGGTGAGAATTCGATGCACATCCCAAACAGGTGGATCTGGGGAGAGAGAGGCTCAAGAATCTGTTTAGCCCCTTGGCCTGAGCGGGGGATGAAGCAGATGAAGGAGGTGGGAGAGGACCAAGGGACGTGGCCCTGGATGCCCTCCTCCTCTTCAACGTTAGGTAATGAGCTGCCGCGGTGCTTGTGCACTGCAATATATTGTGTGCAACATTCTGCCTCGTGGGCTATGCCACTGCCGCTGCGGTGCGACGAAACGAACGGTTGTTGGTAGGCAAGACAAGAAGAGTACTAGTAGTCATCATGGGTGTGTGGCGAAAAAAAATAGACAGCTAGATACAAGAAGAATGATAATAATAATAATACTAGCAGCTCGTATCTAGGTAGGCTAGCCCCTCTCCCGGTTCACGATGGTTGGATGAGAGGAATAAGCAGGGGCGCGTGCGGGCTAGGAAAGCTAGAAGCGACTAGTCGGCGGCCAGGAGTCGAGTTTCCATCAACACACCCATCGGCGGCGGCGGCTTGTGCCTGTCTATGTCTGTGTCTGTCTGTCTGTGCCGCTGAGACGTCCGGTCTGCCTTTGCTTTGCCTTGCTTTGCCCTCTGCTGTTTATTGCCATTGCTACCTACCTACCTTACTCTTGCAACTCTTGCAACACCCTTCCGCTCTCTCTCTCCCCCTCCTCCCCTCCTCACATTCGTTTCGCACTTGTCCAGTGCCGACCATCACCAACGCGCGGCTTGTCTCAAGCCAACCTACCTGACGCCGCTTACCTTTCAAAGGGAGCACGAGAGCTCACCACTTTTTCCACTTCACCCGGCCATCGCGCCGCACACCCTTCCAGCGCGTGTTTACTCTGTAGTAATACCACTATTGTTGCCTCCGTCATCAACTCTCGGCCTTGAAGGCCACGACCGACCATCATCATGGCGTCCACCTCGCACTCCCAGCCGAACCTCGTCGCCCTTCCTGCTCACAGCCAGAGCGACACTGGCCTGACGAGTCACATCGCCTCCCGCTACCATGCGCAACTACCTATCTCGAACTTGTCCAGCCAGGCCATCGTCTCCGTCAACACCTACACATCTTCCACTAGAGGCCCCAATGGCGGAAAGGAGGGCTCGGCCATGGGTTCCATGGAGGAACTCGCCAGCAGAATCTGGACGAGATTGGGTTCCAGGCAGGAAAACCAGGCCGCTGTATACCTGTAAGTCTTCATCGAGCGATGGACGAAGGAGTGGGTGGAGACACATCCATTCTGCTCACTTCCGAATTCTTCCCAATCCAAACACCAAATGCTAACAGCTCGAAAGTGGTGAAACCGGAGCAGGCAAGACAACACTGAGATCACATCTTCTTTCCGCCCTTCTCGAATACTCAGCGACCCCCTTGTCGAAGAAACTGTCATTCGCCGCATTTGTTTTCGACACCTTGACCACCACAAAGTCCGTTACGACCCCTACGGCCTCCAAAGCAGGCCTTTTCTTCGAGATGCAATACGAGACTTCCGCTGCCCTTCACCCCACACTAATTGGCGGCAAACTTCTCGACCACAGACTGGAGCGTAGCAGAATTTCTACCGTCCCTCCAGGAGAGCGTAATTACCATGTACTATACTATCTTTTGGCTGGCACTTCGCCGGCTGAAAAGGAGCACTTGGGTTTGGAAATGGGTAGCCACCTTACGTCCGGTGCAGGAAACAGATCCTCTATGGGAGCCAGCCAAAAGAGATGGAGATATCTGGGACACCCCTCGCAGCTCAAAGTTGGCGTCAACGACTCTGAAGGCTTCCAACACTTCAAGACTGCACTGCGCAAGCTGGAGTTCCCTCGCGATGAGATTGCACACATTTGCGAAGTTCTCGCAGCCATCTTGCACATCGGACAGCTTGAATTCCACACATCACAGTCCAACACACCAGCACCTGACGAGAGTGGTGGTTACGGTCAAGAGGGTGGAGAGGAAGTTACCATGGTGAAGAACAAGGATGTTCTTGAAATCGTTGCCGCTTTCCTCGGTGTTCGTGAGCAAGACCTGGAGCTGTCGCTCGGATACAAGACCAAGATTCTGCACCGCGAGCGTGTGACTGTCATGCTTGACCCCAAGGGTGCCAGAGACAATGCAGACGAACTAGCGCAGACGCTGTACAGCCTGCTGGTGGCTTTCATCATGGAGCGAATCAACCAGAAGATCTGCGCTCCCGAGGAGTCTGTCGGCAACACCGTTTCGATTGTCGACTTCCCCGGCTTCGCCCAGAGCGCATCGACATGCAGCACGATTGATCAACTTCTGAACAACGCCGCCACCGAGTCGCTCTACAACTTCTGTCTCCACAGTTTCTTCGAGCGCAAGGCAGACCTACTAGAGACAGAGGAAGTGCAGGTTCCAGCAACCAGCTACTTCGACAATGGTGACGCTGTCAAGGGTCTTCTCAAGCCTGGTAACGGACTTCTCAGCATTCTCGACGACCAAACCCGCAGAGGCAAGACTGACGATCAGTTCCTGGATGCCATCCGCAGAAGGTTCCAGGACAAAAACCCAGCAATCGAAGTTGACAGCGCCACAAAGGTCATGCACGGTAGCAACTTTGCCACACCAAACACTTCGGCAGGATTTACCATCAGGCATTTCGCAGGTGAGGTCGAGTATTCCGTCGAGGGACTCATCGAGGCCAACGGCGACGCCATCAGTGGCGACTTGATGAACTTGGTTGACTCCTCATCCTCGTCGTTCGTCTCCGAGCTCTTCCATCAAGATGCGCTGAACAAGGTCGTTCATCCCAAGGACAGATCCGCTGTGACTCAGGCATCTGTTGCCTCCAAGCCGTCTCGCAAGCCATCCATGGCAAGGAGGAAGACTGGTCCTGGTGGTCGCTTGGGCACGCACAAGGAGGACGATAGCAACAGTGACGACGGTCGTACCAAGAGCTTCTCGCGCTCGAAGCCGGGCTTGGAACAGGCGCAGGCTTCTGCCGGACAGTTCCTTGCGTCGCTTGACAACATCACAAAATCGCTCACAGCAACCAACACGCACCCCTACTTTGTGTTCTGTTTGAAGCCGAACGACAGACGCATCGCCAACCAGTTTGACAGCAAATGTGTCAGGACTCAGATTCAGACTTTCGGCATCGCTGAGATCAGCCAGAGGCTTCGCAATGCCGACTTCAACATCTTCATGCCCTTCAGCGAATTCCTTGGCCACGCAGAGGGCGAGGTCAGTCTCGTTGGCACAGAACAAGAGAAAGCGGAGATGATTGTCGATGAGAAGAGCTGGCCCGGAAACGAGGCCAGGGTCGGAACTACTGGTGTTTTCCTCAGCGAGCGCTGCTGGCGACAGATTGCCCGTGTGAACGATCTCGACGAGGGCCCTTCCAGGTACGCAGGCGACGCACCCTACGGTGAAGCTGAGGGTGCCGCCGGAAAACGTGGCTTTGGTGAACCCAAGACTGCGCTGCTTGGAACCCCAGGTTCCGGCAATTACTACGACGACAAAGCCGCTGGGTACTTTGGCAGTAGAGACATGGACTCGAAGAGCGAGGCTGGCGCCTCTGCTTTCCGCGAAGGTGACATGTTCCGCAATCTGGAGACTCGCTCGCAATTGGCAGAGAAGGGCAACGAGACCAATGCCAAGGAGATTGAAGTGCTTCCAGTCACCGCCAGCAGGAAACGTTGGGTCGCGTTCGTGTACGTCCTGACATGGTGGGTTCCGGACTTCGTAATCCGTTATGTTGGACGCATGCCTCGCAAGGACATTCGCATGGCATGGCGTGAGAAGTTTGCCATCAACTTGTTGATTTGGTTCTTCTGCGCCTTCGTTATCTTTTTCATGGTTGGACTTCCCCGATTGATCTGCCCGACCCAACACGTCTACACCATGAACGAGCTCTCCGCTTACAACGGCGAGGATGACAACAAAGCCTACACCGCAATCCGAGGCGTTGTCTTCGATCTTGGCAAATTCATACCAGCCCACTACCCTTCGATCATTCCGCAAAAGTCGCTAAAGAAGTACGCGGGCAAAGACGCTACCAATCTGTTCCCGATTCAGGTCTCTGCTATGTGCCAGGGTACTACTGAAGATGGCATCGACCCTGCTGTTCAGCTCACATACCAGAGCACCAATTACAGCGGCTCTACTGCCACTTCGTCAGACGTAGACCCGAACGCACAGTACCACGACTTCAGGTGGTGGACCAACGATTCCCGCCCGGCGTGGTTCCAGGAACAGATGATTTACCTACAGGGCAACTACCGCAAGGGCCACGTCGCTTACCCCAAAGGCTACGTCAAAACCCTCGGTGAAAAGAGCAATTCCATCGCTATTCTGAACGACCGCGTCTACGATATGTCTCAATACGTCGCTGGCGGGCGAACCACCGTCTACCCTGAAGGTCAGGACCGCCCGGACACCAATCCGGACACCAATTTCATTGATACGCGAGTTGTCCAGCTCTTCCAACAGCGTGCAGGCCAGGACATCTCGCAGTATTGGGCTGCTCTCGACCTCGATGATGCGCTTAGACACCGCATGCAAGTCTGCTTGGACAACCTCTTCTATGTTGGCAATCTTGACACACGTAACTCGCCTCAGTGTCTTTTTGCCACGTACATCCTCTTGGCCATCTCGATTCTGCTGGTCTCAGTCATCTGCGTCAAGTTCTTGGCAGCCCTTCAATTCGGCGGCAAGAATATGCCAGAGAACCTCGACAAGTTCATCATTGCCACTGTGCCCGCGTATACAGAAGACGAAGAGTCTCTTCGTCGCGCTATCGATTCGGCTGCACGCATGCGCTATGATGACAAACGTAAACTGCTGTTCATTATCTGTGACGGCATGATTATCGGTCAGGGCAACGACAGGCCGACGCCTCGCATTGTGCTCGACATTCTCGGCGTGTCGGAGAACATCGACCCGGAACCGCTCAGCTTCGAGTCCCTCGGCGAGGGTCAGAAGCAACACAACATGGCAAAGGTCTACTCTGGTCTCTACGAAGTCCAAGGTCACATCGTGCCCTTCATCGTTGTCAGCAAGGTCGGAAAGCCCTCTGAGGTCTCGAAGCCTGGTAACCGTGGCAAGCGTGACTCGCAAATGCTTCTAATGCGCTTCCTCAACCGTGTGCACTACAACCTTCCTATGACACCAATGGAACTCGAGCTTCATCACCAGATTAGGAACGTGATCGGAGTCAACCCTACGTTCTACGAGTTCTTGCTGCAAATCGATGCTGACACAGTTGTTGCTCCCGACTCGGCAACTCGCTTTGTCTCGGCGTTCCTTCACGACACCAGGTTGATGGCATGCTGTGGCGAGACGGCTCTTACCAACGCCAAACACTCGTTCGTCACGATGATGCAGGTGTATGAGTACTACATCTCTCACAACCTGATCAAGGCATTCGAGTCCCTCTTCGGTTCGGTCACTTGTCTGCCCGGTTGTTTCTCGATGTACCGCATCCGCGAAGCTGATTCTGGCAAGCCCCTCTTCGTTTCCAAGGAAATCATCGAGGACTACTCTGTTGTTCGCGTCGATACTCTTCACACCAAGAACCTTCTTCACCTTGGTGAGGATCGCTACTTGACGACGCTGCTCCTCAAGTACCACTCGAAGTTCAAGACGAAGTACATCATGCGCGCCCACGCATGGACTATCGCGCCAGACAGCTGGTCGGTGTTCATGTCGCAGCGTCGTCGCTGGATCAACAGTACCGTCCACAACCTCATGGAGCTCATCCCCTTGCAGCAGCTCTGCGGTTTCTGCTGTTTCTCCATGCGCTTCGTGGTTTTCCTCGACCTGCTCTCCACCCTCGTCCAGCCCGTCATCGTCGTCTACATCATCTATTTGATCGTCAGTGTGGCATTGAACCCCGACACAGTTCCTGTGACGGCGTTCATTCTCCTTGGAGCCATCTACGGTCTACAAGCCATCATTTTCATCATCCGTCGCAAGTGGGAGATGATCGGCTGGATGCTCATCTACATTGTTGCTACACCGATCTTCTCTTGCGCGCTACCACTCTACTCTTTCTGGCACATGGACGATTTCTCCTGGGGTAACACCCGTATGGTTACTGGTGAGAAGGGTCAGCAGATCTTGCTCTCCGACGAAGGCGTGTTCGACCCCGAGTCGATCCCGAAGAAGAAGTGGGAAGAGTACCAGGCCGAGCTCTGGGAAGCGCAGACCTCGCGCGGAGGCGGAGACGACACACGCTCGGAGATCTCGGGCTTCAGCTACGCGACGAAGTCCATCCACCCGGGCGCCGCGCCTTCGATGTACGATCTCAACAACTACCCTCCCAGCCGTCCCATGTCGCAGCTCGGCCTCCCCGGCGCAATTCCTTACTCGGGCTCGCGCATCTCGCTTGCGCAGTCAGAGAATGCCTACGGCGGCGCCCAGCGCAACTACTCTGCCTCCGAAATGGACTTTGCTGGCGGCGCTGGTCACGACCTGCCCTCTGACGATGCCATTCTCGCCGAGATCAGGGAAATCCTCCGCACCGCTGACCTGATGACCGTCACCAAGAAGAGCATCAAGGCCGAGCTCGAGAGGCGCTTCGGTGTCCCCATGGACGGCAAGAGGCAGTACATTGGTAGCGCCACCGAGGCCATCCTGAGCGGTCAGCTTTGAGAACCAGATGTTCTCATCTATTCGACTTTTGTTTATTGATATTTTTTTTTGGATTTATCGAGTTGTATTGCGAGCATTCTTGTGAGATATTGGGCAGTGGGTAGGAGGTGCATGTTGGCGTTTGGGCCAGTGGCACACTGGATTTATCTAAAGTCGGGAACCTCGTATGAGGGTGTTGAAATTCAATCGTTTATCTCACTCAAGTCACATGTGCTTGATCTTAACATTTCACTTTGATCTTTCCGTTGGTAAGAGGACTTTTGTTTCGATGTGTCTCTCTCCTCAGCGCTTCGGCCATTCGTATCAAACTATGCCGTCGTCATTACATCTGTCTTCCGATCGCGTGTCTGGTCGCAGGTGGCCAGCCTGGGGGGATCCTCGCCATCACTCCTTTCTCATCCTCCTGTCTATACCTGCTCCTGCTGTTGCTGTAGCTGCCGTGGAGGCTTGTTCCCTCGCTCCAAGTGCTCGCTTCAACATGCCGCAAAAGCTCTCCCAAAGCGTAAAATCAGTCCCGCGCAGCCATCGGATGTCGACACGGCCAGGCCCACACACGATCTTGACAGCGAGAGCGACAGGCTCTTCGTCTTCGCTAGAGCTTGAGTCGCCGTCGCTCTCCTCTCTACGCGCCTCTTTCTCGTCCCGTTGCTGTTGCTGGAACTTCCTCTTCCGCCTCGCCGACCGCGACCAAACATTCTCCCTCGCAAAAGCAACGCCCGTGTGAATCGGCGCCCGCCACTGCCATCTAAGATCCAGCTCCTTCATAACAGCATCAACCTTCTCGCCAAGCTCCTCAGCCGACCCAGCAGCAACCCCATCGCCCAAACTAACAGTCCACTCCGTCGCCATGGGCACCACAGCCGCCACCACCTCCCCATGCCTCGCAACCCCATTCCCCGGCCTCAAATCGCCAAAACTCCACGCAACCGCCCACCGCCTCGTCTTCCTCCCAGCCTTCAAGTTCGTCACAGCATAGTTCGCGATCCCATGCTCCCTGAGCTTCACCACCAGCATCTGCAAACTCGCCAGCCTCCCCAGCATGCAAGAATACCACCTCACCCTCCCGCGCAGCTTCAGACTCTCTTCCAGAATCCTCTCCACGAACCCTATGTCCCCGCCGGCACAGATCATCTCGTTTGTCGAGCCTGTGCAGACGGCGGAGGGGGACATGGTCTTGAGCTCGTAGGCGGCGGCCATGTCTTCGGCGGAGGAGTAGAAGGGCGGGTTGCACATGACGAAATCCAACGTCTCCTCTCCCAATTCCTCAAGCGGGATCAGGGCGTCTTGTTCGGAAGCCGTGCGATGCAGTTTGATTCTCCCTCCCACTACCCGCTCGTTAGCTGCCACGTTCTTCGTTGCATGCTCGAGCGAGAGGGCGTCGATGTCTGTCCCGTGCATTTTCCAGCCTGGCGCGGAGGCGCAGGCTAGCAGGGAGTAGATGCATGAGGCTCCGACCCCGATGTCTAGGCCTGCCACGGGGTGGGCGGGGTTAAAGGTTTCGTTGTGGGAAGGGTGGGTCGTGGCCAGCAGGTCTTGGAGCCAGCGGATGTAGTTCCAGCGGACGGGGACGGGGGGACAGAGGCGGTTTTCGGGGAGGGAGGGGAGAGTTAGGTTGAAGTCGCGGTGGAGCAGGGAGCGGGTCAGTTGTCTGTGAGGGTGATGATGTTATGTTTCTTGTCTTGTTTTTTTTTATGTTTTGTGACGGGGCGGTGGCGTGCTTACTGGATCGCGGCTGGGTCTTGCCAGTCTATGCGGCCATCGTTTTGGCGGAGCAAGGCGGCGAAGTCTTCATCTTCGGCTGCAAGGGCGGTGAAGTCGATATCTTCGTGGTAGTAGGGGCGTTGTGTTGGTGGTTTAGCTTTCGACATGATTGCGTCTGTGGGAGTGTTCGTCGGTGTTGGTGGTGCGCAAACGTTGTGTGATACGATGTGTTCAATCGATGTAAAACTCCTCTCGACTAGTCGACGAACGACAGCCAGGACTCGATCAGATCAAGCTCAGAGCTGACTCAATACTAGTGTGAGATATTACGATTGGTAGGGAAGATGCCCTGATGAGTTTTTGGCTTTATTTTGTATTCGAGAAGAGTGAAGCGAAGAGTTGACGTCGCATCACAACCGCAACCCTAACCCTGACACATCTTTACTCAATCACCTCCATCGCCCGGGCATGTGATTACATGCCTTTGCTGGACGACAACAGTATAATAGTGTGACTGGGTGATCTCAAGAATGTATGTGGTGCTTGTTTAAAAGCATTGATTCCGCGCCAGTTGTTCTTCATTCGCTGATAGAAAGCATTCATGTCATTTCCAGTGAGCAAAAGGCCGTTCATTGTGTTTACACGTGATGGAATGCCAACCAACTACTGCTATGTCCTCATACCCAAACTCTATGCCATCGTGAAGTCATGCTTATCGTAAAGAATTATCGGTCCTGTCAAAGAAAACGATAGCCCGGCCCTATCCATGCTAACGAAAGCATCTCACCCAGTCTCGAAACATCCGCAATGCCCGATAGAGATGCCACTTGTCTACGTGTAGCTTCTCATAGCGTCAACGTACCCGCTACCACCCTTCAGATCCCGCTCGAAGCTCTCTGCCACTTCCATGACCTTCTTGACATGTGAAAGGCCCAGGACGGCGCCCTCGTTCAGCGCCAGAGCCTGAGCGGTGCGAACAATGTTCTTGATCTGCCTGCCGTTCAACTGATGTCTGCTCAATGCATCCAGGTCTTTGTCACTGAACACGGCCACCTCGCAGCCCTTCTGGGCGCGACACATCTCGATGAACATGGTCCAGACGCTGCGCTTGGCCTTGGTGGTGAGATCGCCGTAGCGCAGCGCGACGTGGATACGGCTTTGGAAGGCGTCGTCGAAAGTCTCGACACGGTTGGTGGTAAGGAATAAGATCCCCTGGAAGTATTCCAACAGGCGAAGGAAGATGGAGACCAGTGCGTTGCGGTGGATGTCGTGTACTTCGCGCTTCTCAAGGAAGACATCGGCCTCATCGAGCAAAAGGACAGCTCCCCATGAGTGTGCGATGTCAAGGATCTTCTGCAGCTCGAACTCCAGCTTGGCTGGATCAGTGCCCAGCTCGCCTGCAGAGACCATGTAAAGAGGGCAACGCAGGAGCTCAGAGATACCTTCGGCGGTCAAAGTCTTGCCAGTTCCGGGAGGGCCGTGGAGGACAGACACGAGGCCCTTGCCTTTGCCTTGAACCACATCATCGATCGTCTTGGCGGCATGGAATTTGTGAGACTCAACCAGAGCACGGACTATGGACTTCTGGTTCGTCGGCAATACGAGCGAATCGAAAGCGGCATCGTTGTATTCGATGTCTCGGACCCCAGAGATGGTGAATTCTAGCCACAGCTTTTCGTTGAACGCGAAGCCGTAGACAACCGGAGAAGTCAACAAAAGCTCGTCATCCGTGAATGTGCGTCGCCGACCGCTAGCCTCGACAGCGAGCTTGTCCTGAACCGTATTGGGACGGATCATGCAGCCATCCTCGTCCACTTCAACACTTTCAGCGTGAAGGGATCCATCTGGTTTCTCCGTGTACTTGATCTTGGTCCTTGGCTCGCCGTGGTCGACCTGTAGCAAAGAGTCGAGGCCACGATTTGATTCTTGCTCATCGTCCGAGTCACCACAGCAGGAACAGTCGTCCGAGTCGTAATCGTCGTCGCTGAGTTCATCATCCTCGTGCGGTTTGATGAAGGAGATGGGATAGTTGGGGTTAATCCTGCGGAATGTTGCTGGGTCGACCATGACACGGCCGTTGACGCAAATCTTGATGACTTGCTTCTTCTTTTTGTGGAAAGCGAGGCCCTTGTGGAAGCGATAGTTCATGCCCTCGAGGGCGAGGAACTGTCTTCCTCGCTCGATGATTTGTTTCTTCACGCCATCCGCATCCTTGTGATATTTGAGTGGGAAACACGAGAGGCTCGTGATCTTGCGAGGACCTTTGAATCCCTCTACGTTGGCTTCGAAAGCTCCCATACCAAAATTCTTGCCGTCATATTCTAGATACTTGCCCTCGACGGTGTACCACTCGCCGCGCATCATGCTGCTGTTCTTAGTGGCGAAGTCCATTCTGAAGCATCGCGGCTCTTCCCAGGCACCATAACACGACGTCACCGCGATTTCGTTGGGGCGGTACAATGCCCAGAGGAGCTCGAAGGTGATATTGCCTGCCGCGAGAAGGGGATACAGGGTCTTTTTAATCTCGGCGTAGTCGGCGTCGAGGTATTTCACAAGCGTTTTGCAGAGAGAGCGCTGTTTCTCAAGCTTCTTAATGACCTTCCGCTTCTTCTCCGACTTGATGCTTGCCTTTAGAGTTTTCTTGTAGTGGGTTCTCAGCGACTCCAGATACAGGAAGAGAGTATTTGGGTCCACAATAGGCTCTTCAGCCTCGAGACTGACGCTCTTGCAATCCTTCATGACTTCAGCAAGCACTGATCGGAGCTGCTTGGACTTGATGTCGACCTCAGTTCGCGAGTATTTGTTCTCCCAATCAAAGCATCGCCTCACCAGAAATGCGTATTCTGCAAATTCACTGTCGTCGTCTTCCGCACTCTCCTTGATCTTCCAGTTGTGAATGCTGGAGTCCCAAAGGTGATCGACACGCTTGAACTGCAGGCCATCTTCTTTGGTCTTTTTGGCTGCCGACTTGCGCTTCGACTTTGGGGTCTTCTCGACAGGATTTGTTGACAGACGCCGGCTGCGTACTTTCAATGAGGATCTTCCGGCAATCTGAACCTTGAGAGCATCGAGTTGCGCCTGTAGTTCACTTAGCGAGTTTCCGTCGCCGCTCTCCGAGGCTATTTCTTCCTCGGAGTCTGATGCTTGGAGCTTCTTCGACTTCTTGGCGGCTTTCTTGCGTTTAGGCTCGTCGTCAGATGAGCTCTCGCTAGAGGAGTCCGAGCCATCACTGTCGTCAGAGTCAGAGCTCGAGACGGCCTTGCGGTGCTTGCGGCCCTTTTTGGTCTTAGCCTTCTTCGCAGCAGCCTTCAGTTTCTTGGCCTTTCGCTTCTTCCTGTGTTTCTCATCGTCGGAGGATGCATCTGACGTGTCACTGTCCGAAGTAGACTTGTCGGAGTCGTCACTCAAGCTGGAAGAATCTTCGCTTGAGGAGTGGTGTTTCGTGGGTTTGCCGCTCAGCTTGCTCGGTTTCTTAGACTTTTTCTTGTGTGTGCATTTCGACTTTTTCTTCTTGCTCGGTGAGGGTTTGGCGTCTTTCGCAGACTCAATCTGGGGTGTATTGGCTTCTACGGCGGGCTCCTCCGACTGGTGGCGTTCAGTGGCGGGTGTGACTTGGGCTGCCGAATCGTCGTCCATGTTGGAGTCGTGATCGGCGGTTCTCAGGGCAGTGGCAGGTATGGTGCCAGATTGTACTTGCACGCTAGATGCTGTAGATAAGGGTGTCGGCGCTGCAGAGAGATTTCTGGAGGTCCAGCCGGGTGTAGGTGACGTGTCAGACGCAGCAAGCTCGTTCATGGATGCAGGCGATCAGATGTAGCTAGTAGCGGACGCACTGCAGCAGTGAAGGAGAGTCGTCGATTATTTGCAGTGAGGTAGCTGGTAGTAAGCACAGAGTGGGGTAAAGGTGATGATCCGTGTGAAGAGAGGTAAGGCAGTGAATGGGATGCCGCTGCGGTTCTTTATACAGTCCTACCTGTGAAATGCGGTGCTTCGCGGCGACGGCGGAGGCTGGATTCGGTGCTGCCTTGACCAACCACACCCCGTTCTACACGCCTGGTCACCGGTCGTCACCGTGCCGCCTGGTCGTGGTGAGGTATCCAGGCAACGCAGCATGCACATGTGCTGTTCTCAGCACTTGCTGCGTGTACTGAGCCCGGCGAATCATTCTTCGTCAGGCGCCCCCGCTTAAACGCCACCGCACCCAAATCGGGTTTGGCGTAGATGCGGTAATCCATGGGTTTCGTAGGCTGCAGTTTCACCGGAGACATACATGCAGTATAGCTTGTGAAGATCTATAGATGCTCACTATTTCGTGTTGAAAGAGTGAGAGAGAGTCATTAGGATAGGGTGAAGTGAAGTGAGGCTAGAGAGAGCGCGGCTGAGCTGAGCGGGATGCCGCCTTGTGGGGGTCCTTTTGATTCTACGGCTCACTCCTCAGTTCATGCCAAAGTTTGTCTGTTAATAGGGCGGTATCAGCAACTTTCGTGCGTCGAAATTATCCTAAAACTAATGAGATAATAGACATAAACCACGGGTATCTCACCGGAGTACAATATCGTAGTTTATAGTACTAGCAGCTCTAGAATATCCTCAACATGTCAGTACCGGGGAGATCGTGCGTTCGACATACTTCAGCATACACGGAGGCTGCATCTTGCATACATCTTAGGTACAGTAGACATCGCCTTCTTTAATCTTGCGTTGATTGCACATTTGTCTCGAAACGCACATGAAAACGTGAAGTAAGCCGGTTGTCTTCCGCATCTTTCGAGATGGGTTATCGTCATTTCATCATCCTTTAATCTTGCTTTAACAAAAAGGGTAGCACAGTCAAGATATCCTCCAATGATACCATTGTCCGACTACAAAAAGCCGATCATCGCGATACCAGCACCAATAGCCACCATGGGGAACGCAGTAGCCGCGGCCATGCCCTCAGAGTCGGTGGTGGAAGACGAGCCGGTGTTTTGAGCGCTCTGGGTCTGGGAGCCTGTCGTCTCTTTGGCATCATCGTTATCAGAGGAAGATGTGGCAGTAGCCTCGGTGTCTCCAAAAGCAGATGTGATCGAAGCATAGTCGAGTCCAACAACAGAAAGCGCAGAAGAGACGCTCGAGCGAGCACCGGGGTCCAGAGTCGACCAAATTTCTTTGAGGGAGGCTTCTGCCTCGGACGCAGCGGATTGGAGGTCGTCTAGGTTGCCATTTGCCGTGGCAGACGCAACTGCCGCAGATGCTACGGATTGGATCGAAGGGCCTAGGTCGGAGAGAGAGCTCAAACCCGCTACATCGTCTGTGACCGCCGAAGCAATGGATGGACCGAGCTCAGTGAGCGATGCAAGCTGGCTGGAGAGGGATGCGAGGTTGGCGTCCTGGGCGTAGGCGTAGGTGGCCATGCCGGTGAGAATGATGGTGGAGTAACGCATGTTGATTGATAATGCGGGAGTCTTTTCTGATAAGTGCAGTATGTCCTTGGGTGGAGGAGTCAACAGAAGTATGGATACGTCAAGTCTGCGAGACTGGGAGCCTCTTTGTGTTATAAGAAGAAAGGGCCTCCTCGTTTTGCATCAGCCGCAGCCATGCAACAAAGGCCGTCGCTTCCATCCTGACTCCTGCGATCTTAACCTATACCGAAGATAGTCAAGGTGTGCACTATACATGTAGTCTGCCGGCTGAGCCCTAGCCACAACCCTGAATCTCGCGTGACCGCCATGTCTTTCAATTACCTGGAGCAGTATGGCTCGCGTGGTTGGACGGCGTTCCTGTGTGTCATTGCCTCCGCATATGCCAAAGTTTGTCAAATGGACAATCTCACTGGCACCAGCATGTTTATGGCGTACTGGGCCTGCCGATACTACCGCCTGCGTGAGCCTGAACCAGTGAGATATTGACATTTGGTGACCGCTCTCTCACTGGTATAAGGGCGACTTGGACATTAAAAAGTTGCTTGGTCCACCACCACGGATCGACAAACTTTAACATGACCTGAGGTGCGACGAGTTTGAGTTTGAAGCTGAAAGAGGCTCAAACGAAGGATCAAGCCAAAGTCGAAAGGAGATTTGAGGCTCGGCTGATGAGGCGTACCATTGGCTGCGTGCCAAGGGCGATCTCACCGGTGATCACCGTGGAGAAGGCGCAGCACGAAACCCCTTGTGAAAGCATTCGAAGGATACGAAGCGATGCGCAGAAGGATGGTACACAGTAGGTATGTAGCTGGAGTGTGGTATGGATCTGTGGTTCTATTTGTGTACGCTATACATGCAGCCACTGCCGGGCAAACCTTCCCCAAGGAGCTCACCGGTATGAGAAAGCGGAAACGGAGGAGCATTATTGCCTGTGCGACGTAATCGATCAAAGCTGACTTGATCGCTATAGAAACTTGGAAGTGTCTCTTGAGAATTATGAGCACAAGAGGCGTTATGACTTTCCTAGCCGATACCGTACATCGAAATGATCAGTAGCAATAAATATCTAATAAAATGTGACACGTACGAGAAAGCTGTTCCGTTTTGAGTACTGAAGGTATTTACACAGACAGACTTACGGCATAGCAGCCGTGTGTGACTGTGGTGACAGTCGGGAGATTTCATTAATTTGTTCAGGTTGTTCAGGCTGTGTGCGGTCTTTACGAACTAATCGTACCCGATACCTAACACGTCTCACACGTGCTTCAAATCACTAACATAGCACAAGCAGGGTGTTCCTGCATGAGCACGTCTCACAATCGTGACAAGACGCGGGTGACGCCTTACTGCCGGACCGAGCCGTGAACCGGAACTCTGTCGATACCGATATGATACGCTTGCTCATCGCTCACAAGCGGCGACTGACAATCCAACATTCTGGACCCACACACCATCAACCTTGCGCCGCTCGCTCGTACTTGCGACTACACCTCGACCTGACATTCGTGCCCAGCACAAATGCACGCTTTCGTTACAAGCTTGCATCACACTGTCACTGAGATGCCAAATCCTTGAGCGCAATCGCCCCTCTATAAACCCCTCCACCGCGCCAGATTGCGCGGCAGAGGATTACAACTGCCATGGAACGGCAGAGGAAGCGTATGGCGTATGCGTAAACTCCTGGCTCAAGTGAACGAACTGACAAAATGTACAGGCGAGCTTAAAGAGTTGAACGCCAGAGCTTGGAATGGAGAGCAAGGTACGTGGGACAGGCCTGAAGGTCGAACCTGGAAGATTTGGTAGTGCTGATACTCTTGCAGATGTTTTCCCCACACAAGGCTCACTGGACTCCAACTTGAAGAAGAATACTGCGTTCATCAAACGCGCGCGTACTGCAATCAACGCCGCAGGTGTCACCACTTTCCTGCAAGAGATCCGGACACTATCACTACACAAATACCTTACGGAAATCGTCTCGGCATGCTTCGAGGGACTCTGCAGGTTGAAGACTCCGGGAGAAGTTGCGGCTGGTGTTGAGGTGGTCAGCGCACTTCACCAACGATTCGGACCCGAGGAATTCTCATGCTATCTCGGATGGCTGATTGGACGTGGCTTGAGTACACCCGACAAATCACAGCTGAAGGCCCTCACACCAGAGGTCCGCGAAAGGGAAGAGAAAGAGCGCATTGCCAGGCAGCGGATATTGCTGCGTGTTGCAACAGAGCTATGGCTAGTTGGTGTTCTAAGGAGCTTGGAAGATGTTGTGAAGCCCGAGGAAGCTGGAAAGACTGCAAAGGGCACAGAAATCGCACCACCAAGAGCCAAAGTCAACGGACAACGCGCGGATGGTGCTGAGGCGGAACCGTTCCCTCTGGAAGTGCTAAAGGACATGCTGAGCCACGATCGTGAGCATGTCAATCTGCCGCTCGTGGTGCTGTTCGTGAAGACCTTCGCTTGGGACGTTCTTGGATCTGTCAGCACAAAGAAAGAGAGCAGGCAGGCTGTTGGCGAAGACGGCGCAACAACTGGCGTCAGCGGCATTGCAGACACACCCGCCTCAACGGACGAAGACGAGGTTGTCACCCACGATGCTCCTTTGACATCACCGGACCTCCAACAACGATTCCGCAATATCCTCACTCGGTACTTTGAGGACGTAAAGGCGCACATCCTTCGTGACCAAAAGCATCTGTCCGCTCAGAACAAGCGCAACGCCGAGGCTTACGTGAAGTCTGGTGAGGTATTCGAAGACCGCCAGGCCAACCATGAGAAAGCTATCAAGGCTCAAGAGAAGCTCGTTTCCAATGCGCAAGTGCTTTCAGAGGCGCTTGGAGCTGAGATGCCAGACCTCGCCGAGAAAGGCTCTTCTGGCGTCAACGTCGACAGCGGCATCGGCCTCGTCAAGACTGGCGAGTATCTGCGGGCCTCGAGTGAAGGTGCCGGTATCTGGGAAGACGAGGATGAGCGCCGCTTCTACGAAAATCTTGTGGACCTCAAGGACCGTGTGCCTTTGATCCTCCTTGAAGACGCCAAGAAGAAGAAGGCCGATGATGAGCAAGTTGGGAAGAAAGCTGAAGACGGCGCAGAAGCAAAGGACACGAGTGCCGCAGAGAACGACGACAGTTCGATGGCAATTGCCAACAAGACTGTCGGTGCTCAAGTAGACGCACTGCTGGCCCGGCTCCATGAGCTGACCAACAAAGATCAAGTTGATCAGTTCGCATACGACTTCGGTTTCCTCAACTCGAAAGCTTCCCGCAACAGGCTCGTCAAAGGCATCCAAGAGGTACCGAAGGGCAGGACAGACCTACTCCCATTGTACGCTCGGCTTGTTGCAACTCTCGGACGCTATTTGCCAGATGTGCCTCAAGCACTCACCGGCTACCTTGACGACGAGTTTCGCAGTTTGCAGAGGCGTAAGTCCAAGGACTTTTTGGGGCAGGTTCGCATGGTCAACATCCGATACATTGCCGAGTTGACCAAGTTCGGCGTTGTGCCGGAGCATGTGATCTTCCATTGCCTCAAAGTTAGTCTTGATGATTTCTCGCGCATGAACATTGAGATCATCGCGAGTCTGTTGGAGAACTGTGGCAGATACCTGCTACGCAATCCCGAGACCTCTCCTCGCATGGGCTCTTTCTTGGAAACCCTGCAGCGAAAGAAGGCAGCCCAGCACCTTGGCCAGCAAGAGCGCATGCTCCTGGAGAATGCCATCTATTACGTCAACCCTCCCGAGCGCGCGGCCATTCAGCAAAAAGAGCGTCCGACTCTGGAGCTGTACATCCGCAAGCTGGTGTACCTCGACTTGAACAAGAAGACCCTGGAGAAAGTCATCAAGCAGATTCGCAAGCTTCACTGGGAAGAAGACGAGGTCGTCGAATACTTGCGGAAGATCTTCATCAAGCCTGGCAAGATTAAGTTCAGCAACGTGTACTTACTGGCTGTGATGCTGGGAGCCCTACACCGCCACCACACCGCCTTCGCCATATCTGTGCTGGACGAGCTGCTCGAGCGCATCGTCGCTGGCCTCGAGTTCAACGACTTCAAGTATAATCAACGACGTATCGCGGAAGTCAAGTACCTTGGCGAGCTGTACATCTACCGCATGGTGGACTCTTCGCTGATTTTCGACACGCTCTACAAGATCCTCAACTACGGCCATGAAGGGTACGTGCAACCTGACAAGATCAACCCAATCGATCTTCCTGATGACTACTTCCGCATCCGCCTTGTCTGCACATTGTTGGAGACTTGCGGCATCTACTTTGAGAAGGGTGCTGCGAAGAAGAAGCTCGACTTCTTCCTGAACTATCTCCAGTACTACATCAACGTCAAGGAGCCGCTTCCTATGGACATCGAGTTCGTTGTGCAAGATACGTACAATCTGCTGCGTCCGCAGTGGAAGCTGATTACGAGCGATCTTGCCGAAGCACACAAGGTCTTCGCCGAAGCCTGTAAGCAGAATTACCGCGATGTCGTTGCTGGTAAGACACAAGAGCCGGAAGAGCTCGAAGAGGACGCCGACGCCGACGATGCTCGTCCAGACGGCAACGACCTGGCTGACATGGATGGCGATGGCGCAGAGGACAAGTCTGGAGAGGACGACGATGCTGAACTCAATGATGATGTCCAGAATGGCGCAGAGTCTGACGAAGAGGAGCACATTGTCGTTACTCGTCCGGAAGACCACAGAGATCCGGAAGCTGACGCTGACTTTGACCGCGAACTCGCGAAACTGATGGCAGAAAGTGCAGAATCCAGGAAATTCGACCGCAAACCCATGTTCGATGTGCCCTTGCCCATGCGCCGGACCGTACGCGATGCCACTACAGGTGTCGCTGCCGAGGACGGTAGTGCTGAAACTCGATCACAATCTCCGGCCGATGGGCCTGGAATGATGAGATTTGCACTATTGAGTAAAAAGGGCCCCAAGCAGCAGGTAAGGATGCATTCAGTCTGTTCCTCGTATATCCTTTCCCTAACCACCTTTACAGACACGCTCGATCGATTTGCCCTCGGACTCCACGTTCGCTGTTGCCATGCGCACGCAGCAGCAGGCCGAACGCGAAGAACAACAGAGAATCAAGAACCTGGTCCTCAATTACGACTTGACGGACGACCAGCAAGATGGTGAAGAACCCTCCTTCCATTACATTCAGACCTCCAACCAAAACACAACCCGTCTTGTCGGTAAAGGCAAGCTCAACGAAAGCCTTCCGACCCGGAACAACCGCGGTGGCCATGCTCAACGCTCGGCCGCCTACAAAGCGGCGCATCCCCCCCAACAGTCGGGCACCGGTGGCGACAAGAGGCGTGAATCTCAAGACTCTGGCTACTCGTCGCCGCCAGCGCTCCTACCTGCATTCGCACAACCGTCTTTTGCAACGCCAAGCACCAACAGGCCTCCGACCCAACATGCTGACGAAACAGAAGGGACATTCGAAAATCACCCGCAAATCCAGCCCTCACGATTGGACAAGTCTGGTAATACTCGCAGCAAGCAGCGCTCGAGGAAACTGCAACTCGGAGACATTGACTGGTACGGTCGCCGCACTACCCCTACACCTCCTGACCAACCCGCGTCGCAAATCTCGCTGGACAGCTACGTCGTGGACAAGAGCCGTGGTCGTGGCCGTGGCAATCGCCAGGGTTCTCGGACCGAAGGCCAGCGTACAGCTTCCGGTGGATTGCAACAGGGCAAAAATGACAGGAAGGACAAGTGAAACGACATGCTGACCGAACGACTATTATGATTGCTTGCAGGACTTAAGACGACGAGATGTGATGGCAAAAGTCGACTTCTGTCCTTTTTATCTTGCTGAACTTAGAACCAACCGATCGAACGACCGACCGACCGCCCGAGATCTTCGGGGATCAAGCCTACCAAGTGTGGTGTTCTCTGCTTTGGTCATGCAAGCCAATGACAAGCACGGCACTCGCGCACAAATGGCTGAGAAGACACCGTCGATCCACCGAATGTTAATGTCGATTCCAATCGACTGGGAGCTGTGAGTCAGAAAGCCCGGTTTCTTGAGCCCTACCCTACTCTACGCAACAGAGCATCCGTATCGTCTCACGCCTGCGTGCATGATCTCGCCGACAACCCAGTACTCAGCATTCTCTGCAGAGACTCAAGTGCGAGGTCGGATGGCGCGGACCATGCAATGACGACATCGGAGAAGTTGAGGGTGGTGAATGATCATGGGGTTTTCAGATCTGTTGCATTGGAGCGCAGGAGGGAGGGATTGAGAGAGGTAGTATCGAGAAGTTGAGAAGAACCGGAATGCCTTACTCGAATTACTCCAACTCCCTTAAATCTGTTTCGTTCTTTCTTCCCATTGATGACAATCAGCCAGGCACCGCGCTCGCACAAGTCTCCCAAGTTTCACTCACGACATTCAGGACGAAAAACAGAACGCATGAATTGCATACATAGATAGGTAAAGTAGGTAGGGCACAGCAGGGTCCGAATCAAAAGGCAAGCCCCGGCGTCTTTCTTCCTTCCCACCCAGCCAAAATCTTACACGGGAAGCACACACCCCCAACTCTCAGGTTGTCAAGATCGCCCAGCTCCTCATCTCCACTCCATCCCTTTCCTCAATCCCAAGTCATCATCAATAGGAAAATCGCCAACACGTAAATCATCTACCACCATCAACCGGATCAACGCGGCGAAGTGCTCGAATACCCTCCCTTGGCCACCTTCTTCTTGCCCTCCGTCTCCAGCAGCCCATGCATCACCTCCCGCTTCATCTCGTCCTTGTTCCAGCTGTGCCTCCTCTCCGAGCCGCCTTGGATGTAGCTGGCGCTGCTGCCGGGAGACTCGGTCAGGATGCTGTCCGAGGAGATCAGGGCGTCGTTGGCGTTGGTGTTGTGGTGCGCGGCCGCAGCCGGGCGAGGAGTCGGGATCGAATCGTGGACTGGGTGCCCGTGGTGCGGAGTTTCGATGTATGCGGGCTTGTGCTCTGGGTGCTCTTTCCGCTCTACGCCGCCGACGGAGCTGCTGTCGGAGGGGTTGTTTGTTGGAGGAGAAGTTGGGTGGTTGGCGGCA
>Ga0265797_10002995_pt1 | contig 27555 bp, 10 predicted proteins | sample P2T30metagenome_FD_192433 | JGI IMG/M metagenome (GOLD analysis project Ga0265797, IMG submission 192433) | Plant litter microbial communities from East Loma Ridge, Irvine, California - P2 T30 | ecosystem: Environmental > Terrestrial > Plant litter > Unclassified | place: USA: California... | reverse complement strand
CTGCCATCGCGGTGCGGCGCCTTACCACAACCGAAACGGTGGATGGTGAGGCATAGATTTCACGCTTTCGGAGCGTGGCATGCGCGAGCCTAAACCGCAGGCTGCCGACTGTTTCTCTTCTTCCACGTTCTGCATACTCAACTTTACAACTGGAAAGATTACATACGAGAACCCTACCGCGACTCCTTATCCTGCTTTGCGCGCATCGCTTGCGTCCTGCCGCGAATCGAACACCCCGCTATAGACATCGCAGCAGCGACGCGACGGTTCTCGACCCGCCAATAGCCTGCTCAGCAGCCCGCACAGTCGCGACCATGGCGACAACGCCCATCGAACACCCCTCGACCGTCAGCAGTCTGCCCACGCGCCAGAAGCCGATTCCATACTCTTTCGCCAATGGCCGGCGCACACCGCTGTCGTCCATCCTCCCACCCCTCGTCTTCGGTACAGCCACATTCAACTCGCAGTACAACACCGACCCCTTCGCGCTCGACACAACTGGTCTCGTGACCTCGGCGCTCACACATGGCATTCGCGCCTTCGATACATCGCCCTACTACGGCCCCTCCGAACAACTGCTCGGCGATGCGCTCGCGACACCATTCGTCCGGGAGACGTTCCCGCGCAACTCATACATGATCCTGACCAAGTGTGGGCGGACAGGGAGCGAAGAGTTCGACTACAGCAAGGAATGGGTGCGCCAGAGCGTCAACAGGAGTCTGGAGAGATTACACAGCGAATACTTGGACCTGGTATACTGCCACGACGTCGAATTCGTGAGCCCGGCGGAGGTTTTGGAAGCAGTCAAGGAACTCCGCCGCCTTAGGGACGAAGAGGGCACGATTCGGTACATTGGTATCTGTGGATACCCACTGGATGTGCTGGGCGACATGGCTGAGCTCATCCTACGCGAGACCGGCGAGCCACTCGATGCGGTGCAGTCCTACGCCAACTTCACCCTCCAGAACCAGTCGCTCGCCGGCCCGCGCGGTATCTTGCGCCTGAAGAATGCAGGCGTCGACGTCGTCCCGAACGCCTCCATCCTTGGTATGGGCCTACTGCGACACGACGGCATACCCGTTGGCGGCCTCGGAGACTGGCACCCCGCCCCATCCTCTCTCCGTGAGGCAGTGCGCAAAGCGAGCCACTTCTGCGACGACTACGGCGAGCGCATCGAGGTTATCGCCATCCGCTTCGCGCTCGAGACATGGATATCTGCTGGCGCACTGTGCGGATCCCGCGGAGACCCCGCATCAGGCGTGCCCTGGACACACGAGTCCATCGACGACGTCGGTGGCTCCAAGCTGGGTGTCAGCGTCATCGGTGTCTCGCGCGCACCCGAGTTGGAGAAGACCATGCTCGTTTGGCGATCCATTCTCGATGGATTGGAGGGCGGCAAGGAGACTGCCGTACAAGCTGGCCGCTGGTACCGCGCGTGGGAGTGGAGCAGGAACCGCAGGAAGGCAGTGCAGATACTCGCCGAGGGTGTACAAGAGGTGCTTGGCGACGGCTTTGGCTACGCATGGGCGAGCCCTGATCCGGGGTTCGTGAACAAGAGGGTGAAGGACGCGAAGAAGGCAACCCAAAGTGATGCGCCTGCAGCGTGGTTGACGCCCGCTGCGAGCCCGGAGGCGGTGCCGGTAAAGGATGCAGGCGCCGTGGCGGAGGACAAGTCCTTGCCGTTACGGTAACGATGGAGATGATGCACATGTATATAGTGAATAGAATCGCACGTTTCCTGATACAGATTTTCTCCGTTGCCTGTTGCGCGTTGTCAAAGCGCTGTGCGAGCCTGTCACGAGATGCTACGAGCACGTATTTAAGAGCTTGCTAGAAGCGCTAATTGTAGCTACGTACGATATCTGGTGTAATACAAGATGTTGCGTAAGGAAACAGAAACAGAGTACAGAGGCGGTGAGGAATCTATACGTAAGGGTAAAAATGCTATTCTATCCTGCCCTTCGTAGCGCTTCTTTTGAATTACGTCAAGAACTGTTCGGACCCCTCTATCCCGATCCCATTTTCCAAATGTGGTTAGTGGGTCTAGCAGCATGGTTGCAACAATTTGAACCTAAGAACACGCAAGGAAAAGCACATCTAGATAAGCTGTTCGGGATAGGGATGTGACCGCAAGGGATCTACTTGGAGTCTTCTTGTCCGATGCAGCTTGTGATGTTAACGTGCCGCTTTTTTACTATGAATGTCATACATAACCCTACTAGAATCCTTCTATTAGAGTTAACTCCGTTGCGTGCAAAGCGACGTTGCGTGCAACACTAGGACACCCTATTACCCTATTATAGCTCCCGGAGCTACAGCTTTTTACATCCTACCGCAAGGTACACAGGTCTTGCCTTAAGTCTAATTAATTTTCTTCTTAGTCTATCTATTAAACTACGCGTCGTCTATATTATAAGATAACCTACCTATACTAACATTAGCGTAAATACCTTTATCCTATAGATACCTAGCTACTAGGAACAGCACTCCGCACTTGTAGCTCTCTTTACTCTATACTAAGAATAATATATTCTACGTACCTACAAAGATTAACTAGTAGCGCAGAACTATATCCTTTACGCTAGAGCTATTATCCTACTACTAGATCTATATCGTCTTCGCGTGCGTAAGCTATCTCCCCTTCCTTATGTCTACTAAGCATTAATCTAGAATTAAGTGCATTCTTTAACTATCTGCTAGTTTCTTTAAGTAGAATATATAGCGTAGATCGCAGTTTAGAGCAGCGAGTGCTAATAAGCAGGAGGGGTAACAAATACGCAATCCTCTCAGCGCGTTCTCAACAACTACTTATTCTAGCTTACAGTTACAAATCGCGCCAAACAGCCGCTTAGCAAACATATCACTAATGCGGCTAATTATTAAAGTGCTGTAACACACATATAGAATAAAGTATATATACTATTTTGCTAGCGCAAGTCTAAGACTCGCTACAGCGCGCCTTAGCGATTTAAACCTAGACAGAGCTGCCCTTAGACCTCTTAATTGTTGTTAGCTAGAATTAATACTTATAGTAGTGCAATATACTCTGTGTATATAAAACTAAGGTGCGCGTATGCGCTAAAGTCGTATTAATTAATCGCTGCTAGCAATAATAGCTAAACCTAAAGGCATTGCAGAAAATCCTAAAACTTAGTTTAAAAGTCGGGCTAAGTTAGCATTACTACTGTCGTAGTCTGCAAGAGAAGGTCTACTATAAAGGCGACGTTGTCCATTAAAGTAGACGCCTTCTTCCTGTCATCCGCGTAACCCCTATAACCCTATTTATTAGAAGTTAGATTTACCGAAGCTACAACAACTCGCAACGTTCTATTCTTCCTAAAAGCAAGAACGAACTTTACGTAACACGTGCTATACGACCGCAGGTTAGGTAGGTAATAGATTGTTTAGTTCCCGCTCTTACGAGGCTTTCTGTTTAGTTCTCGGCTCGCGGTCTAGCCCTTAACGCTTCTAGAATCTACAATCCACGTAGACTTAACAGAGTCAAGTCGCATTATTTCTATTAACTATCTTAGATGCTACGCATAGAAGCATAAGACTACTTCGTCTGTAGTCTTAATGTTAAGGAGCTCCTCTAATGTAACATCGTTGTGTCGAGAGTCGTCTAACAACCGAACGCTATACACGCCTAGCGAGAAGAATAATTTAGGCGTAGGGAAATATCCCTCAGGGTACTTTAGCGTAAGGCTCTAGCGCTGTTGTTGTAGATGCAGAAGAGGCGAGATATCCTCTTCGCGGGGGCGTTTATTTAGGCCGGCGCAGGTTAGCTTATGCGCTAGTAGGCTTAGTAGCGTTAAGAGTGTATAACGACGTTAGAGAGGTTCGTCATCTTAAGTAAGATCGATGTAAACCACGTGCCGCGTCTCGTCTAGAGTCTTTAGTAGGGAGGCGCTTACTCTAGATATATTCTTAATAGTAGTTAGTAGACACAGTTTAAAGACTAACAATTACTCTGTTTATAATAGCGTGCATTCTTATTTTTAATGCTAGCGCAGTTGTTTAACGCAGCATGCAGATTAGCTATTTATCCTGCCGTGCGCGGTATAGTACCGCGCGTTCTTTGCTGCTTACACGCCGCGGCACGCTGCGGGTTAGCTTTAATAATGCTGTGCGCTGCACGCTAAAGTGCTCCTCTTGCTGCGTGCAGGCTGCGGCGTGCAGGCGCTCTACGTGCGCTAACAGCACGCAGGTGCTACACCTATACTAATCTATAGTTGTACCCCTACTACCCCTTAAGCTGTGTAGTTACTACTTAGTCGCACTTATTATTTCTGCTCCTAGAGCTGCGATATTGCGGCAGAGTCTATGCCTTTAAGTTCTGCAGCGAACTGCGGGGTCGCTTTTTAGTAAGAAGCCGTTATACAGAGGTTAGAGAGGTATGCCCCTGTCCGCCTAGCGGTACAGCGGCTAGCGACTATTTCTGCTTAGCGTTAAACAGTATTTTATACGTTTAGCTAAACTACTACTTAGCTAGCACCTATTAAGGACCTAGTGCGTTACCTCTAGAGAAGAGCTATTAGCGTCAGCGGAGTCATTATTGTTAGACATGTTCGATCTTCAACGCGTGCCTAAACGTCAGTCGTATTATATTTATCTCCTGTAATAGTTATAAGATGCTCTTATTAAAACGCTAAACTAGGTAGCGTTAGCGTAACAGTTTAAATAGCATGCTAGTCTACAGTAGGTCCTCCTCGAGAACATACGCTAGCAGCCAGAAACGGCGGCTTACTAAGCGATAACAGGGGAGAGGAAGTGATAGTCTGTATAGTTAGCGGTCGCGAAGACGAAAAAGCTATACAATTGAACATAGCATAGCACAACTTACCACAAGATAAGTAGAGCGATCGAGGAAGGCATTACTCCTCTTTGCTTTCCGGGACCTCCTAAGAGAGAAAGAGTAGTAGTATTCGAGACGCAATTATGCAGAAAGAAGAAACTCTTTCAATATCTGTAATTTCAACTAGCTTCTCTTCTTCCTTGTTATCCTGCGACTCTTCTTGCTACCTCTCACGTATTTCTAGAACGCGATGTCATTCGCAAGCTCTTTCCAGCTTCTATTGCCCGCGGTTAGATGCACGAATCTTAGGATAACAGCCGGGAGTACCTTCTAGATGTTACAGCCTCGGATAATAAAGAAGACGGCCTAAAACTATCACTTCTCTCTTTAAAGCTAGAGGTAATAGCTCTAACCGTGTTAATTCTACGTCGTTAGGGATTAAGCGTTAAAGTTAGGATACCTGCAAGAATTTCAAAGAGTGCACGAGGTGGAGCTCAATTAATATCCTTATCCAAGACCTCTAGAAAGCAATAGGCTCCTAAAGAAGGAAAGCCGATGCCCTACCGCAATTGCGCAGAGGAAGGAAAGTCTTACGTTGTCTGTACCCTGAACACTTAACCTTGCGTTTTCTTAGTCCGGGTCGCTTTCTTTTTCGTGGGGGTCTTCTTCTGTGTCTTTCTTGTGCCTCTAGCCTTCTTGCTTGCATAAAGGTACTTAAAGAAGAAGATATCGTCTGCGAGGTGTCTCTGATTCTAAGTAACCTACTTGTAACGAAGTCGTCCAACCTCTTTTTCGTGGTTATTAAAGCTGTAAGCTATATTCAGCTTGTATACTGTGCGGTTATCTTCTAGGAACAGCGCCTAGTCGATCGGTCTTCCGTGACAGTTATGCGACACTTGTATCCAGACGCTAAACTTTGTACAGTTAGCGTAATAGCACAAGTAGCATGTTGATTTACTAACGCGCGGATAATCTCTCTCCTCCTAAGCGGGTTCTCCTTCTTAAGAGACATTCTCTTCCTTATCTAATGTTAGTACTTTCACAGCTTATATAGTTTCTGTACCTACTCTGTCTTAGTTTCTAGCTGTTAACTCGCTCGTAAACCTATTCTTTAGAGGCTCGTTATTATCTTAAAAAGAGTAACGCTGAACCTGCTAGGCTTAAAGATGCCGACGACATGCTTAACGACGTTAGCCAATGTCTTTATTAGTGTAGGCGCTATCACCCTCGCTAGCTAGAGTCTCCGGTGCAAACAAGATCTGCACGAGGGCTAGTTTATTAATACCTACCGCGGTGAAGTTATAACAGATGCTAAAGCCACGCGTCGCGAAACCTCGTCTTTAAAAGCAAAAGCATCCTATCTATATTCGCTCAACAAGTTCGCTAAGTCAGAAGGCCTCAAAGAAGAAGACCTCTACGTTGCAGACGGCAAGTTCATAGGTAGACCGACAAAGTTCATGAACTACTTATGTAATCCTAACCGTAGGCAGTACACTATCTCCTACAACAAGCACGACCTAAGAGTTTATAACATTGCGTTCTTTGCACGGAGGCTTATTCTAAAGAATAAGAAATTAACTTTCGACTACCTTAATAAGGAAGAGGGGGAGAGGATAGATAAGCCGGGTAAGAGGGCGCTCTCTTGTCTTTGTAGAGCGAGCTTAGTGTTATTACCTTTAGCTTTTAAGATAGAAGTGATAGAATTGCGCTGTCGTCTTCACTAGCGCCTAGGTGCTACTACTCTTAGCTTCCCCTAATGCCCCCAGCATAGCGAGAACAACTCACTGCTAGAGCCAAGCCTCTAAGCAGATACTAGAAGAGCACTTACTCTTTCAAAGACAGAATTGATAGAATTAGGCTATTATCCCGCTTTCTCTTTCATTATCTATATAGCGCGCCTTAATAAGAATCTCTTGCCTTCTCTCTTTTCTCCACGTTCTCCACGCTTAGGGAAACTATCCTCTAAAGGCGCGATGCAGTACTCGCTCTTCGCAGAAGACCACAGTTAAGTGCACAAACTCTAGGACAACAGCTAGGACTACCTCCTAGATGTTACAGCCTCGGACGATAAAGAAGACAGCCTAAAACCATCACTTCTCTCTTCAAAGCTAGAGGTGATAGCACTAAGCGTGTTAATCCTACGCTGTCAAGGAGAAAGCGTCGAAGTAAGAATACCTGCTAGCATAGCAAAGAGTCCGAGAGCCTAAGCTTAACTAGCACTCTCGTCGAAAGCCTAAGAAAAGCAACGCGTCACGAAGAACAAAAGCCAAGAGACAACCGCATAGGCTCTAGCTTCAACGACAACCGCGACAGGATCAAGCGGTCGCGTCGCCGTCTCAACTAGCTTCGAATTCAACAGCGACAGGATTGAGCTATCGCGTCGCCGTCTCAACTAGCTTCGAATTCAACAGCGACAGAACTAAGCCGTCGCGTTATCGTCCTAACTAGCTTTAAATACAACAGCGACGAGACTAAGCCGTCGCTTTACCGTCTTAAAGACCTTCGAATGCAACCGCGTCCCTTATCGTCGACGTAGTTGTTATCATCGTTCCCCTTGATAGAGTTCTCACGCGAACCCGATGCAGCCGCCGGGTTATCGTCTTAATTAGCTTCTAACACAACAGCAACGGCATTAAGCTATCGCTTTATCGTCTTAAACACCTTCAAATGCAACCGCCTCTCTCGTCGTCGACGTAGTTGTTATTATCGTTCCCTATCACAGGGTTCTCACGTAAGCCCAATACATTAAGGCTAGCCTCTTAGAATCTAGCGGGTCTTAACGAGTAGCATCCTATCACGTTAACTACTAAGCCGCCGCTCAGCTAGCACTTAATAAAGGACCTAGTGCGATGTTTAGAGCAGATCCAGGACTACCTTAAAGAGAGGGAGAAGTAAGCGGCATCTTAGTAATAGATTTCGGCATCGTACTAACCTATCTAGGAATCTACCGCTGCCTTCAGACATAAAACCTTCGAGAAGAAGAAAGAGTCCTAATAGAGGTTCTTCGTTCGAACGCCGCTTTTCACTATGCAATTAGCGATTACAAGAGAGTTGTACGCCGTTAGCCTCTCGATCTTCATCCGTGTCATCTGCAGCAATAGTCACGTCTCCAGCCAGTAACTATTACTTCGTTCTCGTTAGCTAGCTAGAGAATCTAGTGGGAGACAATATATTTTTAGATATCGACTATAGGTCCGGGTGTTGTAAGGGCGATGTCGAAGCATTCGGTTCGGAGGCGCTTAATAGCGGCGACACTATCCTTGCGCTCTACTGTAATCTAGCTAAGTTAAGTGCAGATAGCGCGCCGAGCATCACTAATAGAACCTTTAAGAGGAGAGGTTAGCTTCTTATATTCCTCCTAGAAAGCTTTGTAGAAGGCCTTTATGCGCTAGTAGAGTTCGAGGTATTTAGCGTAAATCTAATCGGCGCCGTAAGATAGGCAACACCCGAAGCTAGATCTAGGTTATATAGAAGTAGAGGAATCTACAAAAGCGCGAGTCTTCTAGATGTTCGTTTAATAGGCCTTAGTCGCAAGATAGGCGAAGTAATGCGACTTTCACTACGGACAATACTTATTTCCTTGTATTTCCTGCGTTCCTAAAGTTACCTATCCTAGTTTAGCGTCAGTTGTACCGACGCACTCTATCATCGCGAAATACATCCAAGACAAGAAGCAAGCGTAGTTATACAGCAAGCAGGTCTGCATTATTTTAGATAAAGCAACTACTATTCGCAACCTACTTCATTAGTTAACAGCAGTATATACAACGCGCATCGACGTCCTCCCTCTTGCAAAACCATCTCTCAACTAGTCCTTTAACCGTGCGGCCCTGCGAAGCTTACATATGCAATATCGCCACTTCTTACAAGAGATCGTGCGCTCTATCCTTATTCTTCTTAGTAAAGAACTGTTCTGTAGCGTCTACTAACTGCACAACCAGATTAGAACCTTTGCTGTAATAGCTATCTAGACCAAGTATACGTCTCGCTCTTCCTAAGAGGGCTTTAGCCGTTAATAATGTTAGACTATCTAAATTACCTATGCCGTGCAGCAGCTAGCCTCGTACGTCGTCGCGCATAGTATAGGCCGCCTATACGTCTACAATAACATGCTGCTATACGATGCAGCACTTGCTATATTCTAGATAGTGAGGTTAGGGGACCTTGCATTAAAAACAGCCGGTGTAGTTCTACATCTTCTAGCCGCCCTCTAACGCCCTCCTCGACTAATGCATTAATGCCGTACTAAGTTTAACAGTTAGGTTAGAGCCCTAATACTCTGCTTTAGTGTAATAGAATTCGCGTCTCTTCTTAAGCGCGCACACTGCGCAATGCGTTGACTAGAACTCTAGCATAGATTTTACTCGGTCGGAGCTACACGGCGTCTCGACGCTATTCTATACTGCTATCTATTGCTAATTTGTTCTAGCTCTATTGCAGTTATTATCTATTGCCCTTAGAGGCACTACGGCTGCCGGACTTCTATATAAAGGTAGTAGTATTCTAGATGCGCCTTTATTACTAAACATGTACTCCTTGTCTCTTCTACGCGAGGTAGCTAACACTAGCGTAGGCAGAGACCGTTGAGCCTGGGTCCTGCAAGGCGTTACTAGCAGTGCTCGCCTTTATGCGGGTAAAGACCCGGCAGCGTAGTTAGTACTGCGCTGCGGCGACGTCTCCTGTCTGACACGTGACTTGCTAGAGTCCTCGCGTGGCGGCGGCGGCGGCGGCGGCGACGGGGACGCTCTGTACGCTCGGGCGCTACCGCGCGCTATAGGCGTCGCGTCTAGTTTAGCTGTCGCATTACTCTAGTGCGCGTACAACCTCTGCCCTAGAGCCTCTCCTATGCCTCCCTCTAGCACGTCCTTATTATCGCTCTTCTCCTTGTATCCTACTCCTTCCGCGCCTAGCACTACGCTAGTACTAGCTAGTGCGTGCTACACACACACATTACATCGCTACTCTTCCCCTTTAACGCATCCCTCGCGCGTGTTATCCCTATCTATGTACGCGGCGATTGCCTTGCGCCGGCATTTTACCTCTATCTACGGCACTTCTAGCTGCGTAAAGGTCTGTATTACCTTACGGTTGCGGGTCTACACCTCCGCTAGCGCCTTCGAGGGTAGAGTGTACTGCACGCCTAAGAGCATAATTACTTCTGCGTCTCGCCTGTCGCGACCTACACGACCTGCCTCTTATATAAACAGTTCGAGCGACTCTAGCTAGGTAACGTAAATAACGTCGTCTACGTCGCTTATATCCAGCGAGTGCTCCGCCGCGGTTGTTGCCTACAAGACTGCGCTCTCCGTCTCACGAAAGCTGTTAAGAACGTCCTCTTTTTTGCCTAGGTCGACCTTAGAGTAGTACACAAAATAATGTAGAGAGGCACTGCCCCTCTTATTAAGAATTCTTCTATAGTCTAGGAAAACGATTATCTTGCGCACTCTGCTAGCCTAGTTGCGTCCCGCGCGTAAACGATACACCTCTATAAAATCGGCTGCCCGGCGTAGGCTGCATAAGCCCGCTCTACTCTTGATCTTCTCTAGCGCGTTTCTTACTAAGTACGCCGCGTTAGGTTGTCTAACAGACACTCGCAACGTGCGTGTGCACTATATACTTAGGTTTATCGCGTTAAACAGCTCTACCTCTCGCGATAGAGGGAGCGTCGCGGTAAGGAATAGCAAATGCGCGCCTATTGTGGTTAGGATAGACATATACGTGACCGCACTTCTCTAGTACCTTGCTGTTAGGACGAGGTAGGCCTCGTTAATTACGACCTGCTCTAAGCGGTCCTGCGCTTAAAGTAACCGTAGCCCTGCTCTGAAATTCTTAGTGTTTAGGTGTTCTACTATTATAACCACTACCCCCGTGTCAGAGAACATGCCCGGCCTAGCGACACTAGTCGGTCTCTACACAAGATATAAGATCTGCGCTTCTACGCATTAACGTTTAACGTTAACTTAAAGCGCAATAAATAGCGTGACAATTATAGTTAGGTGCGCTCCGGGGCGCAGTGTCGGGAGGAGCGACAGCACTATCTTTCCGCCTCCGGTCGGCTCTACTACCAGCAAGCACTCGCCCCGGCCGTTGAACAGGGCATCTAGCGTTGCCTATTACCGCTCTCGGAAGACAGCTTTATCGTCCTGCACTATAGTGCGCAGCTAACGCCGCGCCTGCTGCTCTATCACTAATAGTGTCTTGTCCTCGCCATCATCGCTGCCGTCGTTGTTTTAGCTTACGTCGTCGGCCTCGACTTTCTGCTTTACCTAACGAACATGTCCGCCTAACTCTTATAGCCTCTTGCGACCCTAACGGTGTGCTATAGCATTATTATAGCGTTCTAGGGCGGAAGAGAATTTTAGAAGCTTATGCCAAAACTCGCCTACTGCTATCTACTACTGCATCGCCAATTCGTTAAGGTTAGGATAGATTGTTTCGTCGCCGTTATAGTTAGTAAGCTCTATCTATAAGAAATAGCCGGTCTGTTCCGCTAAGCGTTAGCGTCTCCGTACCTCTTAGCGAAATTCCTGAAACTGTTCTTCGCTAGCGGCAGCGTCTATCCTTCCGCCTGCGCTAGCGGCCTGCACTAGATCGTGCTTATCAACATTATCGCTGTCCTTCTCAAACAGGTGCCTCTTATCGTCGCTGTCGTCGCTGCTAGTATTGCCTCCGCTGTCGCTGTAGCGCCTCTAATCTCTAGCGGCACCTCCTCGTCTCCTCCTTAGAACCGCCTCCGCCTCTCTCTAGAGCCTGTCCGCGTCTTGCGCGAGACCTCTTACGTTTACTATATTAGCTAGTATATAGCGTAATACTAACTAGGTAACTAACTGCCTCGCAGGCTGCAATGTTAATCCTCTGCTAAGAACGGTCGCGGTAGCTTAGCACACCGCCGGCGATGCCTACCTTACTACGTCTGTTCGCTTCCCTCCTAGTAGTTAGAAGAGAAAGCCTTAGTCTTGCTCCTTATGTTAGAGCGGAGACGATGCCTGCAATAGTTTCTAAAACGGCAACATAAGCTATACGTACAAACTCTATAGCTATGCTACCTCGTCCGGGAGAATATATATAGAGGCCTTGTGCCTGGCCTAGGAGGTCTTTGTATACCCTCCCACTAACGTTAAGCGGCCGCGCTGCACTACTAAGTTCCGCTTCTCGCTGCTATTGTTATTGTTGCGCTAGCGAATAGTAGCTGCGGTTATAGCGCGCATCGACATTGTTATTCCTAAGACTGCCTGCACAACACTAGAGGACGCAAATTTCTCTATGCTGTAACGGTAGTTAACCACCGCCCTGTCTATAATACGCGACTTAGTAGCGTCCGCAAACTCGTCCGCGCACGTAGTGGCAATATAGTCTTTAAGCTAGCCGTTGCCATGCGCTAGCGCCCTATCGTTCACGGGATCCGTCTAGTAACTCTTAAACGCGCTATTGCGCACAACATCCACTAAGCGCTCCTAAGGGATTGTCGGCACGTTGTCTAGGCTATCGACACGCAGCAACTTGTTGCACAGAACACTCTGCTGCTCTTCTAGCAGACCTGCGACAATAAGGCCTAGCTAGCGGAGGCTAAGCCGGTGCTCCCCGTACAGGAAGGCCTAGTCCTTCTCGAGCTATATTATTTTGCTGGGCTGTCAGTGCGCCTTATACACAGCGCGTGCGTACCGCTTTCTATCTATAACCTAGGCTATAGTTGTGTTAACGTTTATTATAAGTGCCTCTTCCACCAGAACCCGTAGCTCGGCCGTGTTAATACATACAGCATTCACCGCGCACCGGGCCATCTTAGTAAAGTGCGTTATTATTAAACTGTACTCGTTTGCAGTTTTGAATCTCTCCTCCTAGAGTACAATTCCCAGAACCGTTAGCGCCACTACTAGGCCTAACTTAGACGACTTAGTATCGTTAGCGGTCTGCCGTAGTAGTTGCACAAACAACGCTAGCACTAGCCTCTCTAGCGCGGTAAGGACAGTGCTATTAGGTAATTATTCCCGGCCGACTAGGTCAACCTCTACCCCCCTCTCTAGATGTTCGCGCAAGTTAGTCTATGCAGCATCTACCTCCGCATTAGTTACGTACGCTAGCACTTCCGCACGAACCTCGCTGCTCTATTATGTCCGCGTAAAAAACGACAGACACTACTAGACTACCCTCGCAGCTGTCTTAACAGTGGTGTCTGCCTCGTAGAGGCTAACAGGCCTAATAACAGGCGTTCCTGGGTCCACCTACTCTAACATCTTCCGTCGATAGTCCTCTGTCTTTTCTAGGGCGGCATAACACTTTAGCAGCAGCGTCTCTGTTATATTAAACACCTTTGCAGAGGTCTTATCTACATCTCTATCTGCACGATTAAGCACCTGTCTTGCGTTAATGCGGTAGAGCCCCTGCATAGTGTCGGCGAAGCCAATAGCTTTCGCCTAAGGGTTCGTCTTATATCGACTAGGTAGAGCGATATATAGACGCCCCTGCTTTTCCTGTCTTGCGACGACCTGCTTTAGCCCGGCGAAGACTTCTAGCAACTTAATTGTTAGAGGAGCTAGCTTCGCCTCTAGTTAGGAAGCTAGGGCGACATAGCATTCTTAACTAAATACCCGCTATGCTCTAACCGCCTTGCCCTACGCTAGTATATCGCTACCTAGCTGTTGGTTGTCGAGGCGCGTCTGCAGTGCGGTCGCGTTGCCCGGACGGCAGGCGCGCGCAAACTCGGTGATCCTATGCTAGGTCCTTAAGTGGTCTCTCTAGGCAGATTCAGGCTTTTTTGTCTTACCTCTAGAGACGGGGATAAGCTTCTTGCAGTCGTCTACAGGACACAGAAACGTATTTACTACAGCGATAAACGGAATTAGTTCTAGTAGTGTCTGTAGTGCGATCTAGGTATCCTTGCCACGGCTTAAGTTCTCGCGGTTAGCTTCCTAGAACTCGAATACCGCTTCGAGCTCGGCATCGGTCGCCTCCGGAGAGTGTCTACCTTTGCGCTAGTAGCTTCTCACGTGTGCTTTCGTGCCTGTTAACCCTACTGCCTAGCTGCATAGCGTACACACTAAGAGTCCGTGCGAAGCTTACGGCACGGGAATATACTAAGCGAGGGTGCGCTGTTCTAACAGTGCGTCCGTAGACGCAGACGCGTCTCTGCCCTCGCTGCGCTATACTAATAGCGCCTTAGTGGACGCAGACGCGTCTCTGCTCTCGCTGCGTAAGAGGAGGAACGCTCCTTTGTCTACTGCCGCTTCGCAGCTAATATTAAGGGGGGGGACTCTGTCTAGCATGTTAAGACAGAAGTCGTATTGCTCATTAGGGAAGCTAAATCCGCCGGCTACGAGCTCCTACCTATTGTTGTCTAGGTCTGTTATGTCGGTGGTAGCGTACACAGAGTTTACTAACTCGTCTATCGTCGTGGTTAGGAACTCGTCGTCACCTAGGCACTGTCAGAACGTGCACTATAGACACCGCGATGCCCGTTATTACGTACTGTACATGCCCGACGCGTTGAATATAGGATAGTCTATAGTTAGTAGTTAGAAAGAAAGCGTGTTGCTTAAGTTTAGAAGTAGATTTTGTTGCAAAAGGTATGTATATATACTACTATGTCTTTTCTCTTGTATAACGCGTTGGCTTTATGTGTATATTTACGCGTTAGTATTGTTACTTTAGTATTATCTTTCTAACGCGTCTCGCGCTATCCTTTATTCTTAGTTAATAGTCGCGAAACCTTGCAACTATACTTGGGACCGTTATCGTGCCGCGGAGTCTTCTAGCGTGTAGGCTCTCTTCTACAGCTCCGCGAGCTGCAGGAACGCCCGCGCTGGGCCTCTGTCGCTGCAGCCGTCATTCAGATGCTCCGGCGACAGGGTACACCTGCTAGAGAACATGCTTAGGACTATTGTTGTGCTGCGGAGTCTTCTAGCGTATGTGCTCCCTTCTACAGCTCCGCGAGCTGCAGGAACGCCTACGCTAGGCCTCTGTCGCTGCAGCCGTTATTTAGATGCTCCGGCGACAGAGTACACCTGCTAGAGAATAGGTTTCGAGAGCCTATTACTGCGCTATATCCCGACCGTATTAGGCGCGCTCCCTACGCTAGGCTCGGCTCCGGGAGACGAATCTACTATAGCCGCCCTCGTACGTTCTTTTGTCTTTTGCGCATTTAGTAGACTAGTAGCTTGTTCTGTACACGCATTTTCTCTGTTCGTGTAGTACTACTAGCGGTACTGCTGCTGTAGAGGCCTGTAAGCTAAGTTCATTGTCTATAAGCCTTGCCCTTCCCACGCGCACCTTAGTATATTTTTTCCCGCAATCTCCTGCCTGTGTACTACCTATGCCTCTATAGAATCGCTGTCTCGTCGGCGTTCCTAACGTGGATAACGTTAGCGACGTTGCACCCCGCCTTATTCCTACCAGCGCTGCTGCAGTAGCGCGAACCTTAGATGCCGCCGTCGTCTTAAGCGCGTGCACGGATACTTATGTATTGCGCTTGCCTACAGCGTTAGCGTGTCTTGCACGCGACGGCTGCAACGCCTGCTAGCTCGTGGACCGTTTATAGCTTGGTCTTACTAGGCACCGTCGCCCAGCTCGCTGCCCTACGGAGAAGATCCGCCCTCGTTACACGTCTAGTATATCTCGTCCTCTTCTTAGTCTAAGATAGCCTGCCTAATCTAGTTCCACTCCTTCTACACGTCGTGTTCTCGTCTTAAACTGTCCCGCTCTAACAGTGCTATTCGCTCTCTATCCTTCTATTTATCGTGCATGTGCATATTATATAGAAGGAGGTCTCGGAATGCGTCGTCTTCTTCTAGTTGCACTGCACTCTCTCGCCTCGCGTTCTAATAACTTTAATCTTTTGCCTACGCGAGGAGCGCCGTTGTTACAACGCGTTGGTATAGTGTCTCTGCGTCTGTCCGCTTCTATTTCTTAGCGTTCGGCGCTAGTCTAGAGGTTAATAGCGCTGGGTTTTTTATAGTGCTGCTACGAGGCCTGTCCCTCTAGTGTGTGATATTACCCGCGCACGTCGTCTTGCTTTGTAGGGACTATCTGCATCTATATTATTGCTAACGTTAGTAGTAAGGCTGCTATAGGCGTCGACCTGACTATCGTGCTGCGTGCGTGCTACGGCCTCTAACGGAGGGTCGCTAGCGGTGCAGCTATGTCTAGGGTCTATTACAGCCCTGCTTAACCGTCGTCTCTAGAGCCTGCTAAGGGCCGAGCATAATGCCTATCGTCTGTGTCGCGTCGTCTTTATCTCCTCTTCCCTCTCTACCCCGTTCTTAGGTAGAATCTACGGTATCTCTTTTCTATTATGTCTAACATCGCTACCTTATTCTTATTATGCGATCTTAAGAAGCTAGCGGTGACGGCTAAAGAACTGCAGACGCTTGCCGCCGTAGATCACCTTAGAGAGAAAGAAGTCTGTTGGCTACTTGACCCGCTAAACTCTAATTGGTCTACCTTTGTCGCTTCTACTCCGTAGGCAGCGCTGCAGTAGATTTGCCGCGTCGCGCGGCAGAAGCCTCTTCTAAAGAGCGTCCGGGATCTGAAGAAGCGATTACGTGCAGAAGGGGATTCCGATGAGGACTCGGACGGCAGTCGGCCTTCTAAGCAGGCCCGCAGCAGCAGGTCCTCGAACACCCGGAGCGCGGAGCAGAAGCGGTAGTTAGAGGCTAAACTTCAATACTGTAACTTTTGGCACAACTCGCAAGAGGCGCAACAGAACGCGCGCGAGGAGGATCTATTTAACAACGAGCGCGCCTAATAGCTCTAGTTCGCCGGCGCGCAACTAGAGGGCAAAGGGGTCGGCAGCGCTGTTATAGCTGAGGTAGTGCGTCGTGCGACTATAGTCGGGAATTCGGACGCACTGCGAGAGTTGCAGCTTAGTCTACAGAATTAGCGCGAGCAATATACTAAGCAGGTTTTAGCGCTGTCTTTCTAGCGCCTCTCGCAGACACTTGTGCACCGCCTTACGCAAAGGCAAGGTTGTTTCTCGTCTTGGTACTACTATCGCTATTTTAAAAAGTGCGAGCAGTTAGGCGCGAGGTCGTCTATTAAGCGTCGTTACTTAGCAGCGCGCCTGCGCGCTAATTATGAATCTCGCCTTAGCGACGACCTAGACAGCGTAACAACGCACGCGCGCCAACGCATTCAGGCCTAGTTCTTCGAAGAGTTAGATTTCTCTGGCGAACCAAAGCGCTCTAATCCTTACTTTTTGTGGTTTCAGCGCACGTTAAAACACGGCAAGCGATAGCTTTCCCTTAAGGCAGCGTTTAGCAGTAGCATTTTCGCCCTGTTGCCGCCTACGCGTGTGCCTAACACGTATATTAAACGCACGTTAACGGATAAGTTGTTTTCGCTGTAGATTTGTCTCATTCTGCACTGCTATCTGCTAGTGAAGGTTATATCTACGCGTGTTAGCAGTGTAGTAGAGGGACTTGCGGAGAACATACTGCTGCTAGCTGATTGTCTCGCTCTAGAGATTTTCGCCGAAGACCTAGACCCGGACGTAGAGGCAAGTGACGAGCTTGCTTCCCTTCTCGAACCTTATACAATGCATAGGCGCGTTAGCGAGATAGGTTAGTCCGATCTTAAGCCTACCTAAAGTGCGGTCGCATCGCGCTGCTTTAGCAATATTACTTTGCCTAACAGTTAGGAAGTAGAGAAGAACGAAGAGGCAGAAGACAGGGACGAAGGGGACGAGAAGGAAGAGGAGGGCGAAGAGGATACAGGCGCCGGCGCCGAGGAGGAGGAGGAGAAAGGCGAGGAGGAGGAGGAAGAGAAGAGCGAGGAGGATACGGGTGCTAGCGCAGAGAAGGCGTGCAGCCCTGCTATACAATCCCTAAATCTACCGCCCTCGAACTAGCAAGCCTTGTTCCTTTCCCAGGCGAATAAAGGGTGCCCTAATTATAAGCGCAGCAGTGCGTTATACGGTTCTATTCTCTAGGACCTTTCGTAGTAGTCGGAGGAAGATATAGTTGCGTAATTGTAGTAATACATATTATAATAGATAGCCTAGTTAATAGTATCGGATGTTGATTGTGCGCTTACAGCGCAGCTGTAGTGACTCTGTAGTATACGTTAGAAAGACTATAGAACGAAGATAAAGAACCAAAGTATCGCATCGCACTCCGATAAGAGTTAGAGTTAATCGGCTTCGTCTTATTTCGCAGCCTTACGCTCCCGGGCAGCTGCGAGACCTAGAGAACTCTAGAATAGACTGCCTTTTGCTCGCAAGTGTCCTGATAAAGCTCCATTACCTTGCTCTGCTTCGTACGCTGGGTTCTGGCCAAAAGCGCAGTAGTAAGGCTATCGTTTTCGGCGTAAAGCAGCTTGTTTAGAGTCCTAAAGTCTATAGTAGGCGACCACGAGACGCTTAGCTTCTAAAGTTAACTACTTCGCACGTTAAAGGCATAATAGCAAACGGACTAGGGATATCCCCTAGATTCTAGTCTACGCTTCTATCCTATCTGTCTTCTCGTCGTTGTCCTTAGACTCCTTCGCAGTAGCCTTTCTACTCTCTTATACCTACGACGTATAGCTATTACTCCCTTCTTTCTCCTCACTCTTATCTTTAGGGATGCTAATGTCACATTCACTAGTCCTAGCAGGGAAGAACAACATATCCTTGTCTTTCGCGTCGGAGAGCTCTAGTTTAGGCTCTAAATAATACGGCCTGTGTTATGCGTTGCAGAAATATATAATATGTAGATGTAATAAACCTACTTCCTATTCTTACTCTCACAAATTGGTATGTTCTTATATTGCTTCATTACCTACCTGTATTAACCGTGTCTAGCGAAGGCGCTTAAGGAGAGTAGGCGCGAGTAGACGAACGCTTACCTTAAGACCGCGATTAAGAAGCTAGTCCGCGAGGTCTTATCCGAACAGAGGTGTGACAATACTATGCACCAGTTCCAAGCCCAGGCTTTCCTAGCAATTTAAGAAGCGACTGAGCCCTTTATAGTAGAGTTCCTAGGCGGTACGATATGCTGTATTCTCGCCTCTCTGTTTATCGCCAACGGTTATAGATAGCAATCTCCTCGCTTTTTACGCCTACCGCGTTACCCTCCGGCATAAGGACTTAATAGCAACAAGAGAGTAGTAGGAGAGGTTTAGACTGTTAGCGTAAGACGCTCGTTTGCCTAAATATAATATTTAGTACGCCTGCGTAGCGCTTCCTTGTAATAGGTTAGTTCTGCGCAGAGCACTATGCGTGCCTATATAAATCTAAGTTCGATACGTTCTGCACTCTATTCTGTGATAATTAACTGTAATAACGGCTGCCCTGCGTCTTTGAATATAGCTATGTATTGTACTACCTAGCCCTACTTAGCTATATTCATCCGTACTCTAAACCTGCTATGTGTTTCTACTAGCGCTGCTAGGGTCGCTGTCCCGAATTAACAAGCATAGCGCTTAGGCCTAAATTAAGATCTATTCCAGGGCGTCCTCGAGCGTAGCTATCGCTCGCATAGGCTCTTAGGACATTCCCGGAGAGATAGGCTGTGCGCGATGCTTACGCGACGGACAAGATGCCCTTACCCTAGACTGTTAGCATTATCCGCGCAACGAGGTCTTAGATCTAGGCTAGAAAAGAGCTACTGTTAAGACAACCCCGTCCAAACCTAAGGCAGACCTATGTGCTAGCGAAGTCAAAGTATACAAGACAAGCATTACTTTATAATTGCGGCAGAGAGCAAAGTTAGAAGAATGCACAATGTATTAGAGTACTTAATCCTATTCTAGTTAGCCTATCTTGCTACTTACAACCTGCACTCCCGCTTAAACCTTCCTCTACATGCCTGCTCTAATCTAGGTAATCCTTAAGGCGCTCGAAGAGGGTTTCGTAGACCTTAGCATAGACTTAGGGTAGGCTAGCACTAGAGAGCTTAAAGCGGTTGTCGAAGTTAACGATGCGCTAGTCTAGGATCTCAACGCCCTCGAACTATTCTTAGTCCTTAAAGTAGGAGATTATAGAGAAGCGGCGGCTGTTGTTGTCACAGGCTATAGTATACAAGCAGACGGCAACGGCACCGTTCCCCTAGGCACTAACATTAACGCCGTTAGCTTGCTCGTTTAGGATAAAGGCAGCAAAGACGAGATAAGGGACTTCCGTCTTCGAGTTAGGACTATCTACAGTAACAACGGGGGCGTTAGAGGTGTTAGCTATAAAGACACTTAGGTTAGCAGTAAGAGCCGCATTGCTGTTGCGCGAGGCAGGGTTAAAGTAGAGGTAGCTAATAGTGGCGATAGTGTCTGGAAGTTGGCGCATATTAATAGTATCGCCGGCGCTATCGTCTTCCTCGATAGCCTTCTTATCGTGAGTCGTACTAACAGGACGAAGAAACTAAGAAGAAAGTAGGCAGATCGGGATGTAGCTAGGCTTAGGAGAGAGCTGCTGTAATATATGTCAGCTTTACACTTAGAAGAAAGAGACTCTAGCAGAGCGATAAGAACCCGAGACAGACTTACAGGCAGAGCTATCGCGTAGAACTACTGCGTTACGCCGTAGGTGTTAACAAACTAGCTGAGTGTTATAATAGCGTAGGGGGTTAGGATGCGGGAGGGGATAAAGCTTATATTAAAGGTGAAGGATTTTAGTTAAAGAGGAAGATCTTAGTAGAGGGTAAGAAGTGTAGTGTTAAGAATAATCGAAAAGGTAGACAAGTTAGAAGCAAGAGGAGGGTGAATACTTATACTAGACTGCCGCATCCTACTTCCGTGTCGCAATTATAGCGCCTACGGTAAACTTGCGCGCCTAATGCTATCCGTATGCAGATCCCGCCGATAAGAGTGCAAAGGCAGCTGCTAGTAAGAGAGTTAGGAGGATAGGCATATGTATGCTGCGGACGAAGTAGCAATCGCCTCAAAGGTGCGTTAGTTATTAGGCTAAGGTTGTGCGGATGTTAGTCTTTACGTGCGGATCTATTCGTTAGAGATATAAAAGTAGCAGCTAATTAGAGCATCAGAAGGATAGACATAGCTGCGGCAAAGGCGACTTAGTGGCTGCTATAACGTTAAGGTCGTTCGAGCTATAACGCGGGGGTGTAGTCGAGGTAAGGCCGCGCAAACGCAGGCTTTCCCATGCGCATCTAGCCGCTCTAGCTTAGCCTAAGAAAACAAAGCCCGTGGGAGCGCTAGGCTGCTCGAGATATCTGCGGCGAAGGAGGGGTAGTTGTTGCGATAACGCCGGGTTGACTGTGGAAGTAAAGCCGCGAAAACGCGGAAGGTAGACGAAGATATCGCCTAAGTAGGTTAGTAGATAGGTCGAGTTATAGTTGCGGTTAGGGCAAGTATACCTACCTAACGCCTTTTCAGAATCCCAGCAGCGCATAGATGCTAGTTATTACAGTTATCTACTATGGCATGTAATAGTTTCGCGTATATTGTAGGTTTCTAGAAGTACAGATTGTTTCTTTCCACGCCTCGTGTTCGTAACGACGAAGGTTCTTAAGTCCTCTTAAACGTTATAGCAGATTCTAGCTTGTTGTAGTACTAGAGCGCTAGGTTTAAGTCTCTTGTGTTAATAGTAATCTGTTTTGCATAAATCGCGTTTAAATTTATATCTATAGTAATTAGCGGATTGTATGTGCGTTAGAGATCGCTAGACAAACTTTTAAAGTACCTAACAACAAAAGCCTCTATCGCCTCTTGCAAAGCACTAAGCGCAGCCGCTTGGAATCGGAGGTCTGCTATGTATTCCTAGGCTATCTCGCGAGCAAGGCGGGCAAAGGGCAGCTTAGGCAGGAGGAGTTCGAACTCCCTTTAATACTGTCGGATCTCTTAAATCGCGACCGCTGCTAGTTATTAGTTCTGTAGTAGGAGTAATAGTTGTAAGAACGTACTGCTAGGCTTCTTACGTTTCTTCGGCCTCCCCTCGCCGTCTGGCTAATTTGTTGCCTTCGCGGCCGGTTTCTTGCGTGCCGCCTTAGCCGCTAATAGTTTAGGTACGCTTTTGCCGCTAGTAGAGAGCCTAGCAGTCTGCTTCGTGCGAGCTATGTCGTAGATATCGAGGTAGAGTAAGTGGTGATTAGAGATCGGCGACGATAGAGATAGGTCGCGCGTTGCTTAGGTAATAGGCTGTTGTTATAGGCTGCTATAACAGCAAGCTGTAGACGTTAGTAGGCGGGATAGTAGACGTCGGATAGTTTAAACGTTAGAGACAGTCGTAGCGCGGTGTACGGGCTGCCGCAGCGGTAAGTGTGCGGGTAGGTGGATAGGTTAGTAGAAGTTCGATAGTTTGAACTTTTGAGATAGTCTAGCCTAAAGTCGAACTCCGTCTTCTTACCTGCCTACCTACTCACCTACCTACCGCTACTACGCTCGATTCTACTATTAGTTATCTCGCTACTTCGATGCGTATTATAAAAGACAAGCATTACCACGCGCCTAAAGGTCTTGCTGCACCCTCGGCGAAAGCAATTCCGCCTAGGTTCAAGCGCGATAAGAGGGAGACGTTAACTAGGGTACTTATCTTAGTCTATAATAACAGCACGCGCTAACATGCACAGGGCTTCTATTCTAAAGAGGATAAAGTACGCGCAACGATTGCTCTGCGCGGCTAGAGCGGACCTCGGAAAGAGCAACCTACGAACCTGCAGATGCCCTACAAGGGTCGCCTAAGTAGAAGCGTTCGCGCCGTTGCTTAGAGGGATAAGGCGCGATTACGAAACGAAGAGCAGCAAGCTTTACACGCTGCAGGTAATACCGACCGCGCTGCTAAACATTAGGTGGAGAAGAAGCTTAGGCGGGAAAAGTCGTACCAAGCTATGTTACGAGCAGCACAGCGTGCTGCCCTGAAGACAGCCTAAGAAGCGGTTAAGCAGAAGCGCCTTAGCAACCGCTAGAGCGGTACGTTGTTAAAGCCGTCTATAACTGTTTTATACTTACCGATTGTAGTAAAATAGCTCTAGCTAGCCCTCGCCGCAGTCTATAAGAAATAGGCCGACGCACCTCTTCTAGCCGATCCCTGACCTCTTTTAAAAGTTCTTAAGGGTGCGTTAGTGTCTAAAGACTACCCTAGTGCTGCGCCTCTAAACCGGGCCGCTCTCCGCATCTATAGCGGCGGTAGTGCTCTTAAGCTTATTATGCGTAACACGTATTATAACAGGTTTGCAAAGCTTTAAGCGAATTCGTTTAAGAGCCCGGAGGCAAAGAAAGAGTAGACGGACTTTATAGCCAGGCTATAGCTATCTAAGTTAGTAATAGTGAAAGACGAGTATTAGCGGTATATTCAACACATTCCCCGATTACATACCTATACTAATAAGCCTAGACGACGTGAGCCCGAGTCCGTTCTCACCGCTATAGGCCTAGACGACAACACGTCGCGCTCTAGTAATAGGGCATACGATACGGGCGCGGTGAGCGATGAATGTGAAGAGGAGCTAGACGATAATACTAAGAGTAATGCACACTATAGCCGTGTAGAAGATAAACACGAGACAGACGATTAGTGGAAGAACGCCGCGGCGGAGGAAGAAGAGGGTGGAACTGGACAAGACGAGATAGCGTGGGGTTCCGATACTGATTTCGAGGGATTCTCTAACGATTAAGATCTACGCTTAGCCGTGAGGATTCTGTGCAATCTTAGCAACTAGATAGCGCTTATAACAGACTATTATAATAGTGCTTGCCTATTTTAGATATGTTTGGTTTCTTACGTACCGTTATGCCAAATAGCTAACCTTCCTATCTAAGCCAACGATGCAATTAATAGCAACTTTGGCGATGTTTACATCACGAAGGAGCGAGACACACTTTTATTAAGAAAAGTGCAAGAGAAGAGGCAGTGAGTTAGTATTTATCGTTTAACTATGCTAGTGTCTTCGCCTTGCTAACAAGCGCATCGTAGATAAAGCAGAAGCGCTTAACAAGACTTTAACCCTTAATCCTATCGTTCTACACGGCAACATCAGCCAGCGAGTGTAGACTGCGCACGACTACCGCTTGAACATCACTACTGTTAACCCACTAGAAGGAGATAAAGGCACGTCGGGGCGCGTCGCAGCAATACGTATTGGCTAGGTCCCTAATAAGGTGTGCCTAGACATCGCCGCCGCCTGTTTTGCGACTAAGGTAGATACTATCTCTAAAATTAGTTATAGCGCTAGAAGAGCGAGCTTCGGGAGCAAATTAGAAGGCACGTCAGCGAATACAGGCGTCGTATCGAGCTATGTCGTTCTCGTCGTCACGACAGAGCTATACTTGCGGAAGCCGGCGGAGTTAACAGAGATCACTATCGGTAGGCATGTTAAGATCCTTCTATTAGTACGTTAGTAGATCAGACTTTAGCAAAATAGAGCGATTCCTTACGCTTAGGCGGATATTAGTAATACGCTTACTATGAAGACTATAGCGTTTAGAGGAGAAGAGGGGAGCGAAACTAGTAGAGCAGATTATAGTTAATAGTTTAACGATAGGCAACGGGAACTGAATTCGGGCGATAAAAGAGGGTTAGAGCTCCGGGAGCTGCGGCGGTTTTAAGCTTAAGGTTTCCGCGGCTAAGGTAAGTTGTTTGTTACAGCGACGCCGAGTTAGCTATTTAGGTAGAGTCGCGCACACGCAGACCTTGCCACGTAGATCTAGTCTGTCCAGACCGGAAAGCGGAAGCTACTTAGAGCGTCCGGTTGCTCGAGGTATTCGCGGCGAGGCTGGGTTGATTGTTGTAGTGAAGTCGTGAAAACGCAGGCCTCTCTATGCGGATGTAGCTTATCCCGACGTGAAGGGGGAGTTAATTAGAGCGCCTGGCCGCTCGAGATATCTGCGGTAACGGTAGGTAGCTTCATGCTAGTTTCGATAGATTTTCTAACGACTACGGGCTAAACTTAGCCCTATAGATGCTCTACTATATTGTTAATTAAGTTAGCGCGTATAACAGATAATAATAATAGTGTTCGGTTGCTTCTGATATGCTGTTTTACCCGCTTACCGTTATACTAAATACACTAGATCCACGTCAAAACTAACGAATAAGGAATTGGAAATTTCAGCGTTTTTACATCACGAAGAAAAGAGATAAGCATTTAGTGCCGGTAAAGCAAAAGGAAAGGCAGTAGTTTAATATAAGCCTGCTAACTATCTATAAGGCCAAGAAAGTTACCTTATCCTAGACTAACCTCGCCTTTTCGAAAAGCGCCGGGAACCTTAGCTAGGATACCTCCGCTACTTCCCAGACGCTGCCAAACCTAATTAGACCTTGCCTAGTTTCACTAAAGTGCCTACCTGCTCGTGCTTAATAACTCTTCCTGCCTGATAGTTGACTCGCATAAAATCCTTAACGGCCCTCTGCGCGCGCAAGACGAAGGTGCCCTGCTTTACTGCGTCGGGCTTATAGGCGAAGCTAGGTTCGCGCGAAACACAGTTAAAGAACGCCCGGCTAATGCACTTATACTCTGGCTGCAACGCACCTAGCTCGTTCTATCGCATAAGGTCTTCGCGACGCATGTTATTAAGGGTCGCTTAAGGTAGAGAGCTAGAGAGAGCAGTGAGAGAAAAGAGATCGCCTTTGCTAAGGTCGACAGAGTTGTAGACTATAAAGCTAGCTACTTCTGCAGCCTTACGCGCCTGTACACAGAACTTAATCTACAGTAGGTTGTGCGAGATTTAAACTGCGGCGTTGACAACCTTGCGTAGAAAAGGACTAATAGAGGCGTTAACAGTGCCCTAGAGGTTAGAGACGACTACACTCCCTAGCGCCTTAGTATAACTATCGCGGAACTAAACAGGAACGCTAGTATGCTTAGAGCTTAGGGCGATAGCGAGAAAGCAGGCCGACATGTTAGTGATAAGGATGCTATCTAGCGCGAGCATTGTGCGTAATTAGCGGAGGAACTCCTTGCGCTGCCTAGAGGGGACGGTGTTAAGGACGTAGATCGCAAAGATTCGGTCGAACCTATTCTGCGGAGCTTCTAGCAAACTACGAACACGTGCGCGGAAGCCTAGATTAGTAGCTAGAGTGCATAGAAGATAGATGTCGTTGTTAGGCGTGTTCGAGAGATAGACGGAGAGGCGCGCGCGATAAATAGCCTACAGAATGTCTGTCTTAACAAAGCTTTGCACCGCATTAACCGCGATACAGAAACTGTTGCCGATAATAGGCTTAACCTTAGTGATTAGTTAGCTATGGCCCGAGCTAATTTTAAGCACAGTGTAGCTATAACGCAGGTTAGCTAACGTAAGAGCGCGGTCGTTGTTAGTATAAAAGAGGGTACTAGTCGCCTCGTGCATGCCGATCTGGCGGCTAAACGCCTGGACGAGGTTATTAGTAGTGTCGTAGTAGACTATAATAGCGAAGAAGACGTTAGAGGGGGAGAGAGAGCAAGTAAGAATAGTATTGCTGTAATATAGGAGAGAGCACGAAGAAGACGGCAAGGATAAATATTAAGCTTGCAAGAGTGTGAATAGTAGAGCTTATAAGCAGAAGATACTTAAGGCTATAAGTGTATTAAGAGAGAAGCTTACGAGTAGGTGGTTATACTTAGCTGCGGCCTCTACTGCGAAGATGTGTCGACAGTAGAGGTGAAGTCGCGGGCCGCTAGCCTTCATGTGCGTATCTAGCCAATCGCGGTAAGAAGGCGGTAGGTAATTAGAGTGCTATGCTAATAGGGATATCTACGGCGAAGGCCTGTTAAGCGTCGTGATAACGCGGAGTTAACTATCGAGGAGAAGTTGCGCAAACGCCGGCTATCCATCCTGGTTCTTAGCGACGAAGGTGTAAAGGCGGTAGCTAGTTAGAGGTCTAGAAGGATAGACACGTCAGCGGTCTAGGCGATTTGGTTCCTGCTGCGACGCCGAGCTCGTTCGTGCTATAACGCGGAGTTTATTATCGAGGCGAAGCCGCGCGAACGCAGGCCTTCCTACACGCATCTAGCCTATACCGATCTAAAGGCGGAAGTCAATCGGAGCGCTAGGTGCTCGAGCTATCCGCTGCGAAGGCGAGTTAATTGTCGCTATAATATTAAGTTGACTATCGAAGCGAAGTTGCGAGAACGCAGGCCTCCTTATGCGGATCTAGATTAACCCGCCGTAAAGAGGAAGCCGCTTAGAGCGTTAGAGTAGTTAAGATGTCCGCAAGAGTAGGTTAATTATTGCGGCGAAGGTAGTTTAACTATTAAGGCGAAGTTGCATAAACGGTGGCCTTCTTCTACGGTTGTGGGCGATTAAGACGTAAAGGCGATAGCTACTCCGAGCGCTAGGAGGATAGACTCGTCTGCGGTAAAGGCGATTTAGTTCCCGCTGCGACGCTGAGCTCGTTCGTGCTGTCACGGGGAGTTAATTGTCGAGGCGAAGCCGCGCGAACGCAGGCCTTTCCACGCGCGTCTGGCCTATAACAACCCGAAGGCAGAAGGCAATACGAGCGCTAGGTGCTTAAGCTATCCGCGGAGAAGCTAAGTTAATTATCGCTATAACGCTTAGTTGACTGTCGAATTGAAGTTGCGAAAACGCAGGCCTTTACATGCGGATCTGGTCAATCTAGATGTAAAGGTAGCAGCTAATCGGAGAGCTAGGATAGCAGGGCTATCCGCGGCTAAGGCGAGTCGATTGTTGCGCTAACAATAGGTTGACTGTTATAGAGTCGGCAGCGTCTAATATAGGCGTTAAGCGGGTAGGGATACTTATGAAACTACCTATAGTAAAGGCTAAACGTGCGACTATTAACAAGGCGACAGTCTGTATATTAACCTAGGCGTCCTCCCTTTGCTTTGCTCTTTCTCCCTCTAACTACTAGAGAATTGTTCTACCTCTACACACCTTTCGACTATTTCTTCTAAGCACTATGT
>Ga0265797_10002994_pt1 | contig 27557 bp, 29 predicted proteins | sample P2T30metagenome_FD_192433 | JGI IMG/M metagenome (GOLD analysis project Ga0265797, IMG submission 192433) | Plant litter microbial communities from East Loma Ridge, Irvine, California - P2 T30 | ecosystem: Environmental > Terrestrial > Plant litter > Unclassified | place: USA: California... | reverse complement strand
GTGGACCTGGAAAGCGCCCCTATATCCACGTTGATCGTCGGCTTGCCCATTTGCCCGAAGCCGCCCTTCCGTCGTCGGCTGGTCCCTTTGCATCGGCCAAGGTTCCTGAGGATCTAGAGGAGCTGCGTGCCCAGACATTGAAGGCGGTCGGCCGTCCTGCCTCCGCGGCGAAAATTACGCTTCCGCATCCCACGATCCGAATGCTGCTTGCGCAGGATGAAAAGGAGCGAACGAAGGCGGCCGAAACCCGGTGGCACACGGCTAACCTCCTTTATGAAAGCCCGTTCGAAAAGCGACGTCTCCGCATCTTCAACGCGCTGTTCCTGACCCTAAACCGTCAAGGACATGACGGAGGGGCCGATCGACAGGACCATCATACGGAATTCTCGGCCTTCATCGGCGACACTCGCGTATCGGTGAACCTCGATGAAGCTGGCCGGAAAGCCGGCGTCTACAATCGCTACACCGCGCCTCGTCCCGACCCGAAACGGCCGGCTTCCGTAAAGCTCAGGCTGACTGTGAGAAATGCATCCTGGCAGGATGATGCCGCGGGAACGCTAGAATCCAAAATCGCAGAGATTACGGCGGGTCTGATCGTCGAGGGTGAGCGGGCCTACCGGGAGCATTTACGCGAACTCGAAGAGCAGGCGGAGCGCGAGCGTGTCGCGGCAGAACGTCGCCGGCAGGAGCGATTGGCGAAGGCCAATGCCGATCGAAGCGCAGCGTTGATCGAGAGCGGCCGTCTGCTGGCGGAAGCGGAAAACCTACGGAGCCTGACCGTGCGGGTCGCGCTGGCTGTGGCGGATGGTCGATTAGATATGTCGGCTGTCCAACTGGCCGAATGGCGGCAGTGGGCCGATCAGGAAGCTGACAAGCTCGATCCGGTGATATCCGGGCAGATTAAATCGCACCTATTGCCGCCAAATTGCGACTGACGTTACGTGGCGGTAGTGTCAGAACCGCTCGGTTTAGCCCGTTGCTCTTTATAGGTGGCGGATGCGAGCAAAGCTGTGGCGTGGCTTGGCAACATCAACCAAGGCGTCGCAACGTCCTACCTAGGGTTCAGACTCATTCAGAGCCAGAACGCGATAGCGGTGGCGAGGGCGACGCCTGAGAGGAAGTTGGCGGCGAGTTTGTCGTAGCGGGTGGCGACGCGTCGGAAGTCCTTGAGGCGACAGAAGGCGTTCTCGATGAGGTGGCGGCCGCGGTAGCGGTCCTTGTCGTAGCGGATGGCACGCTTGCGGTTGCGCCGGCCCGGGATGACGGGGACAGCGCCTACGTCGCGCAGCGAGCGCCGCAGTCGGTCGGCATCATAGCCTTTGTCGCCGAGTAGGTAGCGCATGCGCCCGACGCGTTCGAGAAGAGCCGGTGCCGCCTTCACATCGCTGACGTTGCCGGCCGTCAGCATCAGCGCGTACGGGCGTCCGATGACGTCGGTGAGCGCGTGGACCTTGGTGGTCCAGCCACCGCGCGAGCGACCGATCGCCTGCGTCGAGCGCCCCCTTTTGCGCCAAACGCTGCGCGCTGTGCCTTGACGTAGGTGCTGTCGATCGAGGTGCTTTTCGTCACCGCGCCGGTGTCCACTAGGGCATCGAGCAGTTTCACCCAGAAGCCTCGGTGCGACCAGCGGTTGAAGCGGTTGTAGACCGTCGTCGACGGACCATAATCAGCGGGGCAGTCGCACCAGCGGCAACCAACCTTAAGCACGTGCAAGATGCCCGAGATCACCCGGCGGTCATCCACCCGCCGCGCGCCGGGCTGGTTCTTCGGCAGATGCGGCTCGATCGCCGCCCATGCCTCATCAGACAACCAGAACAGCGCCATCACGCACCTCCCTTGATCCACACCACCGGTGAATCAGGAAAGTCTCAGTCCTTCAAGCCGCTGATTGAGTTTGGACCCTAGTGTTTAAATAAAGCAGTAGGGCAAGCAAAAAGAAGAATGTTGAATGTTGTATCAAGGGCTTCGCCAACAAACTCGTGCTTAGCACCATTAAGATCGGTTAGCATGAAGAGAGTAGGTTTTGTCGCTTTACCAAACGGAACTAGACACCAAAAAGGGTGCTTTTTAGTGATAATTGGAAGCCTCGGAAGGCCGAACTGTTCTTCAAAAGCAAGGGAGGCTTCGGTTCGTCGAATCTCCGCTGAAAGGCCATTTGTTGGGCACCGCATCGGCTTTTCAATCGCCATCGCGATACAAACGTGGCGATGAGTCCGCGCATACTCCCGAAGCCCGGCATACAGAGAAACCTTGAATGTCTTGTGAATCTTCTTAACAGACGAGAATGCAAGAGGAAGGTCCGCTGCCCGATCGGTGTAAGTGCTACCGTTAAATAAAGCGAATCTGGCAAAGTTATTTGCTTCTCGCTCGAACTTATCAGCGATACTCGGATCGAGTTCCTTGTCGCTGTCCTCAAAAAACCGAAATAACTTGCGCTGATGCGGTAATTGGAAGTGCCCAGTTTCGTGGAGCTTCAAAAAGCGCTGCCTGCTTTCTAAAACAGTGTCATCAATATGTATGACCTCTTCATGAGCATCCAAGACACCAAATATCTTTCCTATAGCCCTCTTAACTATAGTGGCGGCCTTTTTGCCTTGCGCTAGAGCGTAGGCCGCGATCGCACGCGGATCAAAAACACTATACGTCGCAACTTTAAGTTTCGCAGTGCTGAGTAAATCCTCAATTGGTACCGGAACGACACCCCAAGCGTCTGAGCGTTCAAGTAAGCTTCGGGCAGCAGCCTCGACCATTTCTCGTTCTGCACGACTTAGGGAATTGTCGTCCTTTCGCACTTACTGCTTCTTTTCACTACGCATAAATTTGAGAAAGCGGAGCAGCTCGGCTTCCTCGTCGTTGCTTAAATCGATGTCGGCGAATGTCGCGGCACGCCCATGTCGTTTCGTTACTGTAGGCGACTGCTGTGCATTAAGATATCCAGCTCGCTCCATCAGGCCGATATAATCAATCTCGTAAATTGCCGAAAGCGCGTGAAGGATGTTGGGCGACGGCTGTTTGACCTTGTCGTTCTCTAACTGACTTAGATAAGCGTTAGAAACCTCTTTGCCGGTTTGCTCTTCCACCTGTCGTAGCGTCAGCCCACGATCGGAGCGAACTGCGGCAAGATAGCCGCCCAACGTGCGGGCTGGCCGCTGGCTCTCTTCAGACACGATGGGGTGCAACAGCTACGAACATTCAAGAGCCAGTACGGCCGTTCGCTTGCAATCGCAAGCATGCTCGACATCGCTTGACATATCAAGCACGCGCACTAAATGACGCTGTGAGGGCTTGCCAGGTTTGGCGACACCAGCCTTCGGTTTGAGGAGATCGGACATGAGTAAAGGCAGCAGCGGCGGCTCCTATCGGAGCGCGGGTTCGGGTCGGTATGTCACCGCGGCCCACGGAAAGCGCAGCCCCGGCACTACGGTGCACGAGGCTGGCGGCAAAAGCGGAAGCACCGGCGGCTCCTACCGGAGCGCTGGATCGGGTCGCTTCGTCACGGCCGCGCACGGCAAGAGCAGCCCCGGTACGACCACGCACGAGAAGTAAATCGTTGGGGCAGCGTTGCTGGGCTGGCAGCGCTGCCTCGAGATTTCGTGGGTCGGACGGCCGCTGAAGAAGGATGGAAAAAACATGGCGAGATGCACGGCACCAGTAAGGGGTCATCGCTCATCGGCCGCAGCTGCTGACTGTCCTGCATGCGGAAGCCGCTATGGCGGGAACAGAGGTTACGGCGGCCACAGCAGCTCTGTACCGTACTCAACTCCTTCATACTCATCTTCAGGAAGCGCTGGCGGTCGGAGTGGCGGCGGCGGATCGGGGCGCCGCACAGCGAAGCCGCGCTGGTCAGGAGCTACTTCGGGTGTGTGGTACACGCCTGAGCAAGTCCAGGCGCTTACGCCGGTTCGCGATAACGTCGAGAACCTGGCGGTAAAGCAGCCTGACCTTCGAGACGTGTTTCTATGTCACGCGTGGGATGACAGACATGGCTCTGCCAGAGAGCTGCATGATTTGCTGGAAGCGCGCGGTGTGCGCGTGTGGTTCAGCGAGAAGGACTTGGGTCTCGGTGTGCCGATGATGCGGGCGATCGACAAGGGCTTGGTGAATTCGCGCGTCGGTATCGTTTTGGTGACCCCGGCTATGTTGCGCCGCCTTCCGGCGGAAGGGATCGCCGACAAAGAGCTTTCGGCACTCCTACGGCGTGAGCGGCTTGTCCCGGTTGTCCACGGGACGACCTATGAAGAGCTTGAGCACGTCAGCCTCCTGTTGGCCTCCCGCGCTGGGCTGAGCACTGCCGAGGAGGCGATGTCGGAGGTCGCGTATAAGATTGCTGAACTAGTTGCCACCTGACCTGTGTTTTTTAAATTCTGGCCCTGATGGCAAAGTATGTAGCAGGGGAACCATTGGGGAGTGATGATGGCGAACGAACCTTTTCCGTGGAAGCGTGGCTTTCTCAAAGCGCCGGTGGCGGTTTCGGAGGCGCTAGACAAGATCACGTCGAGACTGATTCAGGTGGCCGCGACCAAGCGCATACCACGACGCGACATTGCGGCTGGCCTTTACGCTCATGTCGGACTTACGATTGATAGCGATGGGAACATCGCTGTCCGAGAAGGGAACGCGCCCCGAGCGGATGCAGGAAAATGGTCTGAGCGCAATAGTTTCGGCTGGGAGATTGTTCGGAAGGACCTCCCCATGACGACCAAATCGTATTCCTTCGAAGCGCCCAATTTTGGTGACGCCGCGCGGAACGGCACCAGTATGCGAGTCATTCAAAGGGAGGTGTATCAGCGCCAGGTATTCGAACCACGTGGTCTGCTCATCAACCCTGAGGTAATGGCTGATGGGGGTGATCCGGTCGTTGTAAAGTTTGCTTTGAACGAGACGCTCGATCGGGATTTTCGCGAGTTCGATCGCCTATTCCTGTGGTCCTTGAACGTCCTTCAAGAAAACACGGGCGTCACTAGTGTCTACACCGCTGACGCGACACGCGAGGATTTCCTCGGAAGCATTACCCTATCCTGGGAGGTTTTCCCGCCTGGTACGGTGGAGGAGGTAATCTCTCAACTCTCCAAAGCACCGCCGATCTCCAGTAACGCCCCCGATTTCGAACAACACGTTCGTGACCGGGTCACGCTGTTCGAAAAGCTTAAGCCGATTGGCTATCTTCGCGGACAAGGGGGCTTCGGATCCTACTTCGGCGCGCAGTTTGCTAACGATCTCGTCGTCTTCGAGAACCTGCGATACGGTAATGCGATCTATGTCCTTTATGAAAACTGGGAAGATGTTTCCAAACGGTCGCGGCTTGATTTGCTGCGCGACAATGACGCGCAGTTTGATCGTATACCGCACGTCGCGGACTGGCAGGATCGACTACGCGAGTTGATCAAATTTCAATTGCAGCAGCGCAGGCGACGCCGGCGCTGAAGCCTTATAGTAGCCTTTGAGGCTATGTAGGTCAGCTAGCGAGTTGTCGGCCATCTTCATTGTTTTCAGGACAGACGGCGATTGAATAGCGTCAACCAATCATCGCTTCGTTCCTGTCAATGGATTGCGGCTTCGGGTCGTTAGCTAGTGTCACAACTGGAGGGTTCTGACACCGTCAAAACGCGGGAAGCTGACGTAAAAGGCCTACCTTTCTTCCCGGGCTGGCAGGTGAGGACGGATGGCGGCCCAGAGGGGGCCGCATTCGCTCCACCACCAATCCCGCTGATGCTCGAGGCATACCGGGTGCCGGCTGTTTGGTTCGCCCTTGCCGTGATGCTGGGGCTCGCGTGTCACTATGACCGGCGCCCAGCCGAACTGGTCGCCGGAGATGTCGATCGTCAGCCCGTTCCACTCGAGCCACGCATGAGAGTGACGCCAACCACTGATATCGTCTAACGCATCCTGATTGACGTAATCGGCGGTGATCCCCAGCCGCTCGATCAGGTAGCGGCCAAGCAGTTCCGCGGCATGTCCGCAGGCTCCCCTTGGGTATGTAATATGCTTCAGTGCCCACGGTTCGGGGCCGGCGGTGTCGATAGCCGCTCGGAAATCCCGAGCAGCTTGCTCAACCTCGGCATCTGTGGGGGACATCGTTACAACCTCACGGATGATCATGTCAGCCAGACTGCGACGCGATATTTATCTGCTACGTATGTATGTATGCAGGCTGTTGACGGTCTTTCAACTTATTCCTAGTTAGAAGGCTCGAAAGCTACCGAGGTGAGAACGGCCTCCTCACACGCCACGCAAGTGGCAAAGTAGGCGAAAGCCGAAGGGATGCGGGAATTTGGCGCCCCGCCGATAGCTTCTGAAAGCCCCGCTCGTGCGGGGCTTTCTAGTTTCTAGGCTGGCTGAATGAAGCCCTTCCGCAGTCGGCGCTCCAGCTTGTTCCGGTCGATCGGGTAGGTGCTGGCGACGATATAGCGCCCCGCTTTGTCCAATCTAAGCTTGATCGCCACAAGGATGATCGCCTGTTCCTGCGGGATTTCGCCGATCAGTTCAAACCCGTCATTCTGACCAGGTGCTTGCCCGATATAATCGGGGTTGGCGACGATCTGCCCTACGTACTGGCGGCACAGCTCGAAATCATCGGGGTGCCGCATCTGAGAATGGCTCTGTGCGCGAATCGAGAAATGGGCGTCCGCCGCCATCAGGCTCGAACCAAGGACGCCATTGATCTTGGCAACCGGCAAGGGGCCGAGATCGAGCGCAACGATCGCTGCTGGTTCGTCGGCTTCAGCATCATTCATTGAACGATCCTACTAAGCCGCAGGATCATTGCGGACGAGCGCCGCGGGATTTTCGCGGACGAGTTCCGCAATCGGGTCAGGAAGGATGAACCAAGTGGGGATGCCACGGCTCTGAGGGTTGCCAAGCCCTTGGAACTTCTCACCCTGATCGCCGCCATTCCAGCGGACGCCTGTTGCCGGTTGGCCATCCCACAGCATGTTGGCAACAGCATAGTCGCCCTCGCCACCGTCAAAGATCACGTCGAGCCTTTCGACGCGTCCTTTGGGCGATGTTACCATGCGTGGATCAATATATGCCATATCGCTACCTCCTTAGTCGTACGCATGTACATACGTATGTATGAGCAATCAAGGGGTCTCGCAGTTGCGGGTCAGCTTCTCGCTCGGCGAAGCTTGCCCGAAAGTGCAGCATTGGATCGATGCGTCATCAAAGGACGATCCTCATGGGCGCATGCCTGGGCGCAAAGAGCTGCGGACCACTGGAGGCCAAGGCAGTGCGTTCGATGATCGGTCTTCACCCTTCCGAATGGCGACACCTTCGATCCGCCTGCCTGACGAAGCGGCCCGCTGACACCGCAAGGTGTGACGACAGGCAGGAATTATTCTCGCTTTCCGGGCGCGATCCGTCGTTTTGACGGTCAATTATTCTCGCTTATGTTCAGGATTTATCGTCATTGAAGCTGCTGTTTTCTTTGCTGATATTGCGGTCAGCACATGAAAGGACTGGCAGATGAATAGTGCAGCAAAGCGCGGACGCGGCCGACCGGAAGGATCTGGCCTGAACGATGGACCTGTCCTCTCCAGGATGGCGGATATGATGATCGCAGCGCCGACGTTGAAACCGACTACGGCAGCGAAGCGGGTGCTCGACGCGCCGGATGAGGCAACAATCCGTCGCCTTCAGGCGAAGTGGAAGAAGGCTGGTCAGCGGTATCTGGATCAGGCCCGTTCCCGGCGAGATGCAAAGATCAACCGGCAGGCGGAATCCGGCCCAGGTTTGCGGGTCGCCCGGAGCATCGCGCTTGCGCAGCTCGCAGGCGAACGCATGTCGGGTGGTGCGATGTTGCTGGCAGGTATGGACTCCCCTGCCCTTCGTGCGATCCGCGCGGCGCAGGAGAACCCAACGCTTCGCCTGATGCAGGAAATCTACAACAGGCCGGAGATCCGGCTGATGCGCGAGCTGTACGACAGTCCGCAGATGCGGCTGGCACGGGAAATGGACAAGATGCGTCGGCTTGCCGGGGGTCTTTGACGTCGGAGGCGGAGCATGCTTCGCCAGTGCCTGGCTATGACCGGACGCCAATGTCGGAACGGAGTGCGTCACGGACATAAGAGAATACTTTTCCCAGATTGATGATCGTCACAATCTCGGGTGCTGCCCTCAGCGCCTTATAAAGAAGCTCGATCTCCTCAGGGTGGTAAATGATATGATCGCCATATGGCGGCCAGACCGCCATGAGGCGATCAACCTGCCTTTGATCGTGAGCAAAATTTGACCAGATATCATGCTGGGAGACGACGCCATTGGCCTGCTCGAAGCTGAAGCCGGCGTCGATCAACAGCTTTGCCGTTCGAAACATACACAGAGAGGCAAAACTGAACCGCATCCATTTGGCGCGTGGGATCGGATCGTCGTGCGTATCAGCACCAGGCTGATGGAAGCCGGGCAGCATACCTGTTCGGCCGCCTAGGCCACGCTTGAGGTATGAACGCAGGCCCTCATAGCCGAGGCCGACAATCTCGGCGGCGCGGGCGGTGGTGACGCTCTCTTGGATCATATCGGCCTCACAGGAAACGGTGTTAACAAGACCGAATTTTAAGCTAATATGGAAATGGTGTCAATAAGACCATTTTAACGTCGTACTGATAAAGTACATATGATAATGTCCTTTATCGTATGTAGAAGACGGGGTAAAAAGGGGTATGGCTAAGCCCCCTTCGAAATCCGCCACTATACAGCCCCTTCCAAAAAAGGTGCTCACGCCCGACCAAATCGATCGTGGCATCACACGGCTTGGCGAGCGGATCCGTGATCTACAGTCGTTTGATATCAGTACGGTCCCGAGTGGTCCGTCACCAGAGCTGACGGCTCTTTCGGCTGCAATCCGTGATACCCTCGATCGGTGTTTCGGTGAGGGTACATTGACGTTCAGCCGCTTTCAAAGCGCTGCGTCCCTTAATTGGTCATCTGGTATTTCGTTTGGGGATTATCCTCAGCGGCATCACTATCAAGAAGGTGTGCGAGGGCACATCGAGCGCGCCGTTGCTCTGCTTCAGGAAGCGCAGCGGACGTTGGGCGAAGACTTGGCTGACGTCGCGCATATACCGGTGTCAGCCGCGAAGGCGACGGCAGCTATCAAGCCGTCGAACAAGGTATTCGTCGTGCACGGTCATGACGATGCGGCCAAGGAAGGCCTCGCTCGATTTTTGGAGAAAATGGAGCTGGAGGCCGTCATTCTCCACGAGCAACCGGACCAAGGGCGGACGATCATTGAGAAGTTCGAGCAATATGCCGGACAGGTCGGGTTTGCCGTCGTTCTACTGACGCCGGACGATCTAGGCGCTGCCAAAGCCGATCCGAACCAGAATGTACGTGCCCGCCAGAACGTTGTGTTCGAGCTCGGCTACTTTGCCGGCAAGCTGGGCCGCGGCAAGACCTGCCTTCTGCGGAAGGGTGGCGTCGAAATGCCGTCTGACCTCTATGGCGTGATCTACACCGAGCTGGACCCCGCCGACGGATGGAAGATGAAGCTGGTCAAGGAGATGAAGGCGGCCGGGCTGGTGTTCGATGCCAATAAGGTTTGGGGATGAACAGTCTTGTCCCGATCACGCCGGCTTTTACCCTGCCGGCTCTGATCAGGTCGGCCGACGATCGTGCACAGCTGCGCTTCCTAGAATTTTTCGCGGTCACGATCCGCAATGCGCATACGCGGCGCGCGTATGGCCGCGCAGCGAGCGAGTTCCTGGCATGGTGCGAGTCCCGCGGTGTTGGCTCAATCAGTGGCGTGCAGCCGCTCCACGTCGCGGCATGGATTGAGCAGCTCGGCCGCGAGGTGAGCGTGCCGACCGTTAAGCAGCGGCTCGCAGGCGTGCGTCATCTGTTCGACTGGCTGGTCACAGGACAGGTGTTGCCGACGAACCCGGCTGCATCGGTGCGCGGTCCGACGCACAGCGTCCGGCGCGGTAAGACCCCGGTGCTAGCTCCCGATGAGGCCCGGCGATTGCTGGACGCGATCGACGTGACGACGCCGGCAGGGTTGCGCGATCGAGCGCTGATCGGATTGATGGTCTATTCGTTCGCGCGGATCGGGGCAGCGCTGGCGATGCGCGTGGAGGACGCGTTCGTGCAGAACCGGCGCCTGTGGGTTCGGCTGCACGAAAAGGGCGGCAAGCGCCACGAGATGCCCTGTCACCACAACCTTGAGGACTACCTGTCAGCCTATATCGACGAGTGCTCGCTGCGCGACGATCGCAAGGGACCGCTTTTCCGTACGATTGCGCGCGGAACTAAGCGACTAAGCGACACCCCCCTGCCCCAGGCCAATGCCTTTCAGATGGTACGCCGTCGCGCCGTCGCAGCAGACATCGAGACGGCGATCGGCAACCACTCGTTCCGAGCAACCGGGATCACCGCTTATCTAAAGAATGGGGGCACTCTGGAGCGGGCCGCGACGATGGCGAACCATGCGTCTACCCGCACCACCCAGCTCTACGATCGGCGATCCGATGACGTGACTTTGGACGAGGTGGAGCGGGTGCTGATCTAGTCACGTGAGCGAGGGCTTAGCGTACGATTCCGACTATCCTCTAGCCGGCACCGGACACAGCAGGCGCGATTAGACAGTTAAGTCGATCGCGAGTTGGCCGCCCCGCTCGTGCAGCGCCATAAGCTGCGGGTCAACATGGTTGCGGCGTACATCAATGTCGGCCCGAATACGCGCTAGCTGGGTAGAACCAGCGAGAAGCGTCCGGCGCAAATCAGTCGCCTGCTTGACCATTTCGGCGCGGATCGCCGCCATGCGTGTGGTGTCGGCAGCGTTCGGACGTTCATTGTAGACGAACCTGGCTTCTAGCTGCCTCCGCCAGATGATGAGCGCCTCAGCCGTCTTCGGACCAAAGCCGGGCACGTTCAGAACCTGACTCTGTGTTACGTCTAACGCCGTCTCGATGCCGTAGGACGCCAGCGTTGCAACCCGCCCCGGGCCGACACCCTTGATCTTCTGCCGACGAATTAAAAACGAGTCGAGGTACTGCTTCAGTTGCTCCGCACGGCGGTTGCGCTGGTATTCGGCTACCTTCTGTCGCTCGATTTCGCCGAGCCGCGAGTAGGTTAGGCGAGCTTCGTTCAGCTCCCCCAACTTATCGTGGAACGGCTTCGCGCTTGCGCGACCCTGCCATTCGGCGAGCGCGCCCTGATAACGCCGGTCGACCTCGGCTTTCTCTCGCTTGATCTCCTTGGTCGCCTTATCGTCGCCGAACAGCTTCGCTAGCCCGAACCAAGCGGCGGCGATCCAGGCGGGGAACACGGCGGCCGCCACCATGAGAATGCCGATCGCGGCCAGGATGCCACCGACCCCGAGCAGCTTCCGGACCCGTCGGTTGCGACGCGCGGCCAGCGCACTATCGCTAGGCGCAAGTGCTAGGTTTGGCAGACGCGGCTCCGGCGTTGTCGATGAAGGTGGAGCAACTGACTGGATGTTGCGCCAAGCCGCTTGAAGGTCAAACGCTGCCGCGCCCGGGTCGCTCGGCGCGACCGTTGGGCCTCCGGGAGCATAGGGCAGGAAGAGGACGATACCTTGCTTGGACTCCATGCGGCACCAAGGGCACTCGGCCGCATCGGGGGCATAGTGATGGAGGGGGGAGCGGGCGCAGACCTTCAGCCCCTTCTCCATCTCGGCAAGCAGATTGACCCACTGAGCCGCGGTGGGCCGCTGGCCGGTCGGGCCGGGTGCAAACGCCCCTTCCAGCGCTACCGCTATAGGGGGCGGCATGTCAGCGAGCGTCGGCACGACTGGTGGAGGACGCATGCCGACGTTTCGTTGACGGGTGTAGGCGAACCGGTGCTCTCCGATTGCGCGCTCGATCGGCATTTCGCCTGCGGAATAGGCGCCTGAAAAGGGGTGCCTGCCCATGAACAGCAACTGGAACATGACGACGGCGAGACCGAACCGGTCGTGCTCTACCGTTCGCTCGACCGAATGAAGTGGCACCCCTTGCAACTCGGGTGGCGTGTATTCTGGGACGCCGACCCGGCATGCGTGCCGACGTCCCGCTTCAACGTATTGGAACGAATCGGCATCGATCAGCGCGACGGTAGCAGTATCGGAAATTAGAATGCCGGAATGATTGATGTCCCCAATAACGCACCCGGTTTCGTGAACGGCGCCGATCGCACGCGCGATGTTCGCGGCCGTGCGGACGAGGAACCGGTAGTTGGCTCGCGGGAACGCCGCCTTGCGGGCGCCCGGAGAGTAGAGTTCGTGAAGGGGCTTTCTGCCCGTTACCCGGCGCATCGTGAACCCGGCGAACTTGCCACCGGCCCGGTTCACAATCGCGACCGGGAACGCAACCAGGTCGGATCGGGCGGCCAAACCGGCGCGGACCATCGCTGCCACCTTAGCCTGACGCTCGGCGATCTCTTTGACCGTGTAGATCTTGACCGCATGGATCGGGTCGCCCGTGATCGCATGCACGTCGCCTTCACCGCCGCGCCCGATCCGCTCGCCAAGCCCGATTAGACCGCCATCATCAAGGAAGAGTTGGCTGCTCACCGTGCTACCGCGATGACGAGCGATTTGTCGTCATCGGTGCGCGCATTGACAGCGTCGCTGTCGATATAGGTCGCCAACGATCGCGAGAGTCGCCCGTCGTGCCCAGCCACACTGCTGCGCTCGACAGGTGCAACGATGGCGTTGAAGAAAGGTGGGTGAGGGCGCTGGCCCGCGAAATCGAGCGCCAGTCGTTCGAGCCCGTCGCTCATCAACACCAACGCGTCGGGACGACGATCGAGTTGGATAATGCGCAACCTCGCGGCCGGCTCGTCCGTGACGAAGTAGGTCGTCGACGCGTACTCGCCATGCTGAGGCCAGCTAGGCACGGACCAGTCTGCACCGCTTCTGACCCCAGCCACACCGTCACCGACCAGGGCCAATACAGCGCCTGTCTCATTGGCGATCGCCATGACGAGCGTTGCCGCAAAATCGCGTGGTTGGGCGCTGCGCTTGACGGCTGCTACCTCGATACGACTAAGCGCATCGTCGAGCCACGACCAGAAATGCTCTTCGCCCGGCAGGTTGAGGCTTTGCGCGGTATATTCGACAGCTGCCGCTGCCATGGTCCGGGCCGCGATAAAGGCGCCCGCCCCACCATGGGCGGCACTGCCTGCGCCGTCCGAGACGACCGCGATCAGCGTGTCGCCGGCCCTACTCGACACGACCCGGTGCGCGTCCTGGCAGGGCGTGCGAGATTTGACGTGAGAGGTGCCGCGGCGGCGAGCTGCGGCCCAGGTCCAGCCTGTCACCTCAACCGGCTACCGCCCAACCGTCGGGGGCGCTTGGGTTCGCGAGCGGTACTGGCTCGCCGGGGTTGGAGCGAGACACCGAACCGAGCGAGGACGATAGCCATGCAAACAGCTCGCGGAACGCGAGGCCCTTAAGCTTGAGCGGCGCACGCACGGACAGTTGCGTTAGCGTGCTGATGTCCGCTCCTTCCACGCCAACCGAGTAGAACATGAACTCTTTCCGCTCCTCACCCGTGCGTATCATCTCGGCCGCGCGGGTCCAGTTGTCCGTCGGCGCACCGTCGGTGATGAGGAAAATCCACGGGCGATAGTAGGACACGCCGTTGGCCTTGTAGCTCTCCTTACGCGCGCGGAGCATTTCAATTCCGCGCTCGATTGCCTGACCCATGGGCGTTGCACCTTGGGGCTCAAGCACGGGCGGATAAAACATCGATGCAGACGTGAACTCGGCTGCAACCTGAACTGGGCCGAAAGTGACGATGCCGACCTCAACCCGTTTCGCGGCCAGACTGTCAGCGTTCAGCTCGTCTCGAAACGCTTGGAGGCCTTCATTAAGCTGCTCGATGCGCTGGCCAGACATAGAGCCAGAGTTGTCGAGCAGAAGCAGGCACGCACACCTGGGCTCAGGGTTCTCCGCAAACTCTGCGCCCGAAAAGGCTACTTGGTCAAAATCGTCCACTGTTGGTCCCCCTGACCGTGCGGTTGATCTCACGCGCTCCGGCCCTTCGTCGGCCTTGGATTGTGGCATACTGGCGACGCTTGCCGCAACCTGCGCGACGCAATCAAGTCCAGCTCGGAGGAGGAGCGGTTGGCTGTCGCGAATTTGCATTGAAACGCCAGCTTTTCGTAGCCGATTTTTGCGACACTAAACCCTGGGCATGGCTATCAGCTGGACAGTCGCGAAGCCCAGAACTTGTATTGGGCTGAAGACGCCGGATGATGGCGATCACTCTCCATCCTCCTCGCGGCGGCGACGTGCCTCATCCTGCCGGGCGAGTATCGCGAGCCCTTCGCGGAGGGCGTCCACACGTGCCTTGTCAGCCTGACTGAGGTGGGAAGCATCGGCGAACCTTTTGCAGGCTGTACGCAGGGCATCGAGATCGTAAAGGTCAGTCTCGGGAGCGCTATATAGCGAATAGTGCGTCTCACCGCCGTCGTAGGATGACCCCAGCAGGCCGCGTGATATCTTGGCGAGCGTGTGAGCGTTGCGCAAAGCTTCGCGGGCGAGCCATGCGCGCGGAGCGTCGACCCCGGCGATGTGTGACCAGGCGCGGGCGACCTCGTAATAATGCGGGAGTTCGGTGAGCGTGTCCGCTTGGTCGGCCGCAAGAATTTTCGGGAGCAGCAGCGCCGCCAGTTCCTCCAGCCGCCCAGGCTCGATGTATTCGCGCGCGAATGCGCCCTTAGTCGGGATTGCACCAAGCGCCCGGCCTAGATCTACGTACATGGCGGAGAGCCCGACGACGCTGTCGGACGAGGTGAAGATGTCATGCAACACGGCGAAGGACTGTTCGGGGCCTAGCTGCTCCATGATGCTGCCGATCAGCAGGTGATGGCTCGACGCGGGCCCAAAGAGACCGCTCTCTCCGTCGACGGTGAAGATCTCGTCGGCCCGGTCGACAAGAGCGCGAAGGAGCGACTTCAGGTCGTCGCCGGCAAACTTGTCGACACGGTGGTTCACCTCTTGGAGGTACTGGCCGACGAGACTATTTCCTAACTCGTCATGGAGTGCAATCATGGCATCGATCAGCTGGACGTGACGCTCGGTTGCCACGCCGGGACCTGCTGCCTCGTCGACGACCGTCTTCGGGACAGACGCTGGCGAGCGCGCCATGCCGAAATACGCCGAGAAGCCGGCAGGCGTCGCAATGCCGCGCCGCGTGACGACGTCGCTCCAACGCTCGGTCGTAAAGCCGCGGCGTCCACCGAAGAGGTTCGATTTGTTTGGGAAGAGGAGCCGCAGGATCGGGACGATGTCCGCGCGCGCGTCTTCGCTAAGCGTCCGCGATAGCTGCTCCGCCGCGTTTTCGGCCTCCTTCTCGCCTTGAGGATAAGACGTTTCCTCGCCGAGAAGCAGCGCCCGGTTGTCGCGGACCCAAGCGAAGACCTTGCGGTCAAACAGTCGCAGACCTTCCATGCAGAGGATGTCATATGCATCGACTTCGTCCTTCAGCGCGGCCCATGCGAAGTGCATCGCATTCCCAATCCGGATGACATCGCGCGGATGGCGGACCCAGCGTTGGACGCCGCCCTGAAGCATCTCGGCCCATCGAATGCCGCGCCGGGGTGGCGGTGGCAGCGTAGGTAGCGATCCCTCCAGCATTCGCATGAGCCCACTCCGGCTGGCGACCGGCACCTCTAGTTCATGCTGGACGATCTTCTCGGCGTAGCCCGACCTTGCCCCGTCGCCAGGTGCCATCTCGCGCAACGCCGACCAGACAATGTCGCGGTCATACGCGAGGCAATAGGTGACGTTCGGCAGCCGGCCGACCGTCTTGACCATCTGCATGACGGCGCGGATCTCGTCTGAGGTCAGCCTGTCGATGTCGTCGACGAAGACGACAAATCGGCGGTCCGCTTTCCGCAGGCGTTTGACCAGCGCGTCGTACGACTTCTGGAGCGAGGGCTCCGACAGCCACCGGTCAGCCGCCTTCTTGATTGCGTCCTTGGTAAACTTGGCTCCTGCTTTCGAAGCGGCGCCGCCTGTATGGTCAAGGATGATGCCGAGGTTTGAGACGGCGTCGATGAGAGGCGGGGCCCCCAGATCGATGGCTGCCGCCGCATTGCGCTTGTACCACGACCGCTTGTCGGCCGCGTCGCCGATCTTTTCCGAGAGCACCTTGAAGAACGCTGAGGCGAGATCCTGATGTCCGGAGACGATCCACGGCTCGAAGTCGAACCACTCGACGTTGGCCATGTCCGGTCGGCCCTCCTCCTTCCACTTTTCCAAGTGCCGGCGAACGAAGTTGAGCACGGTGGACTTGCCCGAGCCCCATTCGCCGTGGAGCCCGACGACATACCCGTTGGGTGCAAACTGGCCAACGAGCGCCTCGGCCATACGCATAGAGAAGTTGGAGAACCCGAGGGAATCCTCGGTCCAAGGGTCGCATCTCGGCGTATCATCGGCGAGTTTGTGCGGGTCTGGGCTGCTCATAGTGGCACGGTATTGCCAATGCGGTCCGGCTGAAAGTGCCAGGCACTCGGCTTGTTGTCGCGAAAGCCAACACTTCCGCGATAAGGCTATGTCCGCCTTCGCTTAGACCGGTCATTCGTAGATCGCTATGAGCACTCACTGCACTGTCCGGGCCGTTGGACACTGTTGACAGTTCGGATTTAAGGAATGACCGGGGCAAGCCGCCATTCGTTCAAGCGTCCCTGCTGCAGGGATCGAATGCTGGTTCCTGAAGGGTGAGGTAGAGAGACTAAAATGAGCGAAGCCGCCATCCGAGACCTCCTCGCCGCCGATCTTTCTGTCCTGGAAGAGGGGATGGAGCTGGTCGAAATTGAGCAGTACATTCCAAAGTCTCTCGGTACACGAAGCTTCCTGGATATTCTCGCCAAGGATCAGGCCGGTCATTGGGTGATCATCGAGGTCAAGAAGACCGACGCGGCGGCGCGCCAGGCCGCCCACGAGGTCTTCAAGTATGTTGAGGCGATCCAAAGGCACTTCGGTGTCCGCAAGGATGAGATTCGGGCGATCGTGGCCTCAGTCGAATGGACGGAGCTGCTCGTCCCATTCTCCCTGCTCAGGAACGAGACGAGCATTGCGGTCGAAGGCGTGCAGCTCGTGCCAGACGTATCAGGGAAGAGCCTGCGGATCCGTCCGATCGAACCAGTGCCGGTGGACCAAGGACGATATCTCGCGCCGTGGCACGAGCTTAACGCGTATCACGACGCTGCGAGTCTGAAGCGTGGAATTGCTAGCTACGACCAATGCTGTAAAGCCAAGGGAATAGATGACTATGTCCTGTTGGTCCTCAAGGCCGCGGACGACTTCAATGAAAAGGCGAGCTTTGCCTTAAACCAAGCGCTGCAACAAATCGCCGAGGATTTCGGCGATGGAACTCATGAAGAACTGCCGATCCAGCCCAGGCAAATCGATCGGCTCGAGTACATCCTGTACTTCGCGCCGCAAATTCTGTCCCGAGCGTTTTGCCTGTCTGTTTTGGCCAGAAATCCAGAAACTTTCGAAGAGGTACGGGCATACACCGAGGACATGGACACGGAGGCGGAGCTCTGCACTCTCCACGAGAACCTCTATGACTTAGATCCGCGGCCACACCGGGATCACTTCGAGATCGGCTATGCCGCCAAGCTCAGCGAAAAGCTTTTGATCGACGAGGAATGGACCATTGAGCGGGTGGAGCGACGCGGAACGTTTGGCCGAAACACGCTGCTGAGTGACGAAGCGATCATTGAGGAGCTGAAGGGATCGACCGGCAGCTCTAACCAGTCGTTCAAGCGCTCGATAAGCCTGTCCAACCGGGCGCACATAGCCTCGGCGAAGGAAGGACTGACCGAGGCCTTGTCCACTAATCCAGCATGGTTGGCACAGATCAAACGGGTGTTGGAGGAAGCATCCGCGGCTTGGCCTGACGGCTCAGCGAGCATCAACCTGTTCGGTCCCTCGTCCGGCGTTTTTACTCTCTATTTTATCGCCACGGACGGTTCGGGCAGTCACCTGCCGCAATACGAAGTTGCTGTCTTCGATGGAGGTGGACAGCTGGTGTCAGCTTATATCGGGGTACTCATGCCAGAAGGGCAACCAATCGCCCTTCAGGCGCTTCTCGATAAATATTACGAAGGTCGCATGGGCCAGCTCATGTTTCTTGCCAGCGCGGGGTTCTTTGAAACCAGAGATGCGGACGTGATGGACGATTTGGGCCTCGCTTATCGAACCTTCCGCGTGGACGAACCAGAGGGTGCTGCTAAATACTTTGCGCTGAAAGATGATAGGTGGCGGCCAATCTCCCTAACGGTGCCGTGGCAGCCGCTCCAACCGTATTTCGACGAAAATTTGTCGCTGATCGATGAGATTGTCAGTGCGATCGGCTCCCGGATGCATGCCGGTTTTCACGACATGAGCTGAGAGGGCCAACCGGATCACTATGATACCCCGGTGACCGAACAGCAGATTTTAGGGGACCAGTCTGATCCGTCGAACGGCAGCTATTTCGGCGCCTGCTACCCCGATGGTAAGACGTATACTAATGGCAGGTTTCGACGTAGTCGGACATTCAAGTGAGTCCTGATGAACGGCGAGATGTGGTCGCTAGCCGCCGTTTCGAAAGGCTAGCTTCAATGGCAGCTATCGCATCTTTCCGCCCGAAAGCGGTCAGGCAGGGATCCACCAGAAGCAGACATTCCGGTGTCGCAAAAGGCGGGACATACGAGACGCTCGAAATTCAGCATTTTGGCGGCACGGCCCCAGTCCCATAACTCCGTCGCCAGGTGTCCATTTCGAGAAAACGCAATTGGGAACAGGTTTCGGGAATTGGCGTCGCCCGAGAGGTGAAGTGCCCTCCCCTCACCTTCTGCGATCCCGGGTGAGGTTCCCAATCGAGGAAGCTCGATTGTAAAGATGAACGCTTCAGTTATTCCCTACTCTCGCGACCACGCGCAGACGTGAAGCGACAAGCTACTTCTGTTAATTGGGATAAAATAGGTATGCGTCACATACTGGCTTTAGGAATTACGATAGCAGTGTTGGCGGGGTGCAACAAGAAATCGGCTTCAGATATCGCGCCCTCCCAATCCATCGCCGAAACAAATGCCTCTAACGCCTTGGTCACGGAAGCCGTGAAAGCGGCGTCAGACCAATATGGCCCCAGTCGTGGGGTGAAAGCAGAAATGGTTTCTCGCAATCCGTCAAAGACGGATCGGACTGTTTGCGGTCATACAAAAGATGGCGAGGAATGGGTTTATCAGCGCGGGTCCGATGACAAGATGATTTTGCTAACCAAAGCCGATACGCTATCCCAAGTTGCAGTTTGGCCTTGTAACGACACCGTGAACCTCCGCCGATTGCCTTAATCTAGAATTTTTGCGGGTGATACCCGCACCGATGGAGCGTCAGTATCGCTGACCGTCCAACCCTAACCGGGGCCTGTTTTAAGGTTATATGGTCTTAACGACCAGAGAGGGGATACATGTCGGAAGCAATATACACGGTCAGAGATCGCGACGGGGTAGCGGCGCCCGCCGACTTCGTCCAGATGCTGCATGAATCGGGCCTGCTCGACTACTTCAAGTTTGGCCAAATCATGGTTCCTGTCCTGCATTTTCGGGACGAGTTCCTGCATCACATCGCCGAGCATGGTTTGTCGTCGCTCTATAGCTTCTCGATCGTCATGGAAGACATCACTTCCCCGTCGTTAGATATCAACGACATCGAGAAGGTCGTCGCCCAGTTCGTCTCTCAGCTCGACGGCGCCAAGCGGATCATGATCGTCGATCCCTATCTTTACGCCGCATCGGGCACGATAGATGTAGCGAGCTTGTTCAAGAACCTGCTCGGCAAGGCAACTTCTGCGCTCGAAGAGGTCATCTTCGTAACGAATGGGCAGAAGGTGAACACCAAGGCCGCTATCCACGCCGCGGTGAGCGCCTTAGTCCCGACCTGCAAGATCGTCGACTTCACGACCGATCAGTTCCACGATCGCTTCTGGGTCGATCCCGACGCCGGAAGGGGCCTAGTGATGGGAACATCCTTGAACGGATTGGGTCGAAAGATTGCCTTGGTGGATAGGCTGAAAACCGCCGATGTGGGCGAGATCGTCACTTTGGCGAGAGCGGCTGGCGCGCCCGTCTAAACTCATTTGACTAAGATGGTGGGGATGGGGTGCCGGTCGATATGCGCCTCTATGCGAGGGGGAGGGGACTTCTTCGGAATGCGGACGACTGCCGATCCGATCACGAGAAATTGGCGTGGCTAAGACGAAATAGTGCCTCCCCACCAAGCCGGCGTTTTCCCATTCCACCATCGCAGTCGAAAAGATTAGCTCGCTTAGTCGTTTAATCGCTTAGTCGCGAAAATAGTGCTAGCGTATCTTGGGTAGGACCGCGCTCTATCTTCCGATCGAGCCACCGAGCGTCAGCCCGTTTCTTACAGGTGACAATTGCTCACATAAGACGGGTCCGCCCGCCGAAGGACGCGGGCAAGCCGACCGTCGTCGCTCGATGAGACCGCGCGAAAGGGGCTGGAGACGGCTTTGCCCTGTTGTGATCATGGGCCCAGGGGTCACGATCCAGGTTGATGCCGGCAACGGTAATGAACCTAACGGCAATACTAAGCGACTAATTAGCTTTACGACTAAGCGGTTAAGCGGCATAAGTCGCTTAACCGCTTAGTGGGAGTAGCAGTCATGCAGGTATGGGCCGTGATCGCGCAGAAAGGCGGTCAATCCAAGACGACCCTTTCCACCGGCTTCGCCGTAGAAGCAGCGCGCGAGGGTGCGTCCGTTGTGATCCTCGACGCCGACGACCGGCAGGGGTCGGCACTCTACTGGTCGGAGCGCCGCGACGATGACGACGTGATGGTAAAGGACAGCAGCGTCGCCGGCCTGCCGCTTCACGTCTCGCGGGGGCGGAGCAGCGGCAAGATCGACCTCATCATTATCGACACGCCGGCGAACTCGAAGGACATCGCCATGCTCGCGGCCGAGCAGGCGGATTTCGTCATCATCCCTGTCGCACCGCGCGGGCTGGATGTTCATTCGGTCTTGCAGACCGTGAAACAGGTTCAGCAGGCGGGCACGCCGTTCGCGGTCATCCTGACCCAGGTGCCGCATCAGGGCGGGGAGGGGCAGGAGGCTCATGCCGGTTTTGCGGCCAAGGGCGTGACGCTGTTCGACAGCCGCCTCCATTTCCGCAAGGACTATTATAAGGCGACGCCGCTTGGGCGGACAGCCGCGGAGACGGAGCCAGACAGCAAGGCGGCGGCCGAGTTGCGAAGCGCATATGAAGAAGCTAAGCGACTAAGCGGCTTTACGAATAAGCAAGTAAGCGAGGTGGCATGATGGCGAAGAAGCCTTCCGCGCTGGCTGGCATCTTTGATGATCAGCCCGAAGAACCAACGCTAGCACCCGCCGTCGAGCCGTCTCCCATACCTCAGCAGTCTGCACCTGCGCGTCGATCGCGCCGCGATGCCAGCGCATCGACGTCGGCAGCGCCGGTCAAGCGCAGCAGCCATCCCGGCAAGAAGCCGGTGCTAATCCATATCCCGGAAGACATGCACCGCGCCTTGCGTCAGCTCAGCGTTGAGGAGGGCGGGGAACCGCTCACCGTCATCACCGAACGCCTGCTCCGCCAGTATCTGGTCAAGCGGGGGCACACCAGGTTCGCGCCGTGAGTAAGCGACGCGATCCCAACCCCGAGTTCGATCTGTTCATCCCGGCGCTGGGCGACCTGCCGCTCCGTGACCAGCGTGAGGTGATGGAGCGGCCGTTCTTCTCGCTTCAGAAGCGGAAACGGTTGAAGCCAATCGAGTATAAAAGCCCCGACGGCGAGGCGTGGGTGCGCGTGCAGGCAATCCCTGACTACGGCATGGCGACGATATGGGACGCCGATATCCTGATTTGGGCGGCGTCCACGCTCAACCGTATGAAGCAGCAGGGCTTGAACGACCTGCCCCGCACGCTGACGACGACGCCCTACGACCTGTTACGTGCGATCAAGCGCAGCACGGGAGGGCGGGACTATCAGGAGCTGCAAGCCGCGCTGCTCCGACTCCAGACCACATCGATTACGACCTCGATCCGAGCCACAAAGCGCCGGCAGAAGGCGGGCTTCAACTGGTTGGATAGCTGGACGTTCGATACCGACGCCGACACCGAACAGCCGCGTGGGATGACGCTGACCCTCTCCGACTGGGTTTATGAGGGAATCGTCAACGAGAAGTCGCTGCTGACCATGCACCCCGACTATTTCCTTCTGTCCGGGGGGCTGGAGCGGGCGCTGTATCGCATCGCGCGCAAGCATGTCGGTTCGCAGCAGGGTGGGTGGCTGTGCCGGGTTGAGGTGTTGCGCGACAAGACTGGCAGCGACGCCCAGCCCAAGGAGTTCAACCGGATGCTCCGGCGGGTGATCGAGGCCGATCAGCTTCCCGATTACGCGATGGAACTGGCGCAGACAGCCGATGGGAGTCCTGCCGTACAATTCAGACGGCGTGGCGAAGTCGAGGCACTGGCGCTCGCCGAACGGATGCGGGCGGAGGAAGAGCGGCGTACCCGCTTCGACGCCGATCGGCGACGTACCGAGGAGATGGACGCCCGTATGGACAAGCTCGCCGGCCGGCGCTGACTATCGGGGTTTCACCCACCGTCAGCACGACTATCGGGGTTTCACCCACCCGCGAGAGTCGGCCAGCCGACGTCGGTGCGCGGTTCCGGATGGCGAATGGCTCTTCCATCTGTGGATAACTGATCAAACATCTGGTTTTCCGGCACGTCAGGCTCGGGGTATCGCCCACCATTGCTTCGGGGTTTCACCCACCCCACTATCGGGGTTTCACCCACCGAATCACGGGGTATCACCCACCCGACCCTCCCGCAAGCCATTGTAATCATGACAAAGAATTCGCTTTTTTGACCCCTTAACCTTCTTAACAATTCCTATTTAACAGAATCTCTTAACCGTTCGGAGGGGATCGCACTTGCAGAAAGGATACAAACGGAATTGGCCCCGTAGGGGCCAATACGCCTTTGCTGCGTGCCGGCTTCGCCGTCACCAAGGCGGCCTACGGCCGCAAGGCTTCCAAGAAAGCCAAGCCGATCCGGCGGTGTGTGCCTGCGCCGTTGTGCGGGAGGTGAGGAAATCTCCCTGAAGCTCACCGCTCGGGTCGTCCGACCGAGAGGTTGACCGGCAGGACATGGTTGATGCCGGCAAACGTCACGAACCCGGTGCGCTCAGGCAGGTTGCGAATGTCGGTCGCGAGCTGGACGGGCGAGCGGGTATATTGGCTGGAGAGCGAAGTGTTCTCGCCGGTGGACGTGCGGTTCTGCGACTGGCGGCTGCGGCTGGTAGCAGTCTGGGTGCGGGTCTCCTCATATTCCGCCTCGCCCAGCTCACGAGCGACCCGCTCAGCAAGATCGATTTCGGTACAGCGCAGGAACAACCGGTTGGAGAAGTTACCGAACAGGGTCTGAGCGGTCTCACGGCCGTAGCGCTCGACGAGCTGGCTCAGATTCTGGATCGCACCGACCACCGCGACGTTGCTCTTGCGCAGCCGAGTGACGGCTTCCTTCAGCCCGCCGATGGTGCCGATCGAGTCCAGCTCGTCGATGATGATCCAGGTGCGGTGGGGGCTTGCCTGCTCGGCGCGTTCCAGCCCGGCGAGGACTAACATATCGATCCAGGCGGCGATGGCCGGCCCCTGCGTACCCTTCTCCATGTCGCGATAGGGCAGCCACAGCCAGCGCCGATCGTCGCTGGTCATGTAGCGGCGCAGCGAAAAATCGCCCGACGTGCCGTATTTCCAGCTCGCCAGCTTCTCGCCGAGGTTGTTGCGGACGCTCACCAGGTAGCGGTCGCCGCCTTCAGCGAGCAGGGAGGCCGCGGGCGTGCCTTCCAGGACCGGGGCAAGGGCGGCGGTATCCCAGGCCGTGGTGATGGTCAGCAGCTCCTTGTTAGTCGTTTCCGTACCGACCTGCTCGCAGATCGCAGTGAGGAAGGCCTGAGCCTTACGGACCCACTCACCTGAATCCCCGCCTCCGGTAACGGGGACCACCGCGGCGACGAACCGCGCCCATTCCGAAGGCTTGCGGACCTCGTTGCGTAAATCCCAACCGAGCGAGCTGTCATCGCCGGCCGAAAGCACTAAATCCTCGTCGCGGCGAAACGAGCGGGAAAGATCGTGGCCGGCATCGAGGACGATCGCGCGATCACCCCGGCGCCGAATGTCGGCGAGGAGCTGGCGCAGCGCCACCGTCTTGCCGGTGCCGGTCGAGGCGCAGATCAGGCTGTGCAGCGTCTCGACCTCGGGCGGCATCGGTACGCTCCCGAAGCGCACCAGGCGGTGCCGTGCTGCCTCGTCGCCGATCAGGTTCATGCGGGCATCGGCCGACGCTTCCGCCTTGGTCAGCTCGCGCTTCTGGCGGCGTGCGTCATCAAGGATGAAACGGACATCGGCATCGCTCGGCTTGATGGCCGCGAGCGCGCGTTCATCAAGCCGGCGCCGGCGATCGTCGGCCGGGTTGAGTGCACGGGCAACCAGGCCAGCGGTGAAGGCCGGCATGTCGGCGCGCGCAATTAGGGTGGTGCCGCGCATGTGCCGGCGCGTCACAGTGGGAAGGGCAGGGCGAGCGAGCCATAGGCGATAGGCGGCTCCCAAGGCGCACAGGAGGCCCAAGGGGCCGGCGAGGGCCAATGTGACGGTTACGGCCTTGGCGTAGGCTGGAGCGGCATCGTAGCCGCCAGCGAGGTAGAACTTCAGGTGCGTCCAGAAGATCGACCAGTGGGCGGGTTGGCCCTTGTCGCCGAATGTGAACCCGATCCAGGCAGTGAGCGAGCGAAAGCCGGTTACGCCCGGTGCCATGCCGAGCTTGAGGAAACCGGCGACGATCGGGAAGACCAGAGTGGCTATCCCGGCCGTGACAAGCGATGCCAGTACGGCGAGCCCGACGATACGGATGCCTACGCCATGCTCGCCATCTGTCTTCACTGCATATCGCCTTTGGGTGGGCGTGGGTTCAGCATCTCGATCATGCTGAAGGGCAGCTTGCCGCCGATATGGATATCGCCAGGACCATCGGCTCGCGCATCGTGAAATTCACGCGCGTATCGCTCTTTGTCCTCGGGTGGGAATTGCCGGAAATTATAGCGACCGCGTGCGGTCTGATCGGGTCTGGCATCTCCTCGCGCGAATATATCGGGAGGAAGCGCGAACACCTGGAGAAAGGGCCAGCCCTGGGTTTCGTCATCCGGGTGGTAGAATGACATGATGAGCACCTGCGCCATGAGCGCGCTAGGCGCGTCGTTCCAGCGCATCAGGGGCTCGATGGTGACGACACCGGGCGGATCGACGGTGATCGGACCATTGAAGACCCGCATGAAGTCCTCGACCTCAGCTTCAGTGTCGAGAATGGCGAAATTGGGTTCCGGGCCGGTAGGATCGACGAGTGGCGGCTTGGGACGAAAGCCGATCATGAAAGGCATGGCATCTGCGCACCGATCGTACCGCATGACCTCGAACAGATCGGCGTAGGACCGTGGCGGCGGAGACGAAGGCCGGCGTTTGGCGAAGAGGTTACGCAGCATCGTCATTGCCTTTCGAGGAAATCGCTTTGAGCTTGTCGACGAGCCCTGCGACCGCCTTCTTATCGTGATCGCGCAAGGTTTCGGCTTCCAGGATGGCGAGGAGTCGACCAGCAAGGCTGGCAGATCGTAGCGCCTGTGAAATAACCGCAGCGCCAACAACGATTTTCTGTCGCGTGTCTTCGGAGCGTGCCTTGTCCTTAAGCCGAGCGAGGTTCGCCTGTGCCTCAGCTATCTTTTGTTCGAGCGTGCGAGCCATAGTTATCTCCCGAGGAAATGAGGCTCGCATGAAGCCACAAACCGCGTCAACCATCCCGAGCGAAGAATGAGTGAAGGGCACGCTTATACGTTGACGAATGTCAACGTGCGTGGTCTCTAGGGGCTATGCCCCGCCGACGGCTCCCCAAGCGCTTTCGCGCTATGAGGCTCCCGCCTCAAACTCCGGCCAGCATCATGCTGCTGGACCCCGTTTTCTAGAATGGCGATCTACCGCTTCTCGGCCGCAATCATTTCTCGCGCCAAGGGACGCTCGTCGGTCGCGGCAGCAGCGTATCGATCGGGCGCCGAGTTGGTGGATGAGCGGACTGGCGCGGTGCATGACTACACGCGCAAGTCCGACATCCAGTACAGCGAAATCATAGCGCCGGAGGGAGCACCAGATTGGTCGCTGGATCGTGCGGCGTTGTGGAACGCAGTCGAGACGGGCGAGCGGCGAAAGGACGCCCAGCTCGCTCGCGAGGTACAGCTTACCTTGCCGCGCGAGCTGGACGCGGATCGGCAGATCGCGCTGCTACGCGGCTTCGTGCGCGACGAGTTCGTGGCGCGAGGGATGGTGGCGGACTTTTCGCTGCACGATCACACCGGCAGCGACGGACAGCCCCAACCGCACGCGCATGTGATGCTCACCATGCGGTCGATCGACGAGACCGGGTTCGGGCTAAAGGTGCGCGAGTGGAACAGCGACGAGCTGCTGGTGCATTGGCGCGAACAATGGGCGCACCAGGCCAATGCGCAGCTCGCCGAGGCGGGTGAGGAGGTGCGGATCGATCATCGGACGCTGGCAGCGCAGCGGGCCGAGGCGCAGGCGTATGCCGCGGCCGAGCCCGAAGGCGAGCGACGCGATGCTTTGGAGACGCGAGCGGCCGGAATGGATCGTGAGCCTTCGCCCTATCTGCGGGCGTCTTGGTACATGGAGCAGAAGGCACGGGCGGCGGCTGAGGCTGCGGGTCTGACCTATGAGCCTGTCACCGATCGCGGGGGCTGGCTGGCAGAGGTACGGACGGTCGCGGCCGAGCGGTTGGAGGCGGTGAGGACGTTCGCGCAGGAACTGGCGCAGCGGGCCGCGCAGACTTGGCGGCATTGGACCGGGCAGGATCGGGAAGACGCGACATCGGACACGACGGGCAGCGATGCGGCCCAGCGATTGCAGCGTGGGAGGGAAGCGGCTCAAGCGGGCCAGTCTGGCGCTGGATCATCGTCTGCGCCCGAACTGTTGCAACGGGCCGGGCAGATCGCCCAGGTGGGGCAGGGGCAAGGCTCCTCGGGAGCCGACCGCTTGCAGCGCGCCCGACAGATCGCGGATCAGGGTCAAGCACCATCGCGGCCATGTGACGGGCAAGGGCAAGAGTGAGCCAACATGGCAGCGGACGATCGGACCGTTGCGACGGCAGTGTCTTACGACTTTCCTAGATTGGGGCGGTCTGGCACCCATGTCGAATGTATGGCTGGGGCTATCATCGCGTCACGCTCGATAATCTAATCGCGTTTGCTTGGTCGGCGCCGATGCGTGAGCTTGCAGCGCAAGTGAGGCTGTCGGACGTGGGCCTCAAGAAGTTGCTAAAATCACATGGCGTATTTGGTCCGCCGCAAGGCCACTGGAACCGGGTGCATGCGGGGCGACCAGTGTCAGAGCCACCTGCGGCGCCGGCCCGTGGACCTGGAAAGCGCCCCTATATCCACGTTGATCGTCGGCTTGCCCATTTGCCCGAAGCCGCCCTTCCGTCGTCGGCTGGTCCCTTTGCATCGGCCAAGGTTCCTGAGGATCTAGAGGA
>Ga0265797_10002993_pt1 | contig 27575 bp, 14 predicted proteins | sample P2T30metagenome_FD_192433 | JGI IMG/M metagenome (GOLD analysis project Ga0265797, IMG submission 192433) | Plant litter microbial communities from East Loma Ridge, Irvine, California - P2 T30 | ecosystem: Environmental > Terrestrial > Plant litter > Unclassified | place: USA: California... | reverse complement strand
CGGATACCAGCCCACTCTGGCCGTCGACATGGGTATGATGCAGGAGCGCATTACCACCACCCAGGAGGGTTCCATCACATCCGTCCAGGCCGTCTACGTGCCCGCTGACGATTTGACTGACCCTGCCCCCGCCACCACCTTCGCTCACTTGGACGCCACCACTGTGCTTTCCCGTGGTATCTCTGAGTTGGGTATCTACCCCGCCGTCGACCCTCTCGACTCCAAGTCCCGTATGTTGGACCCCCGTGTCGTTGGTGAGGACCACTACAACACCGCCACCAAGGTCCAGATGATGCTCCAGGAGTACAAGTCCCTCCAGGACATCATCGCCATTCTTGGTATGGACGAGCTGTCTGAGGCCGACAAGCTTACCGTCGAGCGTGCCCGTAAGCTCCAGCGTTTCCTGTCGCAGCCCTTCACCGTCGCCCAGGTCTTCACTGGTATCGAGGGTACCCTCGTCGACCTCAAGGACACCATCCGCTCCTTCAAGGCCATCATGAACGGTGAGGCCGACGACCTTCCCGAAGGTGCCTTCTACATGGTCGGTGACCTCGAGTCTGCCCGCGCCAAGGGTGAGAAGATCATGGCCGACCTCGAGAAGAGCGCATAAATTATACCAACTGTGCCTTCTTGAGCGTTTTGCAATGAGATAGAGAGGAAAGGATTGGAAGTTGCGAAAAGGAGTGGTCGCAGTCAGAACCTCGCATCAGCCTCGCCCGGTCAGACGCGCGGTTTATTAGTGGAAGATGTTTACTGTACAAAAAGCGCGCTCTGTGTACGAAGCGTGCCGGGGAGGGTCGATGGTGGACGATCAGCTGCACCTGTGTAGATTATTGCGAAAGCGAATTTCTCTTTTGTCCCAATGGTCCATGAAATCCCGTTCTAAGTCATCTATCGTTCCCGTGAATGCTTTCAAGGCATACAAATGTTGGCTGTCCTCATGTCCATCGAACAATGCCGGAGGTCGATCCTACGAACGGGTTCCAGTGGAAACCCTATCACAAAGGCCCATCCGCAAGCCTGAATAGCAAATGTTTCTTACTTTCAGAATATATGACTCTGTCTGCGAGCGTTTCACATAGCTATAGGTACTTCTTTGGTCTCAACTTTTTCGGCAGACATACTAGCGTCAGGCTCGAACATAACTCAACACATAAAAACGTAGGGAAGATGTATCATATGACATGGACTACCTCTACGACTCGATAACATATGACGGACATACCGCCATCAGGCTTGATCATAGCTAGTTACATGACAAGCTAAGCTAGAGGACATTGCAACGCGGTTGTTCGTAGTAGTGCTACGGGATCATGTGTTTTTACATTGAACAGATAAGGTAGCACCACTAGTACTGATTCTCTAGCTAAGGTACATCTCCTCGACAGGACGTATTCTGACTTGCTGGGCCCATCTGACGTAATCTGGCATTTTCTAACATCCAATGAAATGAACATTGCTAGTTCGTGGTAGTAACGAGGTTTATCTACTGGCGTCTCTTCCTGAGTCTGAGCGGACAGGCGAGTGCGCTTCTTCGGTGGCCCATCCGACGAACCTTGGGTCCTACCATTCGAAACAAACCTATGCGAGGTCTTGTTGTCCCGCGCGATCATCTGCCGCCCTTCGATGAATGCAAGTTCAGCTGCCTCGGCGGTTACGAAGGCCAAATCGGCGACCTGTTCATTTGGCTAAGACGAAAGACTCTCTGATATTACCGATTGAAACGGTCGTTGATTTTGTTTCGACGGAGACCAGGGCTTTTTTTGCGTTGAGTCGGGAGGTAGCACCACTGTCGCCTCTAGCTTCGTAAGTGAAACAGTCACTGTGCAAGATGGTCTCGTTGGTATGTCGTCGATGGGGTTTCGGTACAGCGAATGAGCGTTGACGCTTGCGTACATTGTCGTCAAAGGCCAGGAACGATGCGGCTCGCGACAGGAAGAAGATGTCGTCAAGGTAAGACCCCGGCAGCGCGCACACTGCCTCCATCGTGGTGGCATTGAGCTGATTGATCTGTCAGTAGGGCAACGCACTGTATACAATGAATATTGAAGTACTAGGGAAAATTTCTATTGTGGCCCAGATATGGGCTGGAGGGGTATCTCGTGAGATCTATCGGCTCTTGCGAAGGCAGAAGGGGAACAAGAAAAGGAATAGCCACCAGTTTTCGACCAGACAATGCAAGATATACAAAAGAAAAAACCGTTCAACCCAATGATACAAACGCAGGGTTGTCGCCTTCGTTCAGCACGACGCTTCCCTTGCCGTGTCCATTCATGCCATCGTCGCCACTACCGCGTCCACGGCCGCCATTGTTGTCGTCAGTCTGAGTCTGCGAATGGCGCATCTTCGAGCGACGCTTGCGCTCCAGCTCCTTTTCGTGTACAGAGTTGGAGTACAATTTGAGGCTGCTGACAACCATCATGACAATAATGCCGAGCGTGAGAATGACTCTTCGTGTGAGTACCCAGCGCACGCCTTCGACGTCGGACTTGGAGTCTGCTTGCAAGTTGACGGTGATCTTGTAGTTGAGCTCTTGTACTTTGCTCTCCATGTAGCGCTGCTCGTTGCGCACAGCCATCTTACGGTCGTCGAACATGCCTCTCAGCTCGTCTTTCATTCCTGCCGTCTCTTGTCCGAGGCGCTGCTCGAGGATGTCGACTTCGTGTTGCAGCTGGTCGCGCTCCATGCGCATCTTCTCGTGGATGGCGGTGCGGCGTGTGAAGACTTCGGTGCGCAGCTCTGAACAAGCAGCGCTGAAGAGGTAGGTTTCGTTCTCGACGTCGGACTTGCTGACCAGCGCTCGGCTGGCCTTGTCAAGGTTGTCGCTGAGCAACAGGCGCATAGACTTCATGACTGTGATGGCTTGTGGTTTTGTCCAGTCACCAGCGTTGAGGCGACGAACCAGGCTGTACGTGTCGAAATGGTGCACGTAGCGGGGAGTTTCCATGTGTGGAGGTTGTCGAAGGGATGGAGTGTGCTCTTCTGTTGTGTTGGGATTGACCCACTCAAGGGAAGTGCTTGTTTCTGGCTCTTGTCCTGACTTGCCTTGTCCTGGCTTGCCTTGTCCTTCTTTCTCGTGCTTGACTGGATCCATGACTGTATCTAACAGCGAATCTGCAGACTTCTCGGAAGATGCTGACGCTGAGTCGGAGGTTGTTGTTTGATCTTTAGGTGATTGAGCCTCGAGCGCGTCGAACATGGGGTCGTTAGATGCGGGTCTGCTCTGACCCTCCACTGTGATCGCTTCTCTGTTCTTGTTGTTTTCCCTCCGCGATTCGGCCTCATGTTCGTCGTCGATCTCCCTTTCGCCCTCCTTCTGCAAGTTCTCGCCAATCTTGGGCAATGCTGAGTCCTGTTGCTGAGTTGTGGAGGGACCGTAGGACTTGCCACCTCCGAGATAAGGCGGTGGCTCATTTGCCTGGCCGTAGCGACGTGCCACGGTACTGTTTTGGCATTTGCGATACGTTGTATGCAGGGCCCTGCGACGGCCGGGGTTCCTGGATATGGGTATGGCCTGCTCGCTGGCTCTGAATAGCATAGGCCATAGGAAGGGTAGTCTGGGTGCCGCCATAATCGTAAATGTACTGGGATCGAATCAATGAATAGAGAAAGGATGCGCCGAGAGATGTATAGTGTGAAGGAAGAGAGTAAGAGTAAGATTATGGACGAAAGATGGCAACGCGGCGGGCATGCCACCTTGGCGGTGCAGTCATAGGGCTGCAGTCGAGAACTGAACCCTGTCGAATGAGCTTGTGCCTGCAACAGCCGAGGACGATCATCTGCCGTGTTGGAGCTCAGTAGACATACATACATACCTCAAGTACATGCATATATACCATGAGCAGCTGATGTAAACGACAGTCATGGCCAGCAAGCGTCTGATCAAAGAGCTGGACCAGTACAACAAAGACCCTTCGCCTGCCGTCACCCGTCTCGAGCCCACCAACGACGATGACCTATTCCACCTGACCGCCGTCTTGAGAGGGCCCGATGGTACCGCTTATGAAGGTAGGTATTCCGCATCGAAGCACCATTGCCATTACAATCACCTAATAACATCACTCCTAGGCGGCACCTTCACCCTCCATCTCGCAATCCCATCAACATATCCGAACAGCCCTCCTGCAATAACCTTCAAAACTCCCTGCTGTCATCCCAACGTCTCCTTCACCACCGGCGAAATCTGTCTGGACCTGCTCAAAACATCATGGACTCCTGCATACGGCATGATCAGCTCGCTGGAAGCTGTGCAGCAGCTCCTTAGTGCTGGAGGCGAAGCGGACAGTCCGTTGAATCTGGATATTGCGAAGCTGATCAGAGAGGGCGATTTGGTTGGTGCTGAAGCGCTGGTCAGGCTGTATACCAGGATGTACGCTATGGGTGAATGAGACGGTAGGAGTAAGATGTCTGCATTGGCCTATGTGGTTTGTATATGGTTTCGACTTGTTACGACGGGAGCATGGATATGGACGGCGAGACTGAACTCTGGGCAGATTGTATCGACAGTAAGAGATGCTGGGGCGGCCAAGTGCCGTGGAGTGCTTACGAATAACGACTTGTAGAAAGACTAACATGCAACGGCGAGCAACTTTACACGCTATTCCAAGGCTCAGCGCGTCGACCTAAACGCTTGCTGATATGATGCCTGACGACCACGGCCTTGTCGAGATGGTCGGGTTTGAAGAGTGTTCTCACCGGCACGCCCGTAGTCCTGATGGGTGAAGATTGCTGATGCTACTGCTGACGAACCCCCTTTTTCAGTGAGATAGTATGGGTTTACTCTCTCATTGGCACACGCCCTACCCAAATGTGTTTCTTATCGCGTATCATCGTCCAATTGCTTCCTCAACTCACATCACACATCTTTCATATGCGACGCAAAGTCACATGCAAATGCCGGCAGCTCCACTTCCACTTCGTTACCATCACACTTCTCTGCATCTGCAGCACGTCCTTCTTCTACTACTGACCGACGCTCCGGATCCTGTCGCTCGCCATAACTTTGCACCACAGCTACACAAGTACATCAAAACAGTCAAAATCCAGCACTCTCTCGACATGGTGCAAGATCAAGGTATTGAGGTTTACCTCGCACAGTTCAGTGACATCGCCAACCGCTACAAGGAATATCCCGTCCCCACCGCCTCGCCTAGCTTGACCGGTGATGCTAACGAGGTTTACGTCGAGGCGCCGGACGGCGAGCGTTTCATGATCGTGGTTCGCCTCGGGAGTATTTCGACCAGAAAGGCTGCGAGATACTCAGGTTGAGGTTTGGGGTGGACGGATTCGCCGACGCATGGACTATTGGGTGCCAGAAACTGGCGGACGAGGGTTACTTCATCAAAGATTCTCATGACAGGCAAATCGATGGGGCCTCAGTCAAGTGCGGGTATACATTCACGCCACTTCAGATTGGTAAAATTTCTCGATCACGCTCAAAAGGCTTCGAATGCTAATGCGATCAGACGAGGACATGTTCATGGAACAAGATCAAGTCGACCACAGTGTAACAAATTACAGCAAAATCCTCGTCTCTGTCCAGCGCAGCAAGAGGGTCCGGTCAAGTCCCATCAAATTCAAGCCAGTTTCGTGGAGGAGAGACGATCAAGCACCTGATACTCAAGTGTCTTCCAAAGCAGTCATCAAGGATCACCATGTCTCTCATGCAATCTGGTAATGCGACTCACAAACAGTTTCAGGTGTAGCTCTAACGGTAACTTAGGCACACAATATTAGGTCCTTCCAAAACGCCCGAAAGCGCTGGAATTGAAGTGAGAAACTCCAGAGTCGAAAGAATGCAAGGCCAAGCGGGAGGACCGATTACCTTCACGATTCGCTATCGCTCTCGGGGCGAGTCCTACCGATGATGCCTTGACCGTGGATTTTACTAACCAATATTTCCAGATGCTTTGCAACGGCTCAAGATCATCCCGAAAGATAAATGCAACATCGACTTGACTACAGTCCGGGATACTCCGCCGCCTATTAAGCTCGAGCAAGACGTCGACGACAAGAAACCAGTAGGCATTTTGGGGAGTGTCAGAATCAAGGAAGACCATGCCACTACCAGCAAACGTGACTGTAAGAGCGCGTTGTGCGTCAAACTTGATGTTCAACAAGACGTGGACAGCAAGGCACAAGGGATCGAAACGCCTGCAGCCAAGGGGCTGGCTACGGCATCCAAGCCATTGGTGGTTAATCAGCAAGCTACCGAGAGCAAGGTCGAAATCATCGAGACCCCTGCTCCTCAAAACGCCACCTCGGCGCCCAAGCCATCGGGTTGCGGTCAGAAAGATATGATTAGCGAGGTGCAGAAAGTTGAGGGGCCTGCAGTTAAAGATACGCCAGCGGCCGAAGCTCATGATCTCGTTGATGTGGTTCTGTCTGAGCATTATCACCGCGGTTCTGACGACACATCTAGGCTTGATGCATACCTAACACCTCTTGCTGACCGTGAGCTGGACATCGAAGAAGGCTTACGCGAGGCTCTTCACTCCGCAGTCAATAGGTCTGGTCTTCCCGGCGCGGTTTCACTCACTGGAGGAATGGAAGTCGACTCTACGATTTACGAAGACACCGACGCCAGAGATCAAACCTTCGACATACCTTTCATCGACATGGATTTCCCAAGCTCTGCAATTCCAACATCGTCAGCCGCACAGAGTGGTGATGCTGTTCCAAGCTCTGGTATAGCTACAGCTTCAAGTTCGTCTTTCCATGATTCTTCATCGATGGATATCGATCCCGTCGCTTTGGATCGGTTCGAGGACATTCGAGAGTCACTCAACTCTGGCTCTTGTACCTGTGGCGGTTTCAAGAAGGTTCTGCGTCGGTTCAAGACACCCGCTATGGCTCAAGCAGCTCACGGCACCCTTCTCGGCGACCATCACCATCTCATTGATCCGTACATGATTCGCGACGGAGAAAGGTTCAAGATGACTGTGTCTGCGTTCGAAGGTCTTTGCAGCAGTGAGGTGAAGAAATGTCACCTCAAGCTTTACAGATCCCCACTCACCTACGTGCCTCCTCGTTCTTGATCTCATCATTCTCAGTGGCATGGCATGACTCGCCCGTTTCGGAGCACCCAGGTAGTACCACATAAACCTCATGAGTATGGGAGAAAACCAATCACTTGATCACATCGATCTCAGTAGGACAACCTCATGCAATTGTCTCCGAGCCTTTGGGTAGGATCACCAAAGACTCACCAGAAATCCAAACACTTGATCATATCACTCCCAGCAGCACCACACATCCCTAAACATAATATGGAGTGAGAACGTCATTGATTCATAATAAGAGCAAAAACATACATGTGTAGCAACGCAACAAATCCATCCAACTGGAGAAAACATCATCCCAAAAAGCCATGGAAACACAAAACAATTCCCAACCCCAGAACTGGGCTGGACCAGAAAGCCCAGTCAATTTTTTGCAATCCTTCCAGATCATTTTTTCCCCGTTCCAGATCATCATACAAGCGCAAAGAATGCGTTTCGCTCGAGAGTCGTGAAGAGGCGGTTCTTCGCCCAGGTTTCCCATCTATCGTCGTCATTGAAACGCTTTGCATCGTAGAATAGTGGAACGGTCGAGAAATTTGGGTTGGACCGTCCCGATAAGAAGAGGGGTATCTTGCAACGAGGGTATTCGCGCGAGAAAACAAAGAATGCAGGATGTATGCACAAGAAAAGTGCCTGAGAAAACCCGCCTGCTGAGATCGCATTTAGGCAGCGGCGGTGATGAGCTCAGGCTGAGCGCCGTTGGCCTTGCCGAGGAGCTCGTACGGAGGGCGCTTCACAATACCACCAGTGACAGGCAAGTTGCTGCCCATTCCGGTGAGGTATGAGTCGACCTGGCGAGCGCACATGCGGCCCTCGTTGATGCCCCAGACGATGAGAGACTGGCCGCGACGGCAATCGCCGGCGGCGAAGACGCCCTCCATGTTGGTGTTGTACTTGCCAGGAGGAGTCTTGATGTTCTTGCGAGCATCCTTCTCGATCATGCCAGCCATGACTTGCTCCTCGGGACCGAGGAAACCCATGGACAGCAGAACAAGGTCGGCGTCGAAGATCTCTTCGCTGCCCTCGACCTGCTTCATGTCCCAACCGCCGCTTGCGGACTTGGTCCACTCGACACGGACGGTCTTGATCCCCTTGACATTGCCCTCGCCGTCGTCGATGAACTCCTTGGACATGATGCAGTACTCACGCGGGTCCTTGCCCATGTGCGTCTTGACCTCGGTGTGACCGTAGTCGACACGGTAGATACGAGGCCACTGTGGCCATGGGTTGTCGCTGGCACGCTGCGCGGGCGGTTGCGGGAGCAGCTCGAAGTTGACGACATTCTTGGCACCGTGGCGAACGGAAGTACCAATGCAGTCGTTACCAGTGTCACCGCCACCAATGACGACGACATTCTTGCCCTTGGCCGAGATGTAAGCCTCGTCAGCAAGCTCGGAGTCGAGCAGCGACTTCGTGTTCTTGTGCAGGAACTGCATGGCGAAGTGAATGCCGTCAAGGTTGCGGTTGGGGATGGGAAGATCGCGGGGCACGGTGGCGCCTGTCGCGACAATCACAGAGTCATACTCCTCCTTGAGAGACTGCAGGGTGATGTCGCCCTGGCCGACGAAGCAGCCGGTGACGTACTTGACACCCTCGGCAGCCATGAAGTCGACACGACGCTGGACAACGTTCTTGTCAAGCTTCATGTTGGGGATACCGTACATGAGCAGACCACCAATGCGGTCAGAACGCTCGTAGACAGTCACCTCGTGGCCTGCCTTGTTGAGCTGATCGGCGGCCGCGAGACCAGCGGGACCGGAGCCGATGATGGCAACAGTCTTGCCAGAACGCCATTTAGGCGGGGTCGGGACCATCCAGCCCATCTCGAAGCCACGGTCGATGATGGCGCACTCAATGGACTTGATACCAACAGGGTCCTCGTTGATACCGAGAACACAAGCACCCTCGCAAGGTGCCGGGCAGACACGACCGGTGAACTCCGGGAAGTTGTTCGTCATGAGGAGACGATTGAGAGCATCCTGCCACTGGTTTTGGAACACGAGTTCGTTCCATTTGGGGATGATGTTCGAGATCGGGCAACCAGTGTCAGACTGGCAGAAGGGAACACCACAGTCCATGCAGCGGGCAGACTGGTACTTCAACTCATCCTCGTTAAGGCGCGAGGAAAGCTCAGCCCAGTCGCGAGTCCTGGTCTTAGCACCGCGGTACTTCTCGGCACGCCTCTGGTACTTCATGAAGCCCTTGGTCTTGTCAAGAACGAGAGCAGAGCGCTTCTTCTCGGCAGCACCATCTTGGATGCTCTCTTCAATGTCAAGGAGGTCGCTCTTCTTGCCCTTCTTCTCACTGTGGTCGTGCGAGTCCGGGGTGGCTGCCTTGCGGACAGAGGTGCCGGGGATGATCGGGAGCGGGTAAGCGGCCTTCTTTGCCTCGGCCGCTTTCCTGGCCTCCTCCTCGATGACGCGCTTGTAGTCGGTGGGCAGAACCTTGACGAAGCGTGGCAGAGCGCGGTTGAAGTCGAGGAGGATGCGAGCAGCGAGCTCGGAACCGGTGTAGTGGTGGTGGTCCTCGATCAAGCCACGCACGAAGGCAATCTCATGAGGGTCCTCAACGCGGCAGAGCTCAACCATCTCCTGGTTGACCTTGCCCTCGAAGTCCTGGTGAATGTCGAGAACGTAAGCGATACCTCCAGACATACCAGCGGCGAAGTTGCGACCAGTGCTGCCAAGGCAGAGAACGCGACCGCCAGTCATGTACTCGCAACCGTGATCACCCATACCCTCAACAACAGCCGTGACACCAGAATTACGGACGGCGAAACGCTCTGCGGCAACACCACGGAAGAAGCAGGAACCAGCAGTAGCGCCGTAGAGACAGACGTTACCGATGATCATGTTCTCCTCGGCCTTGAAAACGGAAGAGCGAGGTGGGTAGACAATTAAGCGACCGCCAGACAGACCCTTTCCAACGTAATCGTTGCAGTCACCCTCAAGCTCCAGAGTGATACCGGGAGCGAGGAAAGCACCAAACGACTGACCAGCAGAGCCACGGATGTTAGCGTGAATGGTGTCCTGCGGCAGGCCCTTCTCGCCGAATCTCTTGCTGACTTGGTAGGACAGGGTGGCACCGAGAGCACGGTCAGTGTTGACAACGTCACACTCAATACGGCAAGGAAGACCCTTCTCGAGAGCCAACTCGGACTCGGAGATGAGCTTGTTGTCGAGACGGACGTGGAGCTTGTGGTCTTGCTTGCGAACGTTGTAGGTCGCAACACCAGAGCGCAGGGTGTGGGCAGGAGTAAGAATCAAAGACAAGTCGATGTTCTCGGTCTTTGCGTTCCTGAGATCCTCGCGAACCTTGAGCACCTCAGTGTGGCCAACCATTTCGTTAATGGTCCTGTATCCAAGCTTAGCCATAATGGCGCGCAGCTCGTTGGCAACGTAGTAGAAGAAGTTGATGACGTGTTCGGGCGTACCCTTGAATTTCTTGCGAAGCTCGGGATCCTGGGTAGCGATACCGACAGGGCACGTATTCAAATGGCATTTGCGCATCATGATACAGCCCATGGCGATCAGAGGCGTAGTGGCGAAGCCCCACTCCTCAGCACCGAGCAAACAGGCAATTGCGATGTCCCTACCGGTGCGGATCTGACCGTCAGTCTGCACGATGACACGACCACGCAAGTCGTTCAACACCAGTGTCTGGTGAGTTTCGGCAAGGCCGAGCTCCCACGGCAGACCGGCGTACTTGATACCAGTCCAACGAGAGGCACCAGTACCGCCATCGTGACCAGAAATCAGGATGTGGTCGGCTCTGGCCTTCGCGACACCAGAAGCGACGATACCGACACCAGTCTCAGATACCAGCTTGACGGAGACACGAGAGCGGGGGTTGGAGCACTTCAGGTCGTAGATCAGTTGCTTCAAGTCCTCGATAGAGTAGATATCGTGGTGGGGTGGAGGGGAGATCAGACCGACACCAGGAGTAGAGTGGCGGGTTCTGCCAATCTCGGCCGAGACCTTGTGGCCGGGCAGTTCACCGCCCTCACCGGGCTTAGCACCTTGAGCCATTTTGATCTGAAGCTCGTCGGCGTCTGCGAGGTAGGCGGAGGTGACACCGAAGCGACCGGAGGCGATCTGCTTGATGGCGGAACGCATGGTGTCGCCGTTCTCCATCGGGTTGCTACGCTCGGGGTCCTCACCACCCTCGCCAGTGTTGGACTTGCCACCAAGTCTGTTCATAGCCACGGCGATGGTAGAGTGCGACTCCATAGAGATGGATCCGTAAGACATAGCGCCAGTCACGAAACGGCGCACAATCTCGGTCCACGGCTCAACCTGATCGATAGGGATGGGGTTGGTGGCCTCGAAGTCAAAGTCGAGCAGACCACGAAGAGTGCAGTCCTTGATCGATTCGTAAGCCGACCTGGAATAAGCCTCGTACGACTTGTCGTTCTTCGTTCTGACAGCATCCTGGATGTTGGCAATGGAGGTGGGGTCGTTGATGTGAGGCTCGCCACCGTCACGCCAGTGGTACTCTCCGGTCTCCGCAAGGCCAGGAATTTCCTTGATGCCGCGGCTCGGGTAGCCCTTCTCGTGGAGGGCGAAGGCGTCCTGGGCGATCTGCTCGAAAGTCATACCACGAATACGCGTGGCAGTACCAGTGAAGCAGCGGTCGACAACGCTGTCGTCAATACCAAGAGCCTCGAAAATTTGAGCACCCTTGTAACTCTGGAGGGTAGAAATACCCATCTTGCTCATGACCTTCAGAATACCTCCATCAACAGAGTGCTTGTAGTTCTCGATAAGCTGCTCTTGAGAGATCTTCTTGCGAATGAGACCCTCACGGTCAAGCTTCAGGATACACTCGAAGGCGAGATAGGGGTAGACAGCATCGGCACCGTAGCCAACAAGAACACACATGTGGTGAACTTCACGAGCTTCGGCGGTCTCCACGACGAGTGCGGCCAGGGATCTCCACTTGTTGCGGACCATGTGGTGGTGAACCATACCGGTACAGAGAAGGGAAGACACAGCAACGCGGTCAGGGCCGGCCTTGCGGTCAGACAAGATGAGAACCTTGTGGCCCTGTTCAATGGCTTCAGTAGCAGCGTCGCAGATACGGTCGAGTGCCTCGATGTAGCCGGGAATGCCTTCAGCCTTGGGGAAGGTAATGTCGATAGTAGCGGTGGTCCAGTCAGGGTGAACCTGGTTGACCTTGGTCAGGGCGTTGAACTCCTCGGTTGTGAGGATCGGAGACGGGAGGTAGAGCCTGTGGCACTGCTGCTTGTTCATCTCGAGCAAGTTGCCTTGGGGCCCAACGTAGGTACCGAGCGACATAACCACAGCCTCACGAATAGGGTCGATAGGCGGATTAGTGACCTGCGCGAAGAGCTGACGGAAGTACTCAGGAAGCAGACGGGGCTGCTTAGCCAGGCAAGCCAACGGTGCGTCGTTGCCCATGGAACCAAGTGCCTCCTTCGAGTCGGCGGCCATAGGCGCCAGAATGAGAGTGACCTGCTCGAGGGAGTATCCGAAGGCCTTGAGTCTGGGGTCTTCCTGTACCTTCTCAGGTGAGAGCTTGTTAGAGAGATCAATGCCTTTGGCAGCGAGCTTTTCGGTTACGGCCGGCATGGTGATTAGCTGGGAGCTGAGCCAGCCTCGGAAGTCCTGACGGGTCGAGACCTGGTTCTTCAGCTCTGCGTCGTCGACGATACGGCCGGCGGTAGTGTCCACCAGCAACATGCGGCCAGGCTGCAAGCGGCCCTTTTGGACGACGGTGTGGGGTTCGACGGGGATTGTACCGACTTCGGAAGCGCAGATGATGCGGTCGTCGTCTGTCACGTAGTATCTGCAAGGCCTCAGACCGTTACGATCGAGACTGGCACCGATGTAGCGGCCATCGGAGAATGTGAAGAGAGCAGGGCCGTCCCAAGGCTCCATCATACAAGCAGCCCACTCGTAGAACGCCTGTCTGGCGGGGTCAACGGAGTCGTTGCCCTGCCATGCCTCCGGAACCATCAACATGACAGCCTCGGGCAGAGAGAGCACGCCGTTGATGAGGAGCAGCTCGAGCACGTTGTCAAACGCAGCCGAATCAGATCCACCGTCCTCGATGATAGGGTAGAGCATTTCCAGCTCGTCACCGAAAAGGCCAGACTTGAGCAAGCCTTCTCTTGCCCGCATCCAGTTCTTGTTGCCTCGCAGCGTGTTAATCTCTCCGTTGTGTGCGGCCCATCGGAGTGGCTGGGCTCTGTCCCACGAAGGGAAGGTGTTGGTCGAAAAACGCGAATGCACGAGGGCAAAGTGAGCCTCGTAGTCGACGTTGACAAGATCATGGTAGTACTCGTAGACCTGGGAGGGGGAAAGCTGGCCCTTGTAGATAATGTTCCTGTTGCTGAGCGAGCAAAGGTAGAACCAGTTGTGGAGACCAATCACATGGGTGGCGCGCTTGCGGAGTACGTAGAGCTGGCGCTCGAAGTAACCAGCGTTGTACTCCTCTGCCCAAGTTTCCTTGGGCTCCTTTCCAGGGCCGTAAACGTTCTTGAGAACAACAAACGGCTGCAGAATGATGGGCTCACGAGACTTGGCCGCGGGTCCGAGGAGAGTGGTGTCTTTCGGCACCTCTCTCCAGCCCAAGACTCTCAGCTCGAGCTGGTCCGCAATATCCTCGAATGTGTCCAGAGTGCTCTTGAGCATCTCTTCCTCGGGCTTGAAGAAAACGTTTCCGACGGCGTACTCGCCGAGCGGCGGCAGCTTGAAGCCCTGCTCGCGCTCGAAGTTCTTCTGGAAGAACTTGTGCGGGATCGAAGTCATGACGCCTGCGCCATCACCGTCTCGTGCATCGGAACCGACCGCACCTCTGTGGGTCATGTTGCAAAGCAAGCTTCGTGCTGTGAAGGGTTAGCATGGCCCGTGATTGTTGGACATGCGATGTGTACGTACCATCGATGACAATCTTGTGGCTGACGTTGCCCTTGATGTGGGCGGCAAAACCGACACCACAGGCATCCTTCTCAAGCTCCGGGTCATAGAGACCCTGCTTCATGGGGAGCGCACCGGCCCATGACTTGTTCTCGGGCGTGTTCTGATACTCGTAAATGTTCGTAGGCTCTTCTTCGATCTCGTCGATCGCGCGCTCTTCTACATGTTCGGCGAACGAGACTCGACCCATCCTATCGGCAAGAAGCCGAATCGTTTGATTATCGGGAGTCTGCAGGTTTGGTGCTGTGAAAGTAGCGGTGGTGGTGGTCCTGGTGGCGGCGACGGTGAGAGATATGCAGTGGGGGTTATGCAGCTATGGCAAGGAAGATGGTCAGTCACGGGCGTTGCAAATGTTGTGCAGGTGTCGTTTGGGTGGTGGCAAAAGGATCAATGGGTGGGAGATTTGGAGCAGAGCGGTGTCGGATAAGGCCACAGATGCGGAGCTAGATTGGGAGAGGTCGAAGAGGCGCAAGGGCAGGACAAAAAAGCTGGGTCGGTTGTTGAGAAGCCGAGGCGCTGATCACTGGTGTGCCAAGTTGTGACACTCGAGGACCGTGGGTGAAGTTGAGTTGTCTATGATGTCGTCGTCCGGGTGGGAGGAGGCTGGCAGTGAATGCAGATGCAGTGGCGGCACTGTTGACCTCACTTTTGAGGTTCTCTCCCTCTTCTACGCCTTGTCTATTGAGATGTACGGTTGTATTGTCCTCGTCGATTCGACCGCTGGCAATCAATGGTGGGGGATGTCGGTGGCACGTGGGTTTCCAAACGGGCTGGCGAGATGGGGACAAAGCACAAAGACAGGTGGAGGGGGCCAGCAACTCACTCAGTATGTACAGGACGGTGGTTGTCTTTCTTTTCGCGGACGGTCACAGCAGACGGGTCGCGAGGTGAGTGCAAGAGTGGGAGGGCAGGAGGACACGGCGAGGTCGGACTGTGGTCGAGGGCACGGCGGCCCTTTTCTCTCTACGCTGGACGCTGGGGACGCTCTGTACAGGTGGGGACGTGATTTAGCGTCGAGCGGCATCAATAATCCTAACAAGCACATTGGCCCGGCCCATGCGGTTTCGCAGACTGCCCACGCACGGTGTCTCTGCTTTCCGGGGCGAGTCCCCAGTCGTGCCATCTTTCCACAGCCTCAGTATCCACCGTCCATTCTGGTGTTGATATCGAGGCGATTGGGAGACATGGGAAAGACCTTTTGCTATGGGAGACCCTTTGCTTGAGATGGCCGAGTACTGTAACAAACATCAGGCCTTCACTTTACATCTCGAGCCATGCAAAGGTTAAGCATACAATCTCAAAGCTACCCGAACCTCTAGCCAATTCCCTCCAATGATCTCTCGAGTCCATTCTCGTTCATATCCGACGTATCGATCGTTGTATTGAGAGAGACTGCCAGAGAGGTAGATAGACAGATAGACAGGCTGCGATATAGCCAGCTCAGCTCAGCAAGTTGAAAGATTTTCCATCCCACCACCACAACATCACACAGCAGCACAAAAAGTAATCAGCAGCTACCGTAACAACCAACAATTGTGAATGATTTCCCCAGCCTGCCCACCTGCCGCTAACGAGCTAACAGCCACTCTAACTCACGACTCCACATCTGCAACACCAGCAAAGGCTTGCCATTGGGCAGCCTCATCTCTAACATGAACGCATCCCGCAGAAGCAAGCACCGCACGGCCGCCCTCATGCCAGATCTACCGTGCTTCTATCGAGTGCTGACCGGGGAGCTTGCTATTGGCCGGCGCATGGCCGATGGGATGACTTGGCTTTTCGAAGGGTCATTTCGTGCAGTCAGCTTTTTTGCTTTGTTTGCTGCGTTGCCTGCATCTCCTGTCTTGTCTCGCGCTATCTTTGCCTTATCGCTTGCTTGTGACAGGCTCGCTGCCTCCCCGTTCCCTTTTTCCCTTTGCCGGCGTCCTAATCGATTAAGGTGCGGACGGACATGACATGTTTCCTTTGCCTGCAGGAGATATGCGGATCTTGTCGTTTGAAAGCATCACATGCCACGCTTGTGTTCATCTTTCACACTTTCGTCCTCCTAGGATGCTGCTCCGGCCAAGAAAGCTCCAAAGGTGTCGACCACGTCTCCGGGTCTCGCTTGTCTCATACCGTCCCAGGCAGGCAGCTTGCGTGTCGTACATGCAGTTCATATGTAAATTAAAACCTTCAAGTAGTAGCAAGCACGCAGTCAAGCAGTTCCAACGCTACTGCATAATTTGTCACTTCGTAAGGTACTCTTCTGCAGTCTCTACAGATCAAGGCATCATGCATCTTGTTTATCACTTTCCTTCTTCCATCTTGAATGTCAATCATCTTCCTCTTCTTGTCTTGCTTCCCTCCAGCCCAGCCCAGACATCGGGAATAGTCGGATCGGGTTCTTTTGACGCGACAATCAATTTGCTGAGGAGGTGAGGGCCCTAGACCACCGGCTGTAAGGCTCGCTCGCGACTCGACTTTCCCGTTCTCCCCAACACGAGGCTCAGACAAGAAACCATCTCGGCTATTTTCTATGCGCATCTGCATGAACTGACCAGGGGTTGTATGCATGTACTTTTTTCGCCTGCTTGCTTGATTATGCTCACCTGTCAAGAAAAATTGAGTCCGATATCGGGTTTCTGGCATGCAACCTCGCTTTGTTGACTTTCTGAGAGCATTATTCTGGGCGGTCTCTTTGTTATTATCCAGGAGCCCATTATGGCTGTACGGCGACTCATATCATCTGTCTCCGTAGTCCATGCTCGGACTGGCGGATGCAATAAGGCCGTGTTACCGCCGAATCACGTGCACGACCAAGGTAGCAGCTGCTACCGGAGACGGCCGTCTTTATTTGTTTGCAATCTAGTCTCCCTACGATAACTCTTGCTATTACATGTGGATTGGTACCACTCAGTACAGTAGGGCTTGTCGATACGGTTGACGTTGTTCTTGCAGATGTTATGACACTACAAATGTCGGAGACTCGGAGGTGGTATCTTTTGGGGTAAGGAGGGTTAGTGTTGGTCTCGTGTTTGTCCTCGCTACATGTCTGTTGAGTGCGGTGACTACAGTAGATACAGTTCTGAGGGTGTGTTGTATCTTCTGGATACGTATGGAGGTATTGTAGGCTGTATCATATCGTTGGTTGGACTCATTGCTACCTTCCTAGCGATTTCTGGTTGGACGAACTGGAAAGTGCGGACAATTCACGAAATTCCGACTGACATGGCTGTGTCGCAAACAGACAAACATGATTACGAACGACCAAGCCTCGACCGACCTCGCTATGATAACTTAAGTTGTGATCATTGGGACTTCACAAGCTCGCCAAAGCGAGCAAAACCATGGATCGGTTTATATGGCATGGCACTCGACCCATCCGCGGAGGCTACAAGCGGGTGATTTGTGAAGGACTCGCAGGCAGCATTAAAATACAGCACGTCGCCACAAAAGCGTGAACATAGCCTGAAACTAGAATGTGACACTGGCATGCGCGAACGAACGGAAAAACAGATTCCCAACAACACATTCACAACAGGGAAAGCGAATATGATGTCAATTCTGTCATTTTTGTAATGGTATCTACTACGTGATGCTCGGTGAAGGCCAACCAGCGATTCCTGGCGTGGCATTTCTTGTGGCGTAACTCCGTAAAGGGATGCATCCAATCAGTCGAATGTCCCTCGATGCTTTCTCCCGCTTCTTCCAAGAACGCCGTTGCTCTCAGTGCGCGCGGTAAATGCATGACGAAGATCGATTATTTGGGCTTCCGTGCGTGAGGTTTGTTTAGTATGCTTTTCGTGGGCTTCGTCAGAAGAGGCCGCTTTCTGTTACTTGCTGTTAGTTCTGCGAATGCAGGAGCGAGTGACTAAAGCAAGCAACGTACCATGCGAATATTGGAAGTCAATGCCTCTACTCCTCCATCTTGTCCTCCTCATCGACGAAGTCCTCGTCCTCGTCCTCGTCCTCGTCGTCCTCCTCGAGGTTCTTGGCGGCCTCAGCGAAGTCGATGTTGCGACCGCGCGTGCGCCTGCCCATGATGTTGTCCTCGTCAATCTCCTCCATGTTGTCCTCGTCAGCCTCTTCGACCTGCTCAGCGCCGGTTTCCTACAACGATATCCGTCAGTTTTGCCGTTCGAGCTGGAATCCGTCTGCGCGACTTTACTCACCTCACCGCTCTCGGAGTCGTCCTCGTCGTCGTCCATGGCGTCATCGGCAGTCTTGCCCTTGCCCTTCTCGATCGGGGCTTCGACGGGTGCGTCGGTGGCCTTGTTCTCGGCCATGTTCTGGTCTTGGATAGAGCTGCTCATGTTTGCGGTGTGTGAAGTGGGGTTGATGAGTTGTGTTTGGCGGTATATTTTGCGGTGTCGAGGGAAAGCTTCGCGAGTTGTGTAGGCGTGAGTTGGAGTGGATCAGGAGGTAGCTTCGATACTTTGATTTGCGGTATTGTACGTGCGATTGGCTTGTGATTACGGCGTCGAGAGTGAGGTTGCGGTGGGAACGTGGAAAGTAGTTTCGCGAAACGAGCGCGGACCCACTTAATTTACGCGCTTACTTTACGCGTGCCCAAGACGTCTGGCAGCGGCTGCAACATTCAGGATATCAGTCCAACGAAACGACAAAATCAATATGGCTGTCAGACTACGTGGACGTCCTGCTCGTGAGTCTTGCAATGATGCGTGACCATCGGTATCTGGCTAACAATCACTAAGACCCTCCTGGGCCTACTTTCTTCAGCTACACGCCGAATGGCAAGAAACTTGTCACTGTCGGCGGCAATGGTGCCCTTCGCGTTTTCGATCACCTTTCAGCGGATGAACCGGCTATCATAGATGTCTCCACGGAAGACCATCTGGCTGTAGCAGCCCGCAATGACTTTTTCGTAGTTGGCTGCGAAGATGGTTCGGTCACAAAGTACTCGCTTGCCACGAATTCAATGGATGAGATCCTGGTTCGATGCTCACTTCCAGTGCGGGATGTTGCAATTTCTCCTGACGGACAATGGTGTGCCGTCGCTAGCGAGTAAGTGAAGTCAGTCATTCTTGACAGGTGAACTATGATTCTAACACTTTTCAGCGAGCTGGAAGTCAAGGTTGTCAACACAAGCAACATGCAGAGGGTGATGTATCTTCGAGATCAGCTTCGACCGGTCAAGAATGTCTCTTTCGACCACAGCGGAGCAATGCTTGCCGTTTCTTGCACAGATGGTGTTGTCTATGTCTACTCACTGAGCTCTGAAGAACCGCAGCTTGTCAAACGAGTGGATGGTCTCATCAGTCTTCTCGACAGTGAATCCGAAGCTAGTGCCAAAGTTGCGTGGCATCCAGATGGAAGAGCCTTAGGTGCACCAAACGCTCTGAACGGTGAGTTGCAATATTCCCATCTCTTCAAGACACGACAGGCTGACAACTGCAGACTTCCAAACCGTTGCCCGAAGTGACTGGCTTTCACAAAAGGGCTTCAACGGTCACAGTGCAAAAATAACCGCATCTGCATGGTCCCACAATGGTGCCCTTCTGGCAACTGCAGCAGCGGACAAGAGCCTGATCCTTTGGGAAACCAGGACACAGAAGATCTTGAAGAAGTTGGTGTCGTCGAACTATGAGCATTGTAGTATTGTACACTGCTGACTATCTCGCAGATACGATGACATCCGTGACATTATCCTCACCTTACAATGGCACCCTACAGACAACGTGCTTTCATATACCAACAACAACGGAGAACTCTTCATGCGAGAGGACTTCGTGCCCAACGATCACCGTGGCCTTCTCAAGATCGAGCTACAACCTTCGCCACTCAATAAGGACCCTCTCGGTGAAGTCTCTGGAAATGCAAGTCGGCCAGCCACGGATGGCTCGAAGGGCAGATCTAGGAATGACGATTCTTACTTGGATGACTTGCTTGGACCAGATGCCATGTCTGAAGACGAGGCAGCTTTTATTGAAGATGATGATGGCGCAGGCTATGCAGAGGCTCCGAACAACCACGGCAAACGTCCAGCACACACCATAAGCGGGCCTCTTCCCAAACGTCCAGCAACACACAACGTCAGCAACATATGGCAGCCACAGGTGCACATTCCCTTTCAACCGGGCAGTACCCCATGGAAGGGAAACCGACGCTACCTCTGTCTGAATCTGACCGGCTTTGTCTGGACCGTGGACCAGGAAACTCACAATACCGTCACGGTCGAGTTCTACGACAGATACCAGCATCGAGACTTCCACTTCACAGATCCCTACAAGTACGACAAAGCCTGTCTGAATGACAAAGGCACCCTGTTCTCTTGCGTCGCATCAAGTCAACACCCTGCACTCCTATACTATCGACCACATGAGACCTGGACAGCTCGCACGGACTGGAGGACCCAGCTTCCCGTTGGCGAGGAGGTGACATCTATGTCTTTGAGCGAATCCTGCATCGTCGCAACCACCTCTACCGGTTATGTACGGATCTACAGCTTGTTCGGAGTGCCTTTGAAAATGTACCGCCAGAAGAGCACGCCCGCCGTGACGTGTGCAAGCTGGCGCGACTATGTGATGACAATTGGTAACGGTCCAATGGGCGGTGACGGCATTACTCGTCTACTATACACCATCGAGAACGTCAAGCGCGATGAGCTTTGCCAAAGCGAAGACATCCTCGCCCTCCCTTCTGGTGCCGGACTGAAGAGCGTTTTCTTCAGCGACAAAGGAGACCCATGCATATACGATTCGACAGGAGTATTACTAGTCTGCCTGCACTGGAGAACTTCAGGCCAGGCCAAATGGGTTCCTCTACTTGACACCAAGACCATGGAGCGTCTCGCCAGCGGCAAGAAAGAAGAAACCTACTGGCCCGTTGCGGTCGCAAACGAAAAATTCCACTGCATCATCCTCAAGGGCGGCGAAGACTCCCCGTACTTCCCGCGCCCCCTCCTGTCGGACTTTGACTTCCGCGTGCCAGTGTCCGAGAATACCGCCGTCGACGATGACGATGAAGACAGAGATGTCGCCCAACAAAAGGACCTCGAAGAGCAATACGTCCGCACTTCACTCCGCCACAGCCTTGTGTCAGATCTCGTGGAGCACACAAACGCTACTTCAGCCCAAAAGTCCGAAGTGCCCGCTTTGGAGCGCGAGGTGGACAAGGTGCTGCTGCAATTGCTAGCCAACGAGTGCAGAGAAGGCGAAGAGCGCGGCATGAAAGCATTGGAGATTGCCACGCTGATGAGAGATCGCACGGGACAGATGCTGACAGCCGCTGGCAGAATTGCCTCGAGGTTCCAGCGTGACATCTTGGGCGAGAAGATCACCCAGCTTGCTGAGCGCAGGCTTGTGGGGTTGGTCGACGATGATGAAGTGTGATCGATCGATTGAAGGATGGATGGGTGGTTTTGGATAACGCGGCAATCGGGCTGCTGTGTTTTCGGCGTTCGGTACACGCCTCTATCGTGCTACTTTGCATGCATGTCATGAGCCGTATGGGGCCTGACCCGACTAGGCGGGAAATTGTATATAGCACAGGCGCAGCATCACATGGCACAGGGTAGGACTGCCATCATGCATCGATTGGACTGGGAAATCAACCAGACTGTCCGAACTCCTCCCTCCCTAAACCAGCTCAACTGCAGCTACCAATCAGACTCGCCTCTGCTAGCAGGCGATTTGTTTCAAAACGCAGCAGAAACGTCGTCAAGGCTGCCTTGTCCAACACAATTCTTCCAAAGTGGCGCGTTCTGAAGCAAACATTTCTATTCAAATGCCCGCTGACTGCAGTAGAAAACAAAGGCGCAGGCAGCACTGCCCTGTGTACTTGTACCTTGCAGCGCGCTCTCAGGCTCACCGACTCTGCAAGATTGCCTTTGTGACTACCTCGAATATTGATGGCTGTGGAATACAAACATCGCTCTGATGACCACTTGCATAGGTAGCACAGCTCAAGGCGACGATGTAAATCTGATGCTGCCCCAAAAAGGCGACCATTCTGACTCCGAATACTATGGTAGCTGATCTTGCTTGTGGTGACTTTTTGTCCTTAATATTCTCACACTCTTCTCTGACCTGCAGCTTCGCGTGTGGTAACCCTGACACACCACAAATGTCCAACAAATACACCTCCATCCAGCTATCCAGCACAGCACGGCGCTGATCAGAAGAAGCCCACAATCCTTCCCATCTAGGACAGTTCTTATCAGGCAAGGGCAAGAACAAAGGCTCCACTCCCTCATCTGTTGGACTATGCCCCGATTACCAATGATCGGCTGGAACAACAACAACAACAACAACAACAACAGTCCCTAATACAACAACAGCCATTACAACAGCCCCAATAGCCCGATAAACAGCCTAGTCCCCTACGCCCCGCGAAGTCACTATCCATACGATTACTACCCCAACAACAACCACCCGCCGTACAACTACCATTCCGCCCCTTATCGACGACACAACTATCCTTACTATCAACCGCCAGTGCACTACCGCCACCCGCCGCAGATACACACCATCCCCGTTCCGCAATATATCCCTGTACCTTATCCCGTTGCTCATCCGGAACCTTATGGATATGGGTACGACGATGACTATGATCCAGGACACTGCTGCACGACTATCTCGCATTGCTGCTCTCATGGGCATGGTGGCGGCAGGGGGAGGTGGAGAGGTGGCAGGATGATGGATCCCTTCGGGGGTCATGGCGGTTGGGGATCGATTTGACATCAGGATTCTGTGGCTGGAGCAGAGTGATCAGGTCGAGAGATTGAAAGGTGGTTTGCATTCGTCCATTGGATGTGGAGTGAAGTTTTGGAGCGTTGGTGGTCGGGATGAACTTTGTATGTATGACGATGGCTGTAAAACGTTTGTCACATTTTCCCAGAAGCAAAGGCTCCGTGATGGTACTACTTTAGGGCTCTGAATCGATTAGATGAAATTTTGCCACCGAGAGTGACATGTTGACACCGCTTGACACTCTCGACTTGACACTCTCGACACATGACTGTAAGTGTGCCGAAACTTGCGAAGAAGTGAAGGGTGAAGTCGTCTGGAGTATTTGTGAGGTGTGGAAAAATCTGTGGTCGATGTGCAGAGCCACCACATTGAGTTGGCATCAAGTGGATTTAATCACATTGGTTGTTTGTTGAGGTCCATATCATCATGCGACATCTTCATCGACTCGCCGTGAAACTCTTCACGTGCGCCGCTGCGCTTTCACACGCCGTGTTTCCATATGATAACATGCGACGAGTGTGTGGCATGTGAAGGAGCTTCGGGGTGCGCTGGAGATAAGTCGTGATTTTCGACGTCCCCATCATATCCTCTTCACCTAACTGTTCTTTCTTTGTTAGTTTCCTGTTCGATACTGCACGGCTGCAGCGACATTCGAAAACAGCGGACCATCCAACAAAGTTGAAGCCCTGCGATCCTAGGGGGCAGTCAAAGCATTTTGGCGTACGCACGCGAGACACCGCTGTCAAGCATTCCGTGCGAGCTGTCTGCTATGTTTTGCCTGAATTCATACTGACATCGTACGAAAGATGGCGGGTGATATGGAGCCGGGTGTGGGAGAGCAGGATCTGGGCGAGATGGTGTTGAGGGTGAAGGAGAGATCATCGGCAGAAACCCTAGGAGCAGACGGTCACCCGCTGGCTGAGCATGCTCATGACCAGTTGCCAACAATGACAATGCTCGAGACGAACAACATGCAAGCGCCATAGAGGTGCAAGAAGAGGCTGCCAGAAAGGCTGCGCGTCGAAGCCCTTGGCACATTGCTTGGTATCGTGAGGTACCACAATGCCAGGCTCAGAGGCTCATTCAAACAGCAGTAAAACAATATCACGTTTGACTTAAAAGTATGGGAAGTATCTGTATGAAAGTATGGATATGCTGAGGGTATGCAGTATATCTGCATTGATTCCGTGGGACGATGCAGCAGGGATATCTCGTAATTCGTGGGCGCCCATGCAAAGCCCCCTTGGCCCGCAAGTCCAACTCCGTTTTTCGCTAAGTCATCATCGCATGCAATGCACTTTCTTCGAAGCTGAATATCTCCGCCTATACTGAACGGACCGATCTTCGGTTTGATGCAATGGAACCGCAAGGCTCTGTTCTATGAGATATGTCGTTCGGACATAGTCATCAGGAGCATGTCAAAAGAAGAAGATGGAAGAAGTGCGATTTTTCCGGTATGCTCCAAATTCTCCAAAAAATGATAGGAATGAATCCCTTCATTTGCCCCCTACCCGGATTGAACGAATGACCTCAGCATGGCTGTACTGTTGTACAAGTGCTGCGCTCTACCACTGAGCTAAAGGGGCAATGATATTGTTGTTCGATGTGAGTTGATCGTTTGGTAAGAATATATCGCTGACATCAAAGCGACAGCAGCGATCCCGGCAGATACCGTCAATGAGCGTAGGTAACTCATCACAGAAGACTCGTGTATCCCGCATGGCATCCAAACAACATTTGAGTGAAAATATCGGGCAAAAGCACACTGAACTTTTCGGAGCCGACTAGCAAACGTAGGCGAGTCCGACGATGTCCCGAGAGGCTCAACTCCCAGCAGAGACTAGGGAGACATCAAATCAATCGATCACATCGACAGGACATATAAATCGAATCCTGTAGTGGCTTTCATATGACGCATAATCGAGACGAAGCCAGAAAAGTACCAAACTGCGAGGATAGCTCCAATGTCGAACCAGCATTACCGATCCGGCTGTGCGCACGTAGAAACTCTCATATTTCCGCATCGTACATGCTAAAGAGCAAATGATTAATCGGTGAGAAGCGACAGATTTTACGATGGAACGATTGTCTGAGAATGGCCAACATCGCACAATGGAGCCATGAAGTTTGTCGTCTCAAACGGTTGATTGACATTTCTATTCAATCGAAAACCTGCAACAACACTTAAACATCTCGCAGATTGTGCTACACCAGCTCCAACGACATCGATCAGCCTTCCAAACATCCGAAGAATGATTGAGAACTGTTCCTTTGCTCCAGGTCCATTCAATACTTACAAAAGCTGTATTGGAAACGCCGAAAGAAATGACGCAGTAAACACAACACTAACCCTACACCATTACGATGACAGCTTCCCACTTTCAACTCAAACGACCAAGTCAAAGCAACCAAATCGACTCACAGATGGGGGGGCACCAACAGTGTAGACCTACAATCGTAGCCATCAGCTAATTGGCCACAAAGGTTCCGCCGCTAGTCTTTGGCCGCAATCTGCAGGCCTGCAATCGTCGAGAACATTTTGTTCCACCTTGATGATGCGTACCGTGTGTTGATCGAGTCGCAGCATCGCGTTTTCCAATCGACGAGGTACTGTCCTAGGTCACGAAACAAAAACAACAGTCCGAGCGGCTCCATGGCGAACAAAGAGCAATCAAAGCAGCAATTGTATGCGTTCCCCCTCCACTTCTGTAGACCTGCAAACAGATTAGTGGTGATCAACTAGCGGCGGCATGTCCGCAGCCAATAATCAGCAAAGAATGAATCGTCTCTCTTTCGTTCCAACACCTCATCTCATTCGAGCACTTCACTCTTTATCGACATTCCATTTGATGATTGGTAGTAAGAGTTTTGCCGCTAGTCGATAACCACTTATCTGTGCAGGCCTGCAGATCTTAGGGACTTTTCTTGAACGCTTTAACAGGGGGAAATACCAACTCAGTTGCTCCGGTAGGGAAGGGAAGTCGATTGAGAAGGGAAAGTTGATTGGAAATAGAAGCGGCGTGAACGACTAGGTGTCGAGCTCTCACTGACGTTAGCTATTGTTTTGTAGTTAGTCAATAGACTTAAGTAAGAGAGATGGAGACGATCTATCGTGACTTATTGAAGACGATAGATTGTCACCGGCGTATCTCGCGTGTAACCATGAGGTACTGTATCGTGGTCGAAGCGAGAAAACTTGAAATGACCCGAAAGAGATTTTGGCGGAGTACACACGATACGCTGCCGGGCGATTGTACGATGCATCAGGCAACGTACATGGACGATGACTTCGGACCAGACATGAGCAAGAAGACCAAATTGAAGACGAACAGTAGAATGCATGGCAAAGGGTATAATTTCTGAAGAACCGCGCATATCTATTTTCCGACCCAGCAGAGACCGCAAAAACGTGAGTCCGAGTCGAAGTGGGTGGTGCGATGTCCGTTCGTTCGTCCGTCGTCGGAATCGTAAAGCCAGCCGAACGCTCTAACGACGATGATATATATTCATGACTTTTGATGCAATCAGGGACAAAAGGTGTATGATCGTGAACAGAAAAGAGCGAAGCTGTGCTCTATTCTTTCAACTATCAAAACATCACCTCCTCCACCCTCGCGCGGAAAGTTGTGAAATTTTTCAAATTGTGCTTCATGCCATCATGCAACAAAAAGGGAATCATGCAAGGGAAAAGCAACACATAAGGGGGGTTATTCGTAGCAGACATGTCAGTCAAGCAGGTGTCAAACAACACTCTACTTCATGACCTTGCCGTCGGCGAACTCGTAGGTCTTGCCGTCGATAACGACGGGCTTGTCCCAGGCCCACATGTCGTTGACAAACTCCTGGTCCTCGGGGTTGGTGGGGTCGAGCTTGGTGAAGGTGTAGGACTCCATGTCGGGGGCGACCTCGAAGGCGGGGGTAGCCTCCTGGCCACGGACGACAAAGGCACCCTTGATGACGGAGTCGTTGGTCTGGCCGAAGACAGCACCGGCACCGAAGATGTACTTGCGGCTGCCCTCGAGACGGGCGAAGAAACCACCGATCTGGTTGTTGCTCATGAAGGGCATGGTGAGCTCCTCGTTGTACTTGAAGTCCATGCGCCAGAGCGAGAACTCGTCGAACTTGCAGTTCTCCCAGAACCAGGGAAGGGCGACCTCACGGGTCTCCTCGTTGGAGTACTTGCGCTTCCTGTGGAAATTGTTAGAATTTGGTTCGACAAAATAGTCGCAGTCTCAAACGTACCAGTCGTCAAGAACGAAAGTGGGCTTGCCGAGGAGCTCAAGAGGGTGCTTGGGCTTGGGAGCCTGAGGAGCCGCATCCTCCTCCTCCTCAGCCTCAGCGGCGGTCTTGACCTTGGGCTTAGGAGCAGCCTTGGGGGCGGCAGGAGCGGCAGGCTTCTTCTCCTTCTTCTCCTTCTTGTTCTCAGAGCCCGCTGGGGGCTTGTTCTCGAGGGCCTTCTCGGTGAAGACGGTGTCCTTGACAACAGCGGAGTAGATGTCCTGGGCAATGACGGTTCTGAACCAACGGGTAATGTTGGGGTGCTGAGAGCGCCACTCGGGGTCCCAGAAGAACTGGAAGCCACGGGAAACAATGCCGGCAGTGAAGAGGTCGGCAAGAGTGAAGCGCTCGCTGACGAGGTAAGTGTTGACGAGGAGGTGGTCCTCGAGGACCTTGACGGCGGCCTCGGTGGCCTTGAGGGCCTCGTCGACGCTCTTCTTGTTGTAGGGGTCACGGCCGATCAAAGGACGGAAAGAGGCACCAAGGACAGGGAGGACCTGGGAGTTGGCGAAGGACATCCAGCGGAGGATGCTGGCGTAGTCCTGCTTGGTCTTGCCGAGGAGAGTGGTCTTCTCGTTCTGGGAGGTGACTGCGCGAAATCG
>Ga0265797_10002991_pt1 | contig 27593 bp, 19 predicted proteins | sample P2T30metagenome_FD_192433 | JGI IMG/M metagenome (GOLD analysis project Ga0265797, IMG submission 192433) | Plant litter microbial communities from East Loma Ridge, Irvine, California - P2 T30 | ecosystem: Environmental > Terrestrial > Plant litter > Unclassified | place: USA: California... | reverse complement strand
CTTCGTCGGACCGCTCTCCGCCCCGGCCCCGCTGCTCGCGGGGTTCCCGTCGGAGGACGCCGAGCGGTCGGGCACGGTCGAGGTCACGGCCGCCGACGCTCCGGCCTTCGCGGCACGGACGTCGGCCTTCACGGTGCCCCCCGCCACGGCCGACGTCCCGCTGGCCGTCGCCGCGCTCTCGCTCGCCGCCAGGGCCGGGGGCGGACGGGTCGTGGCCGTGCCCCTGGGCCGTGTGCACCAGCTCCGCGAGCCCGTGCGCCGCTCCGACGTCGTCGCCCAGGACCTCCTGCAGGGCTGGGCAGGACAGGCCGACCCGGCGGGACGGGCGGTCCTCGCGTCGCTCGGCCTCCTGCTCGACCAGGGTGTCGCGGCCCCCGTGCCGGACGACGGTCGCGTGCCCCTCAGGGTGGCGCAGCCGGTCCTGCGTCGACGTCCGCCGGTCGTCGAGGAGTCCGCGCCCCGGCTCCGCTGGTCCGTGAAGACCGCGGCCTGGGCGGGCGAGCGCGGCGACGACTGGGGTGACGTGTTCTTCGCGCACGACCTGGCGGGCGCCCTCCGCGACCTCGGGCAGGACGTCGTGGTCGACAACCGTCAGTCCGCCGTGCGACCGGCGTCGGAGCACCTCGACGACGTGTCGCTCGTGCTGCGGGGCCTCGACCGCGTGGCCTTGTCGCCGCACGCGGTCAACCTGCTCTGGGTCATCAGCCATCCCGACCTGGTCGGCGACGTCGAGCTCGCGGGCCAGGACCGTGCCTGGTCGGCGGGTCGCAGCTGGGCGGAGCGCACGAGCGCCCGGACGGGCACGCGCGTCGAGACCCTCCTGCAGGCGACCGACCCGGACCGGTTCTCGCCCGGTCCCGTCGACGAGGAGCTCCGCTCGGACGTCCTCTTCGTCGGGAAGACCCGGGGCGTCGTCCGTCCCGTGGTCCGGGACGCCGTGGCGGCAGGCCTCGACGTGTCGGTCTGGGGCGGCGGCTGGGAGGGCATCCTCACGGGCGACCACCTGCGGGGGACCTTCCTGCCCAACGACCGCCTGCCGGCGGCGTACCGCAGTGCCCGGATCGTGCTCAACGACCACTGGGCGGACATGGCGAGGGAGGGCTTCGTGTCGAACCGGGTGTTCGACGCCCTGGCCTCGGGGGCCGTCGTCGTGAGCGACGAGGTCGCGGGGCTCTCGGAGGCCCTGGGGTCCGCGGTGCACATCTACCGCGACGTCGACGACCTGCGCCGGCTCGGAGCGGAGCTGCGCGACGTCGACGAGGTCGAGCGCCGGGACACGGCGCGCCGGATCGCCCGCGAGCACTCCTTCGCGCGCCGTGCGGAGGTCCTCCTCGACGCCGCCGTACCGCTGGTCCGGACCCGGTCGGAGCGGGCCCCGGGCGCCTGACGGCCCTGGGGACGACCGACCCTGCCGGCCCCCTCGGCGCTGTCGGCGCCGTCGGCGCTGTCGGCGCTGTCGGCGCTATCGGCGCCGGAGCTTCGCCGCCACCGCGTCGACCGTCCGCACCACGCGTCGGTTCGAGAGCTCGGCGACCGTGGCCTCGAGCCCGGCGACCTCGCCCTCGAGCTGCGCGACCCGACCGCGGAGGTCATCGGCCTCGGCGCGGGAGGCGTCGCGCTCGCCCCGGACGACGTCGAGCTCCAGGCCCCGCTCCACGAGCTCCTGTCGCAGGGCGCTCGCGGCACGGTCCCGTGCGACCAGGCCACGGCCGGCGGCGGCGAGGTCGACCGCCCGGGACGCGACGAGCGGGACGTCGTCGTCCGGCGTCGTCAGCCCGTGCTCGGCGACGAAGCGCGGCAGCGTCTCGTCGCGCGTGAACGGGCCGGCGGCCGCCTCCTCGTCCGTGACGTGACGGGCCGCCGCGTAGGGGAGGAGCACGCCCTCGCCCAGGCGCGCGTAGTCGATCATCCCGTGGTGGTTGGGGCTCGGCCGGAGGTCGGGGGCGGCCTCGTAGCCGGCCCCCGCCATCTCGACCTTGCGTCGGAGCTGGTGCCAGGAGCGCCACGGGAGGTGCAGCACCTCGAGGGCGAGCTCCTTCGGAGGGGCGCCGGCGCTCTCGATGCTCACGAGGTGGTTGCCCTGGGCGACCACGACGTCGGGATCGCCCACGTGCACCGCGTTGGGCGTCGGCTGCGCCAGCACGCCGACCTCCTGCAGCTGCTCGTTGCTCCGCTCGTCCCGCCAGACGAGGCGGTCGAGGCCCGCGCCCCGCTCGGCCAGGGGACCGACGAGGTTGACCACGGGCACGGTGAAGGAGCGGAGGGCGGGGTCGAGCCGGGCGAACGCCTCGCCGAGCGTGAGCGAACGGTCGACCGGGGCCAGGAACTCGTCCGCGTCGGCGTTGACGACCCAGGTGGCACCGTGCTCGACGGCCGCCTCCCGGGCCATCGCCGTGACGACGGCCCCCTGCTGCTTCCGGTGCTCCGGGTCGTGCCGGAGGTGGAGGCGTCCTGCGTCGGCGAACTCGCGGAGGATCTCCGTCGTCCCGTCGGTGGAGGCGTTGTCCGTGACGATCATCACGTCCACGCCCTGGGCGAGGTGGTACTCGACCCACTGTCGGATGAGGTCCGCTTCGTCGCGGACCATGGCGGTGACGGCCAGGGTCATGGGGGCTCCCGGGTCTGGAGGGGTGGGTGCGCGGACGGTCGGGTGACGGCCGGGCTGGGTCAGGATCGCCGTGCGTGCAGGCGGGAGCGCAGGGCGAGGGCGGCGGCCAGTCCCGCGCGCAGCGGCAGGAGGTACCAGGCATCGTACTTGCGGGACAGGAACCGGTAGGCGCTGCGGTGGTGCTCCGCACGCATCCGCGCCGAGGAGTCGCGGGTCGAGTGCGCCCCGACGTGCACGACCCGTGCGGCCGGGTGGTACAGGTTCACCCAGCCGGCGCGACCGATGCGGTGGCCCAGGTCGACGTCCTCGAAGTACATGAAGTAGTGCTCGTCGAAGCCGTGCAGGTCGTCGAAGAGCCGGCGCCGTACGAGGAGGCACGAGCCGGAGAGCCAGCCGGCCGACCTGGCCGCGTCGTGGGCGTCGTCGGCGTGGTAAGCGCGGGTCCAGGGGTTGCCCGGCCAGAGGTTCGCGAAGAGCGCGTGCCCCAGGCCGGTGCGCAGGGAGGGCACCTGGCGCGCGGAGGGGTAGACGCTGCCGTCGGCCTCGAGCACCGCGGGCCCCACCGCGCCCACCCGGGGCCGGGACCCCGCCGCGGCGAGGAGCTCGTCGACGACGCCCGGTGACAGGACGACGTCGGGGTTCGACACGAGGATCCACTCGACGCTCGCGGGCAACGAGGCCGCCGCGCGGTTGATCGCCCCGCCGTAGCCGAGGTTCTCGCCCACCTGGACGAAGCTGCCCCCGACGGAGCCGGTCGCGGCCTCGGCGGCGGCGGCGTCGTCGGAGTCGTTGTCGGCCACGACCACGAGGAGGGGCTCCTCCGAGGCCCGCCGCGTCGACGAGAGGAACTCCGACAGGTACCGACCGGAGTTGTAGTTGACCGTCACCACGGCCACGCGCGGGGCGGTGGGAGGAGTCGGGGAGGAATCGGTCATGGTGTGGTGTCCCAGGCCTCGACGTGCACCGCGGCGCAGGCTGCCCAGGTGAACAGTCTGGCACGCTGCAGGCCCGCGGCGGCGAGCTCCGAGCGCCCGGCGTCGTCGTCGAGCAACGCGCGGAGGGCCTCTGCCAGGGCCTCCTCGGTCGGCTCCGCATAGCGGACGGCGTCGCCTCCCACCTCGGGCAGGGCCGTGCGCGGGGTGGTGAGCACGGTCCCGCCGGAGGACATCGCCTCGAGCACCGGGAGGCCGAAGCCCTCGGCGCTGCTGGGGTAGACGACGACCGACGCACCGCCGAGGTAGGCCGCGAGCTCGTCGAGGGGCAGGTAGCCGAGGTAGCGCAGCGGGGCGCCGGGTCGGTCTCCGGCCGCGGCGAGCAGGGCCCGGGCGGGGTCGTCCCAGCCGAGTCCGCCGGCGACGAGCAGGGGAGGCACTCCTGCGCCGTCGGACGCGGCCGCGAGCCGGGCGTGCGCCGCGACGAGGATCGGCACGTTCTTGCGCGGCTCGACGGTGCCGAGGAAGGCGATCCACCCTGGATCGAGGCGGTGGCGGGCGGCGAACGCCTCGACCTGCTCGCTCGTGGGGGCGTGGAAGACCGAGGGGTCGACTCCGTGGAGCGCGACGCGGACGGGACGGCGGGGTGGCCCGACCGCGGCCGTGACCGCGTCGAGCGTCGCGCGGCTCGGCGCGACCGTCGAGGCCGCCCAGCGGCGGGCGAGCAGCGTCCACGTCCGGAAGAACGCCCGCTTGCCCCGGCCGTGGTCGTCGGGGTCGGTGAAGAAGGTCGCGTCGTGCAGGGTGACGACCGTGCGCGACGACAGCAGCAGGGAGAAGGTGTAGTGGGGGGAGTGCACGACGCGCGAGCGGGTGCGCAGCGCCACGAGGGGGAGCCCGACCTGCTCCCAGAGCAGGCGCACCGGGCGACGGCGCAGGAGGCGCGAGGTCGTCACGTAGTCGTGCTCCGGCGCCTGCGAGCGCAGCCACTCGAGGTCGTCCGGCTTGACGACGACGGTGGTGCGTCGGCCGACGTCCGTCGCCCCCGAGAGCAGGCCCGCGAGGTACCGGGCCACGCCGCCGCGGTCCGGTGGCAGCGACGTGGCGTCGACGAGCACCCTCACCGGGCGGTGGTCCCGATCTCCCGCGCCGAGCTGGCGATGCGCACGACGCCGGAGGCCCGGTCGTCGTCGGCCATGACGAAGCGCGCGGCCTGGCGCTGGATGGCGATGTGCGAGCCGTCCGGGTTGGCGAAGAAGCTGTGCACGAAGTACTGGCCCGCCCCGAAGGGGATGTCCTCGAGCCGGTACTCGACGCTGGCGGTGCCCTCGAGGGGCGAGTGGACCAGCTCGAGCATCCGGCTGTCCGTGCCGAACACCTGGGTGCCGAGGTTGGTCTCGATCTTGAAGCCCGAGTGCCAGCGCGGCAGGCGGGTGGTGTGCTCGTACGTCATCCGCAGGACGAGCGTGTCGCCGGGCTGGACCTCGTCGCCCGGCTCGCGGCCCTCGAACCGGAGCTCGGTCGAGACGACCTTGCCCGGGGTGTGCTCCACCTCGGGGGCGGCCGCCACGGCCTCGGCGACCCGTCGCCCCTCGAGGATGTCGCGGAAGTTCTTGACGGCGTCGGCTGCCGATCCCTGGAACTTCACCTCGCCCTTCGACAGCACCACGGCGCGGTCGCAGAGCTCCTGGACCTGTCCCAGCGAGTGGCTGACGAGGATGATCGTGCGGCCCTGCTGCTGGAACTCGCGGATCTTGTCGAGGCACTTGCGCTGGAAGGCCTCGTCGCCGACGGCGAGGACCTCGTCGACGAGGAGGACGTCGGGGTCCGTGTGCACGGCGACGGCGAAGGCGAGCCGCACGTACATGCCCGACGAGTAGAACTTGACCTGGGTGTCGATGAAGTCGCCGATGCCCGAGAACAGCAGGATGTCGTCGAACTTCTCCTCCGTCTCGGCCTGGCTGAGCCCCAGGATCGAGGCGTTGAGGAAGACGTTCTCGCGGCCGGTGAGGTCGGGGTGGAACCCGGCACCGAGCTCGAGCAGGGCGGCCAGGCGCCCGCGACGGCTGATGGTGCCGCTCGTGGGCTCGATGATCCCACCGATGGCCTTGAGCAGGGTGCTCTTGCCCGACCCGTTGGGGCCGAGCAGGCCGATGGTCGAGCCCGCCGGGATGTCGAGGGAGACGTCGCGCAGGGCCCAGAACTCCTCGCTGTGCCGGCGCCCGGCCCTGCCCAGCGTGACGAGGCGCTCCTTGAGGGAGTTGTCCCTCCTGATGACGAACTTCTTGGAGACGGCGTCGATCCGGACCACCGTGGGGGCGGACGAGGCGAGCTCGGGGTCGTCGCCGAGCACCGTCGTGGCGGCGAGGTCGTGGGCGTCGTGGGCCATGGTGTCCGTCCTAGAGTTCCTGGGCGAAGTTGCCCTGCAGCTTCGCGAAGACGCGGTGGAAGGCGTAGACGAGCACGAGCCCGACGACCGCCGCGACGCCCATGCGGAGCAGGAGCTCGCTGGGGTGGTAGGCGTCGGAGCCCTCCATCCAGAACGCACGCTGGAAGCCGAGGACGGCCAGCGTGATCGGGTTGTTCGTGTAGATCTCGAGCAGCCAGGAGGCACGCGCGGCGAGCTGGTCCGAGACCATGGTCCACGCGTAGACGATCGGGGAGGCCCACATGGCGAGCATGAGGAGGACCTCGACGAGGTACTGCATGTCGCGCAGGTACACGTTGAGCGCCGCGAGCAGGAGTCCGAAGGCCGTCCCGTAGATGAGGATCAGCACGACCGACGGGAAGAAGTACAGCAGCTCCCAGTGCCACGGGAACGCGCCGGTCACGACGGTGGCCGCGAGGAGCACCACCAGTTGGATGCCGAAGTTGAACAGAGCCGAGCCGATGCTGGCCAGCGGGTAGATCTCGCGCGGCGTGTACACCTTCTTGATCAGGCCACCGTTGGAGACGATCGACGCGGTCTGCCCGGCGATCATCTCGCTGAAGAGGCCGTAGATGGTGAGGCCGGCGAAGACGTAGATGGCGAACCCGGGGATGTTGCGCGCCGCGCCGAGCACCTGGCCGAGGATCACGTAGTAGATGAGCAGCTGGGTGATGGGCCGGATGAGGGTCCAGACGAACCCGAGGGCGCTGTCCTTGTAGCGCGACTTGAGGTCGCGACGGATGAGCAGGTCGAGCAGCTGCCGGTGGGACCAGATCTCGCGGACGATCCCGAAGCTGCCGGAGAAGGCCTTGGAGGGCTGGCCGGCGACGACCATGGGCTCCTCCTCGAGTCGCGCGAAGCGCTCGGAGGGGGAGATGCCGGGGGTGGTGGTGGTCATGGCGACCCTTCGTGACGGAGAACTGGAGAAGTGTACCCCGCTGCGGTGCGGGTCGACCGGGGCGGCCTCAGCGGCCGTAGCGGCTGGCGCGCATCGTCGACACCCGGTTGCGCACCTTGTCGCGCAGGACCTTCACGCCGCCCCCGGCCGTGAGGTAGTGCGTGGCGAGGGCGACGTCGCGGGCGACGCCGTGGCGCCGGTTGGCGATCTCGTGGAACTTCTCCTCGCTCGACTTCGCGACCCGTCCGCGTCCGGCGGCCTTGACGACGGTGACCGGCGTCGAGGTCAGTGCGCGGTCGGGCGCCACCTGCGGGTCGCGGCAGAACGCGACGAGCGGCGCGAGGGCCTTCTCCCAGGTGAAGTCCTCGCGGACGCGGGCGACGGCGGCACGGCTGGCGGCGGCGACCTCGTCGTCGTAGAGCACGGCCTCGAGGGCGTCGGCGAGGGCGTCGACGTCGCGCTCGGCGACCGCACGGCCCATGCCCTCTGCCTCGACGAGGTCGCCGAAGCTGTCGCCTCGGGTGGTCACGATGGGCAGGTTCGCCCACATGTAGTCGAGGATGCGCGTCCGGAACGAGAAGGTGGTCTCGATGTGGTCGTAGTGCGTGCTCACGCCCGCATCGGCCTCGAGGAGATAGTTCGCCCGGTCGTCCAGGGCCACCCACTGCTCGTTGAAGAACACGTTCTTGCCGGAGACGCCCAGCTCGGCGGCGAGGTCGCGGGTCTTCTTGACGATCGCCATCTCGGGCACGTCCGGGTTCGGGTGCGCGACGCCGAGGAAGAACAGGCGCACGTCCGGTCGTCGCTCCGCGAGCTGCGCGATCGCCCGGACGAGGGTGAGGGTGTCGAACCAGTTGTAGATGCCGCCGCCCCAGATGACGACCTTGTCGTCCTCGGAGATGCCCGGCACGACGCCCCGGATCGCAGGCCGGACGTGCTCGGGCGGCGTGCTGTCCATGCCGAAGGGCGCGATGGCGATGAGGTTCTCGAGGTTCTCGTCCGCGGCGTAGTTCTCGGGGTTGATGCGGCCGAGGCCCGCGAGCTGCCCGAGCCAGAAGAGGCGCTGGCGCTCCGAGGCGCAGAGGAAGAAATCGGCGCGCAGCAACTGCTCGTTGAGCACGTCGGTGGCGCTGGCCACCTGGTTCTTCCACTGGGCCAGTCCCCACTCGCGGCCCTGCTCGAGCTGCTCGAGGTGCATGGGGTCGTACAGGTCGGCCACCATGATCTTGTCCGAGTGCTTCAGGGTCGTGAAGTGGTGCAGAGCGTGCCCCTGGAAGAAGATCACGTCGGCCCACTGCTCGTGCTTCTTCATCTCGTGCTCGTTCTGGAGCCGGACGCGCTCGACCTCGAACCGGTCGGAGGTGCGGGCCGCGACGTTCCAGGTCAGGAGGCGCACGTCGCTGTGCTCGGACAGCGCTTCGCTGATCTTCCACGCCCGCATGGCCGGACCGGCCATCTTCTCGCCGATGGCGTCGCCGGTGATGACGAGCACGTGGCGCCGCTCGGTGCGCTGGCGGATGTCGAAGGTCTCGACGATGTCACGGAGGCCCTGCAGGTAGTACGAGTCGCCGAAGAGCGGCTTGAAGAGGTCCCCGAAGAGGCGGAAGAGGTCTCCGTCGGTCCGCTGTCGCGCACCCTGGATCTCGGCCCGCGCCTGCTGCAGGTCGGGCAGGCCGGCGACGAACTGGTCGAGGGCGAACAGGCCCGCGACGGTCTCCTTCGCCACCGGGGTGTCCTTCTCGAACTCGTCGGCGGCGCCGGTGAACCGACGGATGTCGAACATCTCGGAGTCGAGGCCGCTCTTGGCGACCGCTCGGCGCGCCAGGAGGGCGAGGGCTCCCGGCAGGAACGTGGCGAGGCTCTCGTCGTCGAGGTTCTTGTAGAGCAGGAAGAGCGCGTTGCGCTCGAGCAGGTACATCTCACGGTGCTCGCCGAAGCTCTTCATCGACCCGTGGTGCTTGTGGTAGACGACCGACTCCGGCGCGAACCGGACGCGGTGGCCGAGGATGTTGAGGCGCCAGCCGAGGTCGACGTCGTCGTAGAACATGAAGAGGCGCTCGTCGAACCCCCCGACCTCGAGGAAGACCGAGCGGCGCACGAACAGGGCGGAGCCCGTGCCGAAGAGGATGTCGCGGGGAGTGTCGAACTCGCCCGTGTCGATCTCGGTGACGCGGTCCTTGTAGCCCATGCCGAACCAGGTGAGGCTGCCCTGGACGAAGTCGATGGCCTTGCCCTCCCAGTCGAGGACCTTGCTGCCGACCGCGGCGACCTTCGGGCTGACGGCGAACTGCCCGAGGGCCGCGCGGATCCAGTCCCGTCCGGGCTTGGCGTCGTTGTTGAGGAAGGCCACGAACTCGCCGGCGGCCTTCCTCGCGCCGAGGTTGCTGCCGCCCGTGAAGCCGAGGTTGTCCTTCGAGACGATGATCTGCACGTTCGCCTGCTGCCCGAGGGCGGCACGGAGGCGGCGCTCGCTGTCGTCGCCCGAACCGTTCTCGACCACGAGGATCTCGAGCTGGTCGGCGGGCCAGTCCACGTCGTTGAGGCGGGCCACGGCCTCGAGCGTGTCGTCGGTGCCGCGGAAGTTGACGATGACGACCGAGACGAGGCTCGACGTGGAAACAGACAAGACGGGGACTCCCAGGCGTCGGGGACGATGGCGGTGCCCCGGAGGGCGGGTCCACTATAACGGCCCGCCCCGCGCGGCCCCGGAGCCGCGGGCGCCCCGGGTGGGAGACTGGCGGGGTGCAAGCATCGGTCATCGTCGTCGACTGGCGCCGCCCCGACCTCACCCGGCGTGCGCTCGCGTCGCTCGACGCCCAGGCCGACCGGTCGGCGTTCGAGGTCGTCCTCGTCGTCAACGAGGCCGACCCGCAGGTCGTGGACGAGTACCGCGCGGACTTCCCCGACGTCGTCGTCGTGCCCCGGAGCGACAACGCCGGGTTCGCCGGCGGGGTCCAGGCCGGCCTGCGCCGCTCGTCGGGCGACGTGGTCGTCCTGCTCAACAACGACGCCGTGGCCGCTCCCGGCTTCGTCGCGGCGGGCCTGCGGCACCTGGCCGAGGAGACCCACGTGGCCGCGGTGTGCGGCCGGGTCGAGCTCGAGGGGCGCTTCGTCGAGGCCGCCGGCGGGGACCGGACCGAGCACGACCTCGTCGACGGCACGGGCCGGACCTGGCGCCGGTCCCCCCGAGGGGCGACCCTCCTCAACTCCACCGGCGTCGTCGTCGACCGGGTGGCCAACGGCGTCGACCGCGACTGGCTCGCCGTCGACGGCCGCTCGGCGCGGACGACCGAGCCCTTCGCGTTCTCGGGGGCCGCGGCGTTCCTCCGTCGGGCGGAGCTCGACTCCGTCGGCGGGTTCGACGCGTCGCTCTTCATGTACTACGAGGACGTCGACGTCTCGTGGCGGCTCCGCCTCGCCGGCCACGCGGTCGGCTACTGCGACGAGGCTCGCGTCGTGCACCGCCACGCCGCGAGCTCGTCGAGCTCGGGCCAGCTCGTCCGGTACCAGAGCATGCGCAACCGCGCCGTCGTCACGGCGCGCAACGGCTCGGCCGGGCTCCTCGCGCGGGTACTGGTCCGCACGGCGGCCCGCCTGGTCCGCGACGCGCTCGGCGAGCCGTACCTCGACCGCCCGCACCGCCTCCGGCTCGTCCGCGAGCTGCCCGGACTCGTCGTCCGTGCGCGGGCCGCGGGGGCGGCCGGGCGGAGGGGCGCCGTCGTGCCGCCGGCCGAGCTCGAGGCGACCTGGTTCACCGGTCCTTGACCCCCTGAACGGGGGCAGGACCGGCGTCCTGCTGCGCGAGGCCCTGGGTTAGCCTGTCCTGGTCCGGCGCTCGGGGATCAGACGAGCGCCCGAGGATCCGAGGAGGACCTGTGCGCAGAGCACTGTCGATGGTGATGGCGTCCGTGGTCCTGGCCGCGGGGCTCGTGGGGGTCGGCTCGCTCGCCGCCCCGGACCGGGCCGAGGCCCTCAGCGGCAGCGGGTTCGACCCCGGCAACATCATCAGCGACTCCGTCTTCTACGACGGCCGGGCGATGGACGAGGGCGCCGTGCAGGCGTTCCTCGACAGGATGGTCGGCGGGTGCCGCAACGGGGCCTGCCTCGACGTGCTCAAGGTGTCGACGTCGAGCCGGGGCGCCGACGCGATGTGCGGCGCCTACCAGGGCGCCGCCTCGGAGCCCGTGTCGCGCATCATCGCCAAGGTCGGCGCCGCGTGCGGCATCAACCCGCAGGTGCTCCTCGTGACCCTGCAGAAGGAGCAGTCGCTCGTCCAGGGGTCGACGGCCCAGGCCCCCTCCGCGGCCCGGCTGGAGCGCGCGATGGGCTACGCGTGCCCGGACTCGGCCAACGGCGGCTGCGACCCGGCCTACGCCGGCGTCTACAACCAGCTGTACCGGGCGGCCTGGCAGTTCAAGCGGTACGGCAACCCTCCCGGTACGAGCACGTACTTCACCTGGTTCGCACCCGGTGGCGTCCGGAACGTGCAGTACTCGCCCGACCCGGCCTGCGGCACCCGACCGGTGTCCGTGCAGAACGCCGCGACGGCCGCCCTCTACTACTACACGCCGTACACGCCGAACTCCGCCGCGCTGACCAACCTCTACGGGACCGGCGACCGCTGCTCCGCCTACGGCAACCGCAACTTCTGGGTCTACTTCACCACCTGGTTCGGCACCACGACGAAGGACGACCCCTTCGGCGGGATCGACGCGCGCCAGTTCGGGCCGGGTGCGGTGCAGGTCGGCGGCTGGGCCATCGACCCGAACACCAAGGACCCGATCGGGGTCCGCTGGTACTCCGACGGCCGCCTGCTGGGCACGCTGCCGGCCGACGCCAGCCGGCCTGACGTCGGACGCGCCTACCCCGGCTTCGGCGACTCGCACGGGATCAAGAGCACGCTCACTGTCGGGCCGGGACTCCACCGGATCTGCGGCTACGGCGTGAACGTCGGCCCCGGCAAGGAGGCCCTGCTCGGCACCTGCCAGTCGGTCGAGGTGCGCTCCGGCTCGCCCTTCGGGGGCATGGACGCCTCCGCCGGCGGCCCCGGCCGCATCACCGTGAGGGGCTGGACCATCGATCCCGACACGACCCGGTCGGCGCGCGTGGACGTCTACGTCGACGACGTCCTCGCCAGCCGTGCCCCCGCCGGGGCCCCGCGCCCCGACGTCGGCCGCGTCCACCCCGCGTACGGCGACTCGCACGGCATCGACGTGACGTTCACCGCGGCCGCCGGCCAGCGACGCGTCTGCGCCTACGCCCTCGACGAGGTGGCGCCGGGCGCGCCGACCCTGCTGGGCTGCCAGACCGTGACGGTCGCGGACACCTCGCCCTTCGGCGGCATGGACGTGACGACCTCGGGCTCGACGGTCCAGGTCAACGGCTGGACGATCGACCCCGACACGACCGGCCCCGTGCAGGTCAGGACCAGCGTCGACGGGGTGGTCCTCGGGACGACCGCGGCGAACGGCCAGCGGCCCGACGTGGGCCGCGCGTACCCCGCCTTCGGGCCCGCCCACGGCATCGTCGCGAGGCACGACCTCGTCCCGGGGTCGCACCGGGTGTGCGTGACGGCCGTCAACGTCGGGGGCGGCAGGGACGTCCAGCTCGGCTGCGCCACGGCCGTCGTCGGCGCGTCGTCGTCGCCCCTCGGCGGCACGGACGCGTCGTCCGCGAGCGCCGGCACGGTCCGCGTGCAGGGGTGGACCTTCGACCCGGACCAGCCCCGCACGTCCCTCCGCGTCGACACCTACGTCGACGGCGTGGGCGTGGCCTCGGGCCCGGCCGAGGTCAGCCGTCCCGACGTGGCGCGCGTGCACCCCGCGGCCGGACCCCTCCACGGGATCGATCGCACGGTCGCCGTGCGCGCCGGTTCGCGCACCGTCTGCTCCTATGCGATAAATGTCGGGGCCGGCAGCACCGTGCTGCTGGGCTGCGAGGTCGTCACCGTCCGGTGACGACCGGCCCCGGCGAGCCGTGGGCCGTCCCTACGTCGACGGAGTCCCCCGGAGCATGAGCACCCCCCTGACGAGCACGCGCCGAGCCCCTGTCCTGGAGGCCGTCGTCCGGGCCCAGGGCGCGTGGGAGCGCCTCGTGCAGCCCCGAGCCTCCGGCCTGCCCAACCTCCTCGTGCTGCTCGGGTTCCCCGTGGCCTCCGTCGTGGTCGTGGCCGTCCTCGTGGCGCTCGGCATCAGCGGGAGCTCGACCGGCGTCTACTGGCAGTCCTTCGGCTCCGGTGCCGACCCGGACCTCCTGGCGGGCACGCCCCGGGGGATCCGCAGCGACGAGTGGCTCGTGCAGTCGAGCTGGGTCCTCTCGCAGGTGCGGCAGGGCTTCCCCGTCGTGAACGGCTCCTTCGCCGGGGGCATGGACGCCACCATCCAGAACGACCTCCCCTCGTGGGACTGGTCCAGCGCGTTCCGCCCCCACGTGCTGGGGTTCCTCGTGCTGCCGATCGACCAGGGGATGGCCGTGCGCTGGTGGCTGCCGCTGCTCGGGGCGCTCGTCGCCGCCTTCGTCCTGGCCGTGACCCTGATGCCACGGCGGCCGGTCACGGCCGCCGCCCTGGCGGTGGCCGTGTGCCTGTCGCCCATGGTCCAGTGGTGGTTCCTCCCGACGACGATCTGGCCGGTCGCCTGGGCCTTCACCGGCCTGACCGCCGTCCTCTGGGCCTTCCGGTCGACACGTCGCCTGCCGTCCGTGCTCGCCGCCGCGGCGACGGGCTACCTCACCGTGTGCACGGCCATGAGCATCTACGTGCCGTACATCGTGCCGGCCGCCGTCGTGCTCGTGGTGGTCGCCCTGGGCCTCCTGGTCCAGGAGCTGCGGACCCCGGGGCGGAGGGCCCGCCGCACGTGGTCGCGACTCCTGCCGTTGGGCGCCGCCGCGGTGGCCGCCGTCGTGGTGCTGCTGGCGTGGGTCGTGACCCGGCGGGACACGATCGAGGCCGTGCTGGGCACCGTCTACCCGGGGCAGCGCCTGGAGGCGACGGGCGCCACGACCGTCGAGTCCCTGCTGGCCCTCTTCAGCGGACCGTTCCAGAGGTCCCTCCAGTACGAGGCGGTGCAGGGCCTGTCGGTCAACCAGTCCGAGGCGGCGGCGCCGCTCATGGTGGCCGTCTTCCTCGTGCCCGCGCTGCTCTGGCTGGTCGTGGACGGACTGCGCCGTCGCCGCGTCGACTGGCCCGTCCTGGCCGTCCTCGCCGTGCTCCTGGTCCTCTTCACGTTCCTCCTGGTCCCCGGCTGGGACGCGCTGGCGCACCTGGTGCTGCTCGACCGGAGCACGGGGGCCCGGCTGCGCCTGGCGTTCGACCTGCTCACCGTCGTCGGCGTGGCCCTGCTCGCCTCGCGCCTCGACGCGCGCCGGTCGAGGGTGCCCTGGAGCGTTGCCCCCTACGGCGCCGTCCTGGTGGTCGCGTCGGCCGCGCTCGTCTACGTGGCGCTCCGCACGCAGCAGTCGGACGTCCTCGGCGTCTCGCACGCGTGGCGGGTCGTCGTCCCGCTGCTCGCGGTCGGGGTGGTCCTCCTGGCGCGTCGGTGGGTCGCCCCGGGTGCCGTCCTCGTGCTCCTCGCCTCGATCGTCGTCGGTGCGGGCGTCAACCCGCTCTACCGCGGCGTGTTCGACCTGGCCACGCAGACGGAGGCGGGACGCACCGTGCGCGACCTGGTGGTCGAGGACCCGTCGGCCCGGTGGGTCGGCGTGGGCGGGTACGTGCCCACGGCGATGCTCCTCGAGACCGGGGCGCGCTCCTACAACGGCGTCCAGACCTATCCGCCGGAGGAGACCTGGGACGAGATCGACCCCGAGGGCGAGTACGAGGACGCCTGGAACCGGCTCGCGAACGTCAACTGGGTGGACGGCGACGGCGACCCCGCCGTGTCGGTCCCCGTGCGCGACCAGATCCGGGTCTCGTTCGACGGGTGCAGCGACTTCGCGCAGGACAACGTCGAGTACGTGCTGTCGGACGCGCCGCTGGTCGACGACTGCGTGCTCGAGCTCGAGCGGGTCGCCGAGGGTGCGCAGACGCTCTGGATCTACGGCGTGGAGTGACGGACCCCGTGGCCCGGCCCGTCGGCGTCCTCGGACGGTCTCGGGTCGGCCTGGTCACGGACGGGGAAGACCCACCGTCCGTAGGCGACGTACCGGAAGCCGGTCGCGAGGACCTGCCCCACGAGCGTGCCCGAGACGTTGTCGGCGACGGGCCCGTCGAGCCCCAGCACGTACCGGGAGAACCCCAGGCAGGCCAGCTGCAGGAGGATCGCGAGCACGTTCACCGTGACGAAGGCGGCGACCGACCGGCCCGACATCGGCGCCCGACGGTCCCGGAAGGTCCAGAAGTGGCTCCCGAAGTAGGTGACGACGCTGGCGACGGCGATCGCGACCACCTTCGCGACCAGGGGCAGGTCCGAGAGGGGGCCCTCGCCGCCCCAGAAGACGAGCGCGTTGTAGGTGGCCGCGTCGACGACGAAGCCGAGCCCGCCGATCACGAGGAACGAGGCGCCCCGTCGCAGGTGCCCCAGCAGCCAGCTGCCTCGTCCGTCCATGTCGTTCCACGTCCTGTCGTCGTCGGGGGACTGCTACCGTGACTGTCGGGTGGGACCTGACCACCGGCGTGCCCGACGGGCCGTCCTCGCACCGAAGGACCCTATCTTGACTACCGACGATCTCGTCATCGCAGCCATCGTCCCGTGCCACAACGAGGCCCAGACCGTCACCAAGGTCGTCACCGATCTGCAGGAGACGGTGCCCGGGATCCACGTCTACGTCTACGACAACAACAGCTCCGACGGGACCGACGAGCTCGCCCGCGCCGCCGGCGCGACCGTGCGCTACGAGGACCGCAAGGGCAAGGGCAACGTCATCCGTCGCGCCTTCAGCGACATCGACGCCGACGTCTACCTCATGATCGACGGCGACGACACCTACGACGTGGCCGACGCCCCGACGATGATCCAGGCCCTCCTCGACGGACCCTACGACCACATCCTCGGCGTGCGGAAGGAGCTCGACCCGTCGAGCACCGCCTACCGCCCGGGCCACGAGGCGGGCAACAAGGCCTTCAACCGTCTCGTCAGCGGCCTCTTCGGCCTGCCGGTCACGGACATGCTCAGCGGCTACCGCATCTTCTCGCGCCGCTTCGTCAAGTCGTTCCCCGCGCTCTCGAAGGAGTTCGAGATCGAGACCGAGCTCACGGTGCACAGCATGAACCTCCGCGTGCCCCAGGCCGAGGTCGAGGTCGGCTTCCGCGACCGGCCCGAGGGCAGCGAGAGCAAGCTCAGCACCGTGAAGGACGGCGTCAAGATCCTCACGCTCATCGCCCACCTCATCCGGCACGAGCGCCCCCTCGCGTTCCACGGGATCGTCGGGGGCGTCTTCGCGGTCGTCGCCCTGGTCCTGGCCGTCCCGGTCTTCGTCGAGTACGGCGACACCGGCCTGGTCCCGCGGTTCCCCACGGCGTTCCTGGCCGCGTCCCTCATGATCCTGGCGTTCCTCACGTGGTTCGTGGGCCTGGTCCTCGACGGGATCACGCGGAGCCGGCGCGAGTCGTCGCGCCTGGTGTACCTCAACTACTCCGCACCGACCCCCGCCCGGGCGAAGGGCCATCTCCCGTTCCGGGGCGCCGCCGACGACCGTTCGGTCTAGTCCCCGCCCGAGGACCGAGCGGTCCTCGACCGTCCCGCACGCCTTCGTCTGAACGGACTCCTGCACCATGCCCTCGAGCACCTCGGCCCTCGTCGTCCTGCCCACCTACGACGAGCTGGTCAACCTGCCGATCGTGCTGGGCCGTCTGCTCTCCGCGGTCCCCGACGCCCACGTGCTCGTCGTCGACGACGACAGCCCCGACGGCACGGGCGAGCTGGCCGAGCGCATGGCCGCCGACGACCACCGGATCCACGTCCTGCACCGGACCGGCAAGCTCGGCCTCGGCTCCGCCTACGTCGCGGGCTTCCGCTGGGGCCTCGAGCGCGGCCACGACGTGCTCGTCGAGATGGACGCCGACGGCTCGCACCCGCCGGAGGTCCTCCCCGAGATGATCGCGCGGGTCCGGGACGACTCGCCCGGGTCGCCCGCCCTGGCGATCGGATCGCGGTGGGTGCCCGGCGGCAGCGTGGTCGACTGGCCCCTGTCGCGCCAGGTGCTCAGCCGCGGCGGCAACCTCTACGCGCGACTGGCGCTCGGCCTCGAGCTCAAGGACGTCACGGCGGGCTTCCGTGCCTACCGTCGCGAGGCCCTGGCCGCGATGGACCTGGGCACGATCGACTCGAAGGGCTACTGCTTCCAGGTCGACATGACGCTGCGCGTGCTCGACGGGGGAGGGCGCGTCGTCGAGGTCCCCATCGAGTTCCGCGAGCGCGAGCACGGCGTCTCGAAGATGAGCCGCTCCATCGTCGTCGAGGCCATGGCCCGCGTGACGCGCTGGGGCGTGCAGCGTCGCGTCGCCGCACTGCTGGGGCGTCGGCCCGGACCGCGCTGGGTCGACCAGCGCTGACGCCGGGTCGGGCGCTGCCGCGCGCCTCCTGCCGGCTCAGCGCCCCTGCGAGGCCGCGAGCCGCGACCGCCACGACCGCTTGCGGGCGGCGATCGTCGCGCAGGCGACGAAGACCATGAGCGTGCCCTCGAAGAGCACGAAGCTCTCGGCGAACGACACGACGCCGATGAGCAGCAGCACGAGGGCGGGCCACGCGTAGGCGACGATCGGGTGCCCGGAGGCGGTGGACCACGACCGCACGAAGGCGAGGCCACCGGCGACGACGAGCACCACGACCCCGACGAGCCCGAGCTGCAGCCAGGCGTCCCAGTACGCGTTGAGGCCCGTCTCGTGCGGGCGCCCGCTCGGGCCGGTGAGGACGACGAAGGGGAACACGTCGGTCGGCCACTGCCCGACCCACCCCCAGCCCTGGATGTCGTGCACCGAGATGAGCCCGCGCATCCGGGCCCAGAGGTCCGTGCGGGTGACGACGTCGCCGGTGCCGCCGAGGGCGTCCAGGAGGCGCGCGCGGCCCACCCAGGCGAGCACGGCCCCGAGGACGACGAGGGCGCCCAGCGCGACCTGGACCACGCCCCGGCGGTGCTCGTCGGCGCGGCGGAGGGCGGAGAGCGCGAGCGCGGCGACCACGAGCACGATCGTGGCGGCGAGGGCGACGGGGCTGCGCGAGAAGCCGAGGGCGACGACGGCGAGCACGGCGCTGCCGGAGGCGACGGGTCGCGGCACCGACCGCGTGAGGAACTCCACGGCGAAGGTCACCAGGGCCAGCGCGGCGAGGAACCCCAGGGCGTTGCGGGTGCCCGCGATGCCCTGGATGGGGCCGCCGAACGCGAGGTCGCCCCGCACCCCGAGGAACGGGAAGGGCGTGTCGACGAGGATGCCGCTGAGCACCTCGACGGCCAGCGAGGCGACGAGCAGGATGCGCAGGGCGTCGCCCGCGGCGCGCACCACCTGCACGAGGTCGCGGCCGAGCGCCAGGTAGAGGCCGAGCAGCCCGAAGCCGACCGCGTAGGCGGTGCCGCCGATCGAGATCCAGGTGTACCGGCTCCACAGGACGCTCAGCGCCATGAGCGCGAACAGGGCCATCAGCGACACGGGCAGGATCCCGTGCCACTCGATGCGGTGCCGCGCGCCGAAGAGCGAGAGCCCGGCGAGGAGCACGAGCGAGGCCAGCACGGCGATCGAGCCGGGCCAGCCCATGAGGGCGCGCACGGTGTGCGTCGAGAAGCCGTAGAGCAGGATCGCGACGGCGAGGGCCTGGCTGAACTGGCCTCCGGCCGAGAAGCCGATCCAGGCCGAGAGGTACCGGCGGGCAGGGTCGCGGCGGGTGCCGTCGGTCACGCCGGCGCCTCCGCGCGCTCGGCGTCGACCGGGCGGTCGTGCTCGGTCCAGCCGAGCTGGTCGCGCTTCGTGACGACGACCAGGACGACGAGGAGGGCTGCGCCCCACTCCATGATGAGCCGGGACTCGGCGAGGCCGTGCACGAGCAGCGCGGTGGTCAGCAGGAGCGGCAGCAGGTCGAGCGCGGTCCACGGCGCGACGTGCCGGGCGTCGAGCACACGGGCGTCGGTGGCCCACCACCAGGAGCGCAGGACCAGGCCCACGAGCAGGAGGCCGAAGACGACGAGGCCGAGCCAGCCGAGCTGGAACCACACGTCGAGGTAGGCGTCGTGGGCCTGGAGGTACTCCACGCCGTTGCGGTCGGCGAGCCCGTCGAAGGGCTCGACGCCGGGCACCCAGTAGCTCACCCAGCCCCAGCCGAGCACGGGCCGCTCGCGGCCGAGGTCGAGCACGGCGCTCCAGATGTCGAGGCGGCCGGTGAGGTCCTGGCTGCGGCCGGCCAGCGCGAGCAGGGGCCCACGGGCGGCGAGGGCGGCGGCGCCCAGTGCGACCACGGCCACGAGGGCGACGCCGACGACCCGGGCGCGCCGGCCCTCCGGCGCCCGGCGGACGAGCAGGGCCACGAGCAGCACGACGGCGACGGCCACGGCGACGACCCCGACCGTGGCCGAGCGCGTGAGCAGCAGCGCGAGCACCGCGGTGCCGACGCCCACGACGGCCACGGGCCGCGAGACGGTCCGCGCCGCGGCCTGGCAGCCGGTGACGATCAGCGCGAGGAGGGCCAGGACGGCCAGCAGGTTGCTGTTGCCCTGCAGGCCCTGGATGCGCCCGCCCTCGAAGAGGAGGTCGCGCGACCAGTAGAAGGCGTCGGGCACGTCGGGCCCGCACGAGTAGTAGACGGGGCAGAACGGCTGCCGCACGAAGAGCGCGACGACGAGCTCGAAGAGCAGCGACGCCACGACGAGGGTGCGCAGCGCTCGGCCGAGCGAGACGACGATCCAGGGCCACGGCAGGAGGCTCGCGACCGCGAGCCCGCCGGCGACCGTCGCGAGGGTGAGCACGACCATGCCCGCGCTGGCGAGGGGGTAGGCCGACCACGCGATCGACGCGACGACCACCGCGAGCAGGGCGACGCCCCTCCTGCTCACCGGGCGGAGGGCGGCGCGGTGCCGCCACGCGACGACGGCCGAGGCGATCGCGACGACGCCGCAGACGAGGCCCCAGCCGACGAAGCCGGTGGCGTTGCGCAGCACGTCGCCGCCGAGGACGACCAGGAGGGCGAGCGTCGCGAAGGCGGTGCCACGGCGGCGGTCGTCCGGGATCATGCCCCCACGTTACCGGCCGGGGCGGGGCTCACACGAAGGCCGCGTGGCCGGTGATCGCCCGCCCCACGATGAGCGTGTTCATCTCGCGCGTGCCCTCGTAGCTGTAGAGGGCCTCGGCGTCGGCGAAGTGCCGGATGACGTCGTTCTCGAGCACGATGCCGTTGCCGCCGAGCACCTCGCGCGCCCAGCCGACGGTCTCGCGCATGCGCGCCGTCGTGAAGGCCTTGGCGAGGGAGGCGTGCTCGTCGCGCTGGGTGCCCTCGTCGAGCAGCTGCGAGACGCGCGTGACCATGGCGATCGAGGCGGTCACGTTGCCGAGGCACTTGACGAGGAGGTCCTGCACGAGCTGGTGGGACGCGATCGGCTTGCCGAACTGGACGCGCTCGGTCGAGTAGGCCAGCGCGGCCTCGTAGGCACCGATCGAGTTGCCGACGGCGGCCCAGGCGACGTCGGCGCGGGTGAGCCGGAGCACCGCGGCCGTGGTGCGGAAGGAGTCGGCCTGCTGCAGGCGGTCGCGCTCGTGGACCCGGACCCCGGTGAGGGTGATGTCGGCGTTCTGCACGATGCGCAGGCTCTGCTTGTCCTCGATCTTGGTGGCGACGTAGCCGGGGGAGTCGGTGCGCACGAGGAACCCCTTCACCTGGCCGTCCTCGAGGCTCTTCGCCCAGATGACGGTCACGTCGCTGAAGGTCGCGTTGCCGATCCAGCGCTTCGCGCCGTCGAGGACCCACTCGTCCCCGTCTCGTCGGGCCACGGTCCGGAGTCCCTGGGCCGAGTCCGACCCGGAGAGCGGCTCCGTCAGCCCGAAGGCCCCGACGATCTCGCCGCCGGCCATGCGGGGCAGCCACTCGGCCCGCTGCTCGGGGGAGCCGCCGACGGCGATCGAGCCCATCGCGAGCCCGTTCTGCACGCCCACGAAGGTGGCGATGCCGGCGTCGACCCGGGCGAGCTCGAGCGCCACCCAGCCCCGGAAGACGGACGAGTTCTCGAAGGGGCGCGTCTCCTCCCAGGGCATGCCGAAGAGCCCGAGGTCGGCCAGGCCGCGGACGACCTCGTGCGGGAAGGACGCGTCCCTCCAGTGCTGGGCCACGATCGGTCGCACCTCGCGGTCCAGGTACTCGCGGAGGTCGGCGAGGAGCGCGCGCTCACGGTCCGTGAGCATCCCCTCGAAGCCGTAGAAGTCGCTGGCCAGGGTGGGTGCGCCCTGGGTGGTCGTGGTGGGGGACATCGTTGCTCCGTCGCGGTCGTGTCGGTGTGGGGGGAGCCTAGGCACCCCGCCCCGGGCCGTCGACGCGGTTGGTAGATTCGTGCAACGGTTCCCGGTGCTCGTCCGGGGACCTTTGTAGAGCGGCCCCAAGCGGCCCCGCACGTGAGGTTCCGTCCATGTTCCTGGCCATCACCAACACGCCCCGCGACTACGCCTGGGGGTCCCGCTCGGCGATCTCGGACCTCCTGGGCCGCACGCCCACGGGCCGGCCCGAGGCCGAGCTCTGGCTGGGGGCCCACCCCGGCTCGCCCAGCGTCGTCGTGGCGCCGGCGAAGGTGGGCGGCGCCGACACGCTCGCCGACTGGATCGCGGCGGAGCCCGTCCGCGCGCTGGGCCGCGACCGGTCCGAGCTGCCGTTCCTGCTCAAGGTGCTGGCGGCCGACGCCCCGCTGTCGATCCAGGCGCACCCCACCCGTGAGCAGGCCGAGGAGGGGTTCGACCGCGAGGAGGCGGCGGGCGTCCCGATCGACGCCCCGCACCGCAACTACAAGGACCGCTCGCCCAAGCCCGAGGTCATCGTGGCCCTCAGCGACCGCTTCTCGGCGCTCAGCGGGTTCCGCCCGGCCGACGAGGTCGTCGCCGACCTCGACCTCCTCGACGCGGGCACCGGCCGCCTGGCGCCCCTGCGCGGGAGCGTGGCGGCGGGCCTGAGGCCCACGCTGGCCTGGCTCTTCGACGGCGGCGACGAGTCGCGCGCGGTCGTGGCGGCCGTGACCGAGCTCGCCGCCCGGGTCGCCGACCCCACGCCGGGCGTGCGCACGGTGGTCGAGCTGGCCGAGCGGTACCCCGGCGACCCCGGCGTCGTCGTGTCGCTCCTGCTGCACCGCGTGACGCTGTCCCGCGGCGAGGCGCTCTTCCTCGACGCCGGCAACGCGCACGCCTACCTCGGGGGAGTGGGCATCGAGCTCATGGCGCCCTCGGACAACGTCCTGCGGGGCGGCCTCACGTCCAAGCACGTCGACGTGCCCGAGCTGCTGCGCGTGCTCGTCACCGAGCCCGGCCCGGTGCCCCGCCTGGAGCCGGTCGAGGTCGCCCCGGGCGTGGAGCGCTTCGCCCCCGCCGGCACGGGCTTCGCCCTGCTGCGCGTCGTGCCGCCCCGTCGCGGCGCCGTCGTCGAGATCGAGGGCCCGAGCATCCTGCTCGTGGCCGACGGCGAGGTCGAGGTCACGGGGCTCGACGGGTCGCTCCGCCTCGGCCGCGGCGAGGCCGCCTACGTCACCCCCGACGAGGTCCGGCTCACCGTGCGCGGCGGCGGGACCGCGTTCGTCGCGACGCCCGCCTGACCGCTCCCGCCTGACCGCTCCGCCGCGGGTCCTCGCGGGAGGCGCGCCCCGGCGCTCGCCGCGGCACCGCGGCGCTAGGGTCGGACCATGTCGTGGTTGGTCACCGGCGGTGCCGGGTACATCGGGTCCCATGTCGTCCGCGAGCTCCGGGGGGCGGGGCTCGACGCGGTCGTGCTCGACGACCTCTCGAGCGGCATCGCGTCGTTCGTGCCGGACGACGTGCCGTTCGTGCGGGGCTCGATCCTCGACGGCGACCTCCTCGTCGACGCGATCGACCGCCACGGAGTCACGGGGGTCGTGCACGTCGCCGGCTACAAGTACGCGGGCGTCTCGGTGCAGCGCCCCCTGCACACCTACGAGCAGAACGTCACGGGCACCGCGCGCCTGCTCGAGGCCATGGCCGACCGCGGCGTCGACCGCGTGGTGTTCTCGTCGAGCGCGGCCGTCTACGGCACGCCGTCGACCGCGACGGTCACCGAGGGCACCCCGAAGGCGCCGGAGTCGCCCTACGGCGAGTCGAAGCTCGTCGGCGAGTGGCTGCTCCGCGACCAGGGCGTGGCCGCGGGCCTCCGCCACACGAGCCTGCGGTACTTCAACGTCGTGGGGTCCGGCTCCGACGACCTCTACGACGCGAGCCCGCACAACCTCTTCCCGCTCGTCCTCGACGCCCTCCTCGAGGGGCGCACGCCCCGCATCAACGGCGACGACTACGACACGCCCGACGGCACCTGCGTCCGGGACTACGTGCACGTGTCCGACCTCGCGGTGTCGCACGTGGCGGCCGCCCGTCGCCTCGACGCGGGCGAGCCGGTCGAGCCGGCCTACAACCTCGGCTCAGGAGGCGGCGCCTCCGTCCGCGAGATCATGGACGCGGTCGCCGAGGGCACGGGCCTCGCCTTCACGCCCGAGGTCGCCCCCCGTCGGCCCGGCGACCCGGACCGGATCGTCGCCGACGGCTCGCTCGCCGCGCGCGACCTGGACTGGGCGATGCGGCACTCGCTGCTCGACATGGTGACGAGCGCCTGGACCGCCCGACAGGCCGCCGCGGCCCGCGGCTGACCGTCCGCCGAGCGGGTCCGCCGGATCGTACCCCGACACGCCGGGCGACGCTCCACCCTCTACGGGGGCAGAGGGTTTATCGGCCCCGACTTGACGTGCACCGAGTTGCACCGATGTAATTACATCGTCGCGGCCGTGCTGGGCGGTCGCCTGACGACGAGGGGAGATGTGCTGTGGCTGTTCCTGGGAACCGGACCGGAGTGCCCGACGACTGGCACGTCGACCCGATCGCGCTCGGCGTGCCGGGCGTGCGCCGCTCCGTCGACACGGTCGACGTCGACGACGACCCGATGGCCTGGCAGGCCGACTCCCTCTGCGCGCAGACCGACCCCGAGGCCTTCTTCCCCGAGAAGGGCGGGTCGACCCGCGACGCCAAGAAGATCTGCGCCTCGTGCGACGTCCGGGCGCAGTGCCTGGAGTACGCGCTGCGCAACGACGAGCGCTTCGGCATCTGGGGCGGGCTGTCCGAGCGCGAGCGCCGCAAGCTCCGCAAGCGAGCCTGATCCCCTCGGCGCGGCGGTCCGGGCCCTCAGGCCCGTCGACCTAGGCTGCACGAGTCATGCAGCCGAGAGTCACCGCGATCCTCGTCGCCCCGGGCGGGGCGACCCACCTCGACACGACCCTCGACGGGCTGTCGCGCCAGACCCGACCGCCCGAGGCGCTCGTGGTCGTCGACACCGGAGGGCCGGGCTCGGCCGCCGGACGCCTCACGCTGAGCGGGGCCGCCCAGCTGGTCACCGCCCCGTCGGCCCGCACCTTCGGTGGTGCCGTGGCCCGCGCCGTGGCCGTCCTGCCGCCCACGGACGACGCCGACGACGAGTGGCTCTGGTTGCTCGGCACGGACAACTCGCCGCGACCCGACGCGCTGGCCACGATGCTCTCGACCGTCGAGGTCGCGCCGAGCGTGGCCGTCGCGGGCCCCAAGCTCCTCGACCACCGCGACCCCGGGGTCATCCTCGGCTACGGCGAGACCGTGACGCGCTACGGGGCCTCGCTGCCGCTCGTCGACGGCGAGCTCGACCAGGGCCAGCACGACGGACGTGACGACGTGCTCGCCGTCGCGGCGGGCGGCATGCTCGTGCGCCGCAGCGCCTGGACGGCCCTCGGCGGCTTCGACCCCGGCCTGCCGGACGTGGACGCCTCCCTCGACTTCTGCGTGCGCGCCCGCCTCGCCGGCCACCGCGTCGTCCTCGTGCCCGGCGCGCGCGTCCTCAGCGCCGGGCCGATCGAGGACCTCGGCCGCGAGGTCCCGCTGAACCACGCCCGCCGCGCGACCCTGCACCGCTGGGCGCAGCTGCACCGCCGCCTCGCCTGGGCCCCCGCCGCCGCCGTGCCCCTGCACTGGCTGAGCCTCCTGCCGCTCGCGCTGGTGCGCAGCGTCTGGCACCTGCTCGTCAAGAACCCGGGTGCCGTCCCGGGCGAGTTCTCCGCCGCGATCGGCACCGCCTTCGGCCGGTCGCACGTCCTGCGGGCCCGGCGCAGCCTCCGGCGCACCCGGACGACCGGGTGGAGCGCGGTCGAGCCGCTCCGCGCCTCGATCAACCAGATCCGGGAGCGGCGGGTGACCGAGCGCGACGCGCTCGTCGCCCGCGTCGAGGACTCCCCGGACCCCCGGGCGAGCTTCCTCGGCAGCGGGGGCCTCTGGGTCGTGCTCGTCGCCGCGGTCGTCGGCGTCGTGGCGTTCTTCCCGTTCCTCGACGCCGCGCAGCTGACCGGGGGCGGCCTCCTGCCCCTGAGCACCACGCTGGGCGAGCTGTGGTCGTCCGTCGGCTGGGGGTGGCGCGAGATCGGCACCGGCTTCCCCGGGCCCAGCGACCCCTTCGCCCTCGTGGTCGCCCTCCTCGGCAGCCTCACGCCGTGGTCGCCGTCGTTCGCGATCGTGCTCGTCTGGTTCGTCGCCCTGCCCCTCGCGGCGCTCGGCGCCTGGTTCGCGGTCCGCCGCCTCGTGCGGCGCACCTGGGTGCCCGCGGTCGGCGCCCTCCTCTACGCGCTCTCGTCGCCGCTGCTCTCCGGCCTCCAGGAGGGGCACCTGGGCGCGGTCGTGGCGCACGTCCTGCTGCCCTTCCTGGCCCTCGCGCTGCTCGGCTCGGCCACGTCCTGGGCCTCCGGCGCGGCCGCGTCGCTGCTCTTCGCCGCCGTGGCCGCGGGGTCGCCGTCCCTGCTGCCGGCGCTCGTCGTCTGCTGGCTGGGCGCCATCGCCACCCGTCCGCGCGGCACCCACCGCATGCTGGGCGTGCCCCTGCCGGCCCTCGTGCTCTTCCTGCCCGTCGCGCTCGTGCAGATCTCGCGCGGCACCTGGTGGGCGCTCTTCGCCGACCCGGGCGTCCCCGTGCGGCACGACCCGGCGAGCCCCCTGCAGCTGCTGCTGACGACGCCGGAGACGGGCCTGCACGGCTGGACGGCCCTGCTCGCCGGCGCCGGCGTCGAGGGCTCCCTGGCCGCGGTCCTCGTCGGCGCGGCCTTCGTGCCGCTGGGGGTCCTCGCGGCGCTCGCGCTCCTCGTCGCCCCCGTGCGCCGGTCGGCCCCGCCCCTCGTGGTGGCCCTGCTCGGCTACGTCACGGCCGTCGCCGCGACCCACCTCTCGGTCACGGGCGCCGGCAGCACGTCCACCTCCGTCTGGGCCGGGAGCGGCCTCAGCCTCTACCTCGCCGGCCTGGTCGGCGCGGCCGCCGTCACGCTCGACCGCGTGCCCCGGGTCGCACCCGCGGCAGCGACCCTCGCCGCCGTGCTCGCGGTCGGCGGCGTGGCCCCCGTGGCCGCCGCGACCCTGCTCGGGTCGGCCCCGGTGCGCGAGGGCAGCGGACGCATCCTGTCGGCCTACGTCACGGCCGAGGCCGAGGCCTCGCCCGACGTGGGCACCCTCGTCGTCACGCCGCAGCCGGACGGCGCGCTCGCGGTGTCGCTCGAGCGTGGCCAGGGGACGACCCTCGACGACCAGTCGACCCTCGACTCCACCGCGCAGCGGCTGAGCGGCACCGACCGCGACCTCACGGAGCTCGCGGGCAATCTGGTGAGCCGCAGCGGCTTCGACCCCGAGCCTGATCTGCGCCGCCTGGGCATCGGCTTCGTCCTGCTCACCGACGTCCGTGACCAGGGCGACGGCGAGGTGCTCGAGCAGCGCGCCAGCGAGGCCCTCGACGCCGACGCGCTGTTCCAGCCCGTCGGCCAGACCGACAACGGCCTGCTCTGGCGCTACGTCGACGCGGTCGACGAGCGCGAGGAGCGCCCCGCCCCCGGCCTGCTCGGCGTCCTCGTGCCGCTCACCTGGGCGCTCGTGCTGGGCTCGGCGTTCCTGCTGGCCCTCCCCACCACCCCGCGCCGCCGCCGCTCGCGCGCCGGCGTCCCCGAGGCGGAGCAGCCCGCCACGACCTTCGACGAGGAGCGAGATGACTGACCGGACCGCACTGAGGACCACCCGTCGCCTCGCCGTCGGCCTCGGCGGGCTCGTCGTCGCCGGCGTCGTCGTCGCCGGGGCGACCGTGCTCCCGCTGCCCGCCCTCGAGGCCACGCCCGCGGGGCAGCGGGTCGAGCCCGTCCCCGTCGACCAGGTGCGGGTGTGCCCGGGATCCGTCCTCCGGCTGTCGGACCAGGACGGCGCCGCGGCGACCACGAGCAGCGCGGTCGGGGAGCCCGTGGTGGAGTCGTCGGCCAGCGACGGCGGCGTCGACGAGGCCGACCTCGCGGGAGCCGACGGCACCTCGTCGCGCCCACTCGCCCTCACGGCGCCGGTGGAGGGCGACGTCGTCCCGCTGCTCTCCGGTGCGCAGGCCCAGCAGGTCGAGGACCCCGGGCTCTACGGCTTCGCGTCCGCCCCCTGCACCGAGCCGACGAGCTCGACCTGGCTGGTCGGCGGCTCGACGCAGACCGGCCGGGTGACCCTGGTCACGCTCGCGAACCCCACCGACGTCAACAGCACCGTCGACCTCGGCATCGTCGCCGAGCAGGGCGAGGTGCAGGGCCCCGGCA
>Ga0265797_10002990_pt1 | contig 27594 bp, 23 predicted proteins | sample P2T30metagenome_FD_192433 | JGI IMG/M metagenome (GOLD analysis project Ga0265797, IMG submission 192433) | Plant litter microbial communities from East Loma Ridge, Irvine, California - P2 T30 | ecosystem: Environmental > Terrestrial > Plant litter > Unclassified | place: USA: California... | reverse complement strand
GCTGGCGCTTTGCGGCAGCAGGCTCAAGCGCCGCGCGACTTCCTTGGTGGGGTACTGCTGTATGGCTTGCCCGTCGAGCCACACCTGGCCGCTGGCCGGTTGCAACAGCCGGCTGAGGCTACGCAGTAGCGTGGATTTGCCGCAGGCGTTCGGGCCGATGATCACGGTCAGTTCGCCTTCCGGGATGCTGACCGAGAGGTCCTTGGCGACCACTTTTCCATCGTAAGCCAAGGTGAGATCGGTCGCGTAAAGGCGACTGGAGGGAGCAGTCATTTACGGGCCTCGCGAATCAGCAGAGCGATAAGGTACAGCCCGCCGACACTGACGGTAATCAGGCCGACAGGCACTTGGTAGGGGCTGAGCAGGTGCTGCGCGGCGACGTCCGCGCTCAGCAGTAGAAAGGCGCCACAGAGCGCGGCCATTGGCAAGGTGAGGGCTTGGCCGCTGCCGAGGCGGCGGGCAATCTGTGGGGCGGCCAAGGCCACGAAGGCAATAGGCCCGGCAACAGCGGTGGTAGCGGCGGTGAGAGCGATACCCGCGAGCATCAGCCACAGCCGTGACCGTTCCACTGGCACGCCCAGGGCGCAGGCCGTGTCGTCGCCCATTTCCAGCAGGCGCATGCGGCGGCTCAGCGACAACGCGGCGGCGAGTGCCACCCCGATGATCGACAAGGCCGCAAGCGCCTTGGCCCAGGTGACGCCGTTGAGCGAGCCGGCGTTCCATAGCCCGGCGGAGACGGCGGTGTCCAACGTGGTATTGGTAACCAGCCAGTTGTTGACCGCCAGCAGAAAGGCACGCATCCCCAGGCCGATCACGATCAACCGCAGCGCGCTCATGCTGCCGGTCCAGGCCAGGCGGTACACTGCCAGGGCGGTCACCAGCCCCCCCACCAAGGCCGCGGCAGTGCCTGCCAGCAGGCTGCCTTCGAATATCACAACCCATACCAATACCCCGGTGTACGCGCCGAGATTGAACCCCAGGATGTCCGGGCTGCCCAGAGGGTTGCGCAGCAGCGACTGGAAGATCGCGCCGCTCACGCCCAGTGCGGCCCCCAGGCACAACGCAACGATTACCCGCGGCAGTCGCCACTCCATCACGATCATCCGCGTGCCCTTCGGCCCTTGGCCAAGCAGAGCGTCGAACAGCTGCTCCGGGCTCAGCGGCAGGGCCCCTTTGCCGAGAGAGTACATACCCAACCACAGGCAGGCGGCCGCCAAGGCCAGCGCGCCGAGGTGCACGCGGCGTCGCTGCGTCAGCAGGCTCATAGCGCCACCAGCCGGCTGCGTCGCGCCAGCAGCACCAGGACCGGCGCGCCGATCAAGGCGGTCATGATGGAAACCCGCAGTTCGGTAGCGGTCAGCAACCGCCCCAGCGTGTCGGCGAGCAACAACAGCAAGGGGGTGATCAGCAAGGCCGCTGGCAGCAGCCGCGCGTGGCCTGGCCCGGCGACTCGCCGCGCCATGTGAGGCACCATCAGCCCCACGAATGCGATTGGGCCTACCAGCGCGGTAGTGGCCCCGCACAACAGGGTGATGCAGCCCAACCCCAGCAGTTGTGTGCGCAGTACTCCGGTGCCCAGGGCGGCTGCCAGGTCGTCCCCCAGGCCAAGGCTGTCGAGCGACCGCGCCAGCGCCAGGCTGATCAGCACACCGGCCAGGATTGGCGGCGCGGCCCAGCGCAGCAGTGTCAGCTCGCGAATATCCAGAGAGCCCGCCTGCCAGAAACGCACCTGGTCGTGGACCAGCGGATTGAGCAGGGAGATGCCCGAGGCAATGCCTTCCAGCGCGGCGCCCAAGGCAACGCCGACCAGCAGCAGGCGCACCGGGGTGAAGCGTCGGCCGCTGGCCATGCCAGTGAACGCGACCAGCAGCGCCGCGGCGAGCGCGCCGGCGCAGGCGAAGGCTAGATAGGCGAACGGGCTGTGCGCCGAGAAGAACGCAATGCCCACCACGATAGCGAAGCTTGCGCCGGCGTTCACACCCAGCACGCCGGGGTCTGCCAGCGGATTGCGGGTAAGGGTTTGCATCAGAACGCCCGCGGTGCCCAGAGCAATCCCCGCCACCAACCCGGCCAACGTGCGGGGGAGGCGGGCGTCGGTCACAAGGGTGCAAACGGGCGTGGCGCATTCGTGGGTCAACGCTTGCCACACCTCAGCCAGTGGAACATGGCTAGCGCCGACCTGCAGGCTGAGGGCTATAGCGGCCAGCAGCGCGACCCCCAAACCCGCAAGGGAAAAAACAAAACGCATGAAGTCACGATACTCAGTGAATACGGATGTATCTTCGTTAATACGAAGCATTCTCTGATGAGATGAGTTGTCAGAATGCTAACATGGCCAGCAACCCCAAGGTAGAAACCTTTCCCCACCCCGTGGTGCCCATGAGTAAACCTTCACTGTTCATCGACTTGAGCCTGCTGAAAACACATGCTGCCTTTCGCACGGTATTCATCGCGCGGCTGATCTCGATTCTCTCCCTCGGCCTGCTGGCCATCGCTATCGCCGTACAGGTTCAAACCATCACGCAGTCGCCCGCCCAGGTGGGCTTGTCGGTCACGCTCACTGGCGCTGGCATGTTCATTGGCCTGATCTTCGGTGGGGTGATGGCCGACCGGCACGAGCGGCGGCGGCTGATCCTTGTGTCTCGGGCCAGTTGCGGGCTGGGCTTTCTCGGGCTGGCGGCCAACGCTGCGTTACCCGCGCCTTCGTTGCTGGCGATCTACGTGTTGGGCTGCTGGGACGGTTTTTTCGGGGCGATCGGGGTCACCGCCTTGCTGGCGGCGACGCCGGTGCTGGTAGGGCGCGAAAACATGGTCCGCGCCGGTGCCATCAGTATGCTGACGGTACGCTTCGGGACCATCCTGTCCCCGGTGGTCGGTGGCTTGCTGATCGCCCGTGGCGGTGTGTTGTGCAACTACCTCGCCGCTGCCCTGGGCACCTTGATCACTGTGCTGATGCTGCTGCGCCTGCCTGCGTTACCGCCCCCAGCCGTTGCCAAGGAGCATCCGCTGCGGGCGTTGCTGAGCGGCTTTGCTTTTTTGGGTACGAACCGGGTGGTAGGCGCCGTGGCGCTGGTCGGTGCACTCGTGACCATGGCGAGCGCCGTGCGGGTGCTGTATCCCGCGCTGGCGCCGCATTGGTCGGTAAGCGCAAGCGAGCTGGGCCTGATGTACGCCGCCACGCCCCTTGGCGCCGCGCTGGGCACTATCACCAGCGGGCGCGTTGGAGGCTACGCCAGGCCGGGCCGGCTCATGCTGCTCACCGCGATCGGGGCGTTCGCCTGCATTGGCGTGTTTGGCCTTGTCTCCAACCTTGCCCTGGCATTGGTGTGCCTGGCGGCCTTTGGCTATTTGAGCGCGGTGAACGCCTTGTTGCAGTACGCGGTGATCCAGGCACAAACCCCAGACGCGCTGCTTGGCCGTATCAACGGGTTGTGGACCGCCCAGAATGTGTGTGGGGATGCCATCGGCGCCGCCTTATTGGGCGCCCTGGGTTCGTTGCTGATGCCCGCGCCCGCGGCCACAGCGTTTGGTGTCGCGGCTGCGGTGGCGGGCTTGCTGATCGCGGTGAGCATGACCGGGTTGCGGCGGCTGCGTAGCGAGGCGGTGGGAGCTTGATCCGCCCGGTTGCGCAGTAAACGCGAAGGTTACCGGGCGAAAGCCGCCTCCAGCCGATCCAGCAGGTGCCCCGAACTGTAGTAATCGAGGCGGAAGGTGTCGTTGCCCAACGCATACACCTGCTGGTCTTTAACCGCGGGAAGGTGGGCAAGCAAGGTATTGCCCTTGATAGCCTCGGCGTCGGCTTGCTCGCTGGCGAACATGAGCCAGGTTTGCCCGGTCAGGCCGCTTGCCAGGTGCTCACCGCCTATCTGAAGAATATCCTTGCGCTTGCCCTGGCTGATCACGGTGGGCAGATCGGTTGGCGGCGCCGCGAGTTCAAAGCCCAGCGAGGCCAACAGCCGCCCTTGGGCAGACTCCGCCGTCCACAGGTTGGCCTGGCGCGCCGGTGCGTTGTACACGAAAGCCGATACCGGCTGAGGTGGCAGTTGCAACCGGCCCTTGAGGGCGGCAACCCGAGCGTCGAAATCCTTGACGCGCGCGGTGGCCTGGGCTTCATGGCCCGTGGCGCGGCCAAGCAATTCCACCACGCCTTGCCAACTATGGTCGTCGTAATCCACTACGAGGGTAGGGGCGATCGCGGAAAACTGCTCATACAACGCCAGAGCGGAATCGGCGCCTGACGCGCTCACGATGATCAGGTCTGGCGCTTCGGCCGCCACGGCTTCAGCGTTCGCCTCCCCGATATACAGGCGTTTCACCTTGCGCTGCGCGGCCACGTCGCTCCACTGACGAAAGAAGCCCTGGTTATCCGCGAAGCGGTTGTTGGGCGCGGTGGCGCCGCTGGCGACCACGGGCGCGTCAATGGCCAGCAGCGAGCCGGTAAGGGTCACGCTGGTCGACACGATGCGCTGCGGTGGCTGATCGAGCGTAACCGCGCCATTGCGGGTGACCACCTTCCGCGGCCAGCCCTCTTCGGCCTGCACCCCAAGAGACAGCCCGGCAAGCGCGACAAAAGCCAGCGCGGCGACGGTGCGACAAAGACGACGGGGGGCACGCGAGATCATTCGAACTCCAGGCTATATGCGAAAGACTCGCATTTTCCCCGCCCCTCGCCTATAGCGCAACCCATGCATCCCTGCGCGGCCCCGGGCATTGGGTACATCTTTGTAATCAAAGCCTTACATGACGGCGCAGGCCGTTTCGCTGGGTTGCCATCATTGACAGTGGCCCTTGGGGTACATACCCTGAAATGGATTGATAACAATTCTCGTTAAGCTTTTGGTGACATTTAATGACCAAACTAACGCCGGCCGCGCACCCCTCTGGCACAGAGGCAGCGGCCAAGGACCCTGAATTCCTGTTCCGCTCAGGCACGCGCTGCCTGCGAGGGCAGGGTGTGTTCTCGGCTATCACAACCCCTGCCGCGGGTGCAGGGCGCGATGGTGGTGCTTTGCTTGCCGCGGTCGATCAAGCGTTCGCCGCGGCGCGAGCCGCCGGGATCGACGAGCCCGTGTTGATTGGCGCTATCCCGTTCGATACCCATCAGCCGTCGTGCCTCTATATCCCGCGCAAGCATCGCTGGATCGAGGGCGAGCCCGCGGTCATCGTGCCCGCCGTGGAGGGCAGCGCGCCGGTGGTGGTGAGGCAGCGCAGCGTGCCCGACGAAGCGGGCTTCAAGGGGGCGGTAAGCCAGGCGATTGCCAACTTCCGCAGCAGCACTATCCGCAAGGCCGTGCTTTCGCGGATGTTGGAAGTTGAGCTGGACCAGCCCGTGAAGGTCGAGCAAGTGCTGGGCCGGCTCGCGCGCCAGAATGCTCATGGCTATCACTTCCGCATTCCCCTGCCAGAGCAGGGCGAGCTGATAGGCGTAAGCCCCGAGTTGCTCGTGCGCAAGCGCGGCAGCCGGGTGTACAGCAACCCGCTGGCGGGCTCTGCCAAGCGCCGGGCAAACCCGGACGAAGACCGGATAACCGCCGAAGCCCTGCTGGATTCGGAAAAAGACCACTACGAGCACCGCCTGGTGATCGAGGACATCCGCGCGGTCATGGCGCCGGAGTGCAGTAGCCTTAATATCCCGGACCAGCCGTCACTGCTGAGCACCGCCGCCATGTGGCACCTGTCCACGGCCATCGAAGGCGAGCTGCGCGACCCGCGACGCTCTTCATTGCAGCTGGCTTGCCAGCTTCATCCCACCCCCGCAGTGTGCGGCGCGCCTACCGACCTGGCCCGCAAGTTGATCAACCTCGTCGAGCCTTTCGAACGCGGCTTGTTCACCGGCATGGTGGGCTGGTGCGATGCCTCTGGCAACGGAGAGTGGGTTGTGACCATCCGCTGCGGGACAGTGATCGACAACTGCCTGCGGCTGTTCGCCGGCGCGGGCATCGTCGAGGCTTCAGACCCCGCGGCCGAATGGGCCGAAACCCAGGCAAAGCTGGGCACCATGCTAGCCGCGTGCGGCCTGGCCACGGAGAAACACTGAATGACCATTGCCTTTACTTCCTGGCCCTCGGATCTGGCCGCCCGCTACCGTGACAAGGGCTACTGGCTGGACGTGCCAATGACCCACATCCTCGAGCGGCAGGTAGCCGCTCGACCGGACGCCGTGGCGATCATCTGCGGCGAGCGCACCTTCAGTTACGCCCAGATCGACGCCTGCTCCACTCGCCTGGCCGCCGCGCTTCATCGTCAAGGCCTGCGCACCTATGACACCGCGTTGGTGCAGTTGCCGAACGTGGCCGAGTTTTTCATTACGTACCTGGCTTTGCTCAAGCTGGGGGTAGCGCCCGTAAATGCCTTGTTCAGCCATCAGCGGCTTGAGTTGCTCGCCTACGCGCGGCAAATCCAGCCCAAATTGCTGATTGGCTCCTTGAACCACGGCCTTTTCGGTGATGGGCAATTCTTGCAGGAGCTGCGTGAAGTTGCGCCGGGCCTTGGCGCCGTGGTGCTGGAGCCAGGCACTCACCCGCTGCCAGAGGGCGCATTGAGCCTGACCGACTGCCTCGCGCAGCCTGCGGGTGATTTCGTGGCACGCCCTACCGCCGCGGATCAGGTTGCCTTTTTCCAGCTCTCGGGCGGCAGTACCGGTACCCCCAAGCTGATCCCGCGCACTCACAATGACTACTACTACAGCGTGCGCCGTAGCGTGGAAATCTGCGGGCTCAACCCCGCGACGCGTTTTCTCTGCGCCTTGCCCGCGGGCCATAACTACACCATGAGCTCCCCGGGCGTGCTGGGCGTATTCGTGGCGGGAGGCTGTGTGGTGATGGCCCGCGACCCGGAGCCACTCAATTGCTTTGCGCTTATCGAGCGCCATCAAGTGGATTGGGTGCCGCTGGTGCCTCCTGCCGTTGCCTTGTGGCTCAAGGAAGCTCCGGCGCACCGGCATCGCCTTGCCTCGTTGAAAGTGATCCAGGTGGGCGGCGCGAATTTCGCCGAGGCACTGGCGCGGCGTATTCCGGCGGAGCTGGGCTGCCAGCTGCAGCAGGTGTTCGGGATGGCCGAAGGCTTGGTGAACTACACGCGGCTGGATGATGACGCCGAACGCATCTTCACCACCCAGGGCTGCCCCATGAGCCCAGACGATGAAGTGCGAGTGATGGACGCCGATGGCAACCCGCTACCCCATGGCCAGCCCGGCATGCTCGCGACGCGAGGCCCTTATACGTTCAGGGGCTATTACTTGAGCCCGGAACACAACGCTCAGGTGTTCGATGCTGAAGGCTTCTATTACTCCGGCGACCTGGTGGAGCAAGACGCACAGGGCTACCTGCGGGTAGTGGGCCGCGTGAAGGACCAGATCAACCGTGGCGGCGAGAAGATCGCCGCCGCCGAAGTGGAAAACCTGCTGTTGCAGCATCCCGGTATCACCCATGCCGCCGTTGTGGCCATACCTGACGAACTCATGGGTGAAAAAAGCTGCGCCTGCGTGGTGGTCAGTGATGCCAGCCTCAAGCCCGCCGCGCTGCGCAAGTACCTGCGCGCTCAAGGCGTTGCGGAATTCAAGCTGCCAGACCGCTTCCAGTTCCTGGATGAGATACCGCTGACCGCCGTCGGCAAGATCGACAAGCAGCGCCTGCGCACCGCGTTGCAGGCCACCCAATCAGAACAGGTATAAGGTTCGTTCAATGGCTATTCCCAAGCTTGCTTCCTACCCCCTGCCCACGCCGGACTCCTTCCCGGCCAACAAGGTGAAATGGGCGCTGGAGCCTTCCCGCGCCGTACTGCTGATCCATGACATGCAGGCGTATTTCACCGCCTTTTACGGCGAAGACAGCCCGCTGGTGGCCGCGCTGATCGAGCGTATCGGCAAGGTGCGCGACTGGTGCCATGCCCAAGGCATTCCGGTGGTATACACCGCGCAACCTACCGAGCAGAGCCCCGAGGATCGAGCCCTGCTCAATGACATGTGGGGCCCGGGCCTGACCACGGCCGACCCTGCCTTGCAGGATGTGGTCGCCCCGCTGGCGCCCGCCCGCAACGACACGGTGCTGGTGAAGTGGCGCTACAGCGCCTTCCAGCGCTCGCACCTTGAAGACCTCATGAAGGAATGGCGTCGCGATCAGCTGTTGATTTGCGGCGTGTACGCCAACATCGGCTGCATGGTGACCGCCACCGACGCCTTCATGCGGGACATCCAGCCCTTCTTCATCGGCGACGCGGTAGGTGATTTCTCCGAAGAAGAACATCGCCTGGCCCTGCGCTACGTGGCCACCCGCTGCGGCAGCGTGATCGGTTACCAGTCAGTCATCGGCGAAGCGGCCAAGCGCTTCGACCAGGCCTGGCTGCTGGGCCAACTGCAGCCTTATCTGGATGCCGAGGACGACCTGCCCGAGGGCCCGGACAACCTGATGGACTACGGCCTGGATTCGGTACAGGTGATGACGCTGGTTTCGGCCTGGCAGCGCCTGGGCCTGAATGTGAGCTTTGCCGAGCTTGCCGGCCAGCCGACCCTGGATGGTTGGGTGAAGATCATCGCGAGCAAGCAGGCCCCGGCCGCCTGACCCTTCCCTGAACACGGCCCGGCCTGTGCGTCGGGCCGCTGGAGCCTTTTATCTATGAATACTCTGGATTTTGCCGGCAAACGCGTATGGGTCACCGGCGCAGGGCAGGGCATTGGCTTGCATACGGCGATGCGGTTTCAGGCCGCGGGCGCGGAAGTCGTCGGGCTGGACAAACACTTCGCTGAGCCCGACTACCCGTTTCGCACCGTAGTGATGGATGTGACCGACCCCCGGCAAGTTGAGCAGGTTTGTCAGCAGTTGCTCAATGAGCGGCGGCGCGTGGATGTACTGGTGAACGGCGCGGGCATCCTTCGCCTGGGCAACAGCGATGACTTGAGCCTGGAGGACTGGAATGCCTCGATGGCCGCGAACGCCACGGGGCCGTTCCTGTTGTTCCGCCAATTGGTGCCGGTATTCAAGGCTCAGCGCAGCGGTGCGATTGTCAGCATCGCGTCAAACGCGGCTCATGTTCCGCGCTTGAACATGGCCGGTTACTGCGCTTCCAAGGCGGCGCTGGTGGCGCTCAACAACTGCGTGGGGCTTGAGCTGGCCGCGCACGGGGTACGCTGCAACCTGGTGTCGCCAGGTTCCACGGATACACCGATGCTGCGGGCAATGGTGGGGGATGCGGCGGGGTTGCAACGGCTCGTGGACGGCTTGCCCGAGCAATACAAGCTGAGCATTCCGCTGCGCAAGATCGCCCGGCCGGATGAAATCGCCAACACGGTTCTGTTCCTGGCATCGGACCTGGCCAGCCACATCACCCTGCAAGACATTGTCGTGGACGGTGGCGCCACCCTCGCGGCCTGACAAGACGGGGCAGGCCGCCGGAGGGGGCTCGATGTAAAGGGCGGGTGGCTTGGGGTACACTTTCGCGCCATGAACAGAACCCTCTATACCGCCCTGTTTTACCTTGGTTTGCCCCTGATCGCCGTGCGCCTCTGGTGGCGCGCAAGGCGTGCCCCGGCCTATGCCAAACGCATCGGCGAACGCTTCGCCCACGGCCTGCCTCCCATGCAAAAAGGCGGCTTATGGGTGCACGCCGTGTCCGTGGGGGAAAGCATCGCGGCCGCGCCGCTCGTGCGGGCGCTGCTGGAGCGTTACCCGCAATCGCCGATCACGCTTACCTGCATGACGCCCACAGGCTCCGAGCGCATCCGCGCGCTGTTCGAAGGCAATCCGCGGGTTCAGCATTGTTACCTGCCTTACGACCTGCCCGATGCGATGGGGCGGTTCCTCGATAATGTTCAGCCGCGGTTGGGCATCATCATGGAAACCGAGCTTTGGCCAAACCTGGTCAACCAGTGCGCCAGGCGTGGAATTCCCGTGGCGTTGGCCAATGGTCGGCTATCTGCCCGCTCTGCCCGAGGCTATGCCCGTTTCGCCGGCCTGACCGCGCCCATGCTTGAGCAGATGAGCCTGCTCGCGGTACAGACCGAAGCCGAAGCACAGCGGTTTCGCGAGCTGGGTGCCCGGCCGGCCACCGTCACCGTTACCGGCTCGATCAAATTCGATCTTCGCCCGGACGCAGCCCTGCCGGACCGCGCGCAGGCGCTGCGCGCCCAATGGCAAGCCGTTGATCGGCCGGTGTGGATCGCGGCCAGCACCCATCAAGGCGAAGACGAGATCATCCTCACGGCGCACCGCGAGCTGCTGCGCACTCATTCCGATGCGTTGCTGGTGCTGGTACCCCGCCATCCGGAGCGCTTCGCACAGGTTGGTACTCTGGTTGAACAATCGGGCTTGAGCCTGGCGCGTCGGGCAACCAATGAAGCAGTCGGGCCCGGAACGCAGGTGTTGCTGGGCGACACCATGGGCGAGTTGCTGCTGCTTTACGGCACGGCGGACATCGCCTTCGTGGGCGGAAGCCTGGTCCCGAACGGGGGGCACAATCTGCTGGAACCCGCCGCGCTGACCAAGCCTGTGCTCAGTGGCCCGCACCTGTTCAATTTCCAGGACATCGCCGAGCGGTTGACGGACGCCAAGGCGCTGCAGGTAGTGGACGATGCCAGCGGTTTGGCCGATGCCGCGCGCAACCTGATCGAACTTCCTCAGGCGGCTCGCCGCATGGGCGAGGCGGGGTTGGCGGTGATGCGCGCGAATCAAGGCGCATTGGAGCGGTTGCTACAGGCGTTAGACAAGCTGGCCTGACTCAACCCACAGGCAGAACTGTGCGGATGTAGGAGCCGGGCGAAGCCGAAGGCGTAGCTCGCGAAGGGGTACGGCGCAGTATCAGCCCATTCCCGGGCTTCGCCCAGTCCCAAAGGGTCAGCGGCGGGCCCGTTGCCCTTGTGGGAGACGGGGGCCGGCCATCCGGCGCAGACGCAGGCGGAGCTCGTGAAGTAAGGGCTTATCGATTCGGCTTGAGTAGTGCCTGCGCCTGGGCCTGCAAATCAGGCGGCAGGAAATCCTTGTCCGGGTTGTAGTTGGGGTTGAGGTATTGCCCCAGGTCTTGCAGGTCCTGCGGGCTCAGTGTGCCGGCGGCCTGTTTGAGGCGAAGGTTGTCCAGTATGTAGTCGTACCGGCTGTTGTTGTAGTCCCGCACGGAGGCATACAGCTGCCGCTGGGCGTCCAGCACATCCACAATATTGCGGGTGCCTACCTGATAGCCGATCTCGGTGGCTTCCACCGCGCTCTGGTTGGAGATGATCGACTGTTTGCGCGCCTTCACCAGTTCCACGTCCGTGTTCACGGCCCTGTGCAGGTTGCGCGTGTCCTCCACCACCTGGCGGCGCAGGCCTTCGCGGCGGTATTCGCTCTGGCTGAAGCGTTGATAGGCTTCGCGCACCTGAGAGCTGGTCAGGCCGCCGCTGTACAACGGGATCTCCAGCCGCAAACCGATGGTGCGCCGCTCCACATCGCCGCCATATACCACGCCATTCGTGGAGGGGTTGCTTAGCTCGAAGTTGTCGTTGTCGCCTTTCTCATACTGGGCAACCGCATCGAGTGTGGGCGCGTGCCCGGCCTTACGCTGGCGCAAGGTTTGCTGGGCGGCATCCACGGCGAAGTTGCTGGCGAGTAGCTGCAGGTTCTGCTGGGTCGCGGTGTCCACCCAGGCCCGGGCGTCATTGGGCAACGGCGGCAGCACGGGCAGGGTGTGGACCACCCCTTGCAGCGCGTTGTACTCCCGATTGGTGAGGGTAATCAGCGCCTGGAAGGCATCGGATACCTGCCGCTCGGCAGTGCTGCGGTTGGCTCGGGCCGTGTCGTAGCTGGCCTGCGATTGCAACGTGTCGGTCTTGTCGGTGAGGCCGACATTGAATCGCTCGTTGGATTGATCCAGCTGTCGGCGGAACGCGTTTTCTTCGGCACGCGCGGTGGCCAGGCCATCCTGGGCCCGCAACACCGCAAAGTAGCGTTCGGCGGTTTGCAGGATCAGGTTCTGCTCGGTCGCGGACAATTCCAGGCCCGCCTGTTCATCGGCGGCCTCGGCGGCCTTGAGCTGGAACCAGCGGTCCGCGCGGAAGATCGGCTGGCTCAGTGTGGCCCGGTAGGACGTGCCGCTGCGGTTGGCGGTCATGGCGGGTTTGTCCAGCGCCTGACGGCTATCATTCACGTCCGCACCGGCCGAGAGATTCGGCAGCAGCCCGGCGCGCGCCTGGGGGACCGATTCCTGGCGCGCGGCGAAATCAGCGCGAGAGGCCGCCAGGTCGGCGTTGTTTTCAACCGCCTGCTGGTAAACGCTCATCAAGTCGGTCTGGCTGGCCAGCGGCGCGGTAGCGGCCTGGGCTCCGGCAGCCACCACGCCCATTGCACCTATCGCCATCCGTATCGCGCGAAACATAGTCAATCCCTTGTCATGAGTTCAGCTTGTGAGGTCCGCCTCAGGGCAACACCCACTTCGGACCGCTGGCAAGGCAGTATTATCCAGGGAAGTTGGCGTTACCACCGGTATGTCGCTAGACTCTGCCTCGTTCTTGTCGGGGTGCCCCAAGCGAGGGGCTGAGATCGGATAATTCCGGATCCCGTTGAACCTGATCAGGTTGATGCCTGCGTAGGGAACAAGATTTCTCGCTTTCCCGGCGAGTCCTCTTGTGCTCGGTCCGGGAATGTCGTTTGCACAAACGCATTGCTCCGTTCCAGCACAACTCCGCTGCCATAGGGCTATTCCGTTCCAGGTTCACTCCGACGCCCCTTTGCCTGGCTGGAGAACCTGTATGAACGAACAACGCCACAACGCATCCCACCTCAGCGAGTCGGCCCAGGTCGACCAGCAATCGGTGCAACCCTTCCCGCGGTCCCGCAAGGTGTATGTGCAAGGCTCACGGCCCGACATACGCGTGCCGATGCGGGAAATCAGCCTCGACGCCACCCCCACGGACTTCGGCGGGGAGATCAACCCGCCGGTGTTCGTCTATGACACGTCGGGCCCGTATACCGACCCCGCCGCGCGGATTGATGTGCGTAAAGGCCTGGAGGATGTGCGCTCGGGCTGGATTGACGATCGCGGCGATACCGAGCGTTTGCCCGGGCTTAGCTCCAACTTCGGCCAACAGCGCCTGGCGGATGCCGAGCTCACCCGGCTGCGTTTCGCCCATGTGCGTAACCCCCGCCGCGCCAAGCCCGGCGCGAATGTCAGCCAGATGCATTACGCCCGCCAAGGCATCATCACCGCCGAGATGGAATACGTGGCCATCCGCGAGAACATGAAGCTGCAGGAAGCACGGGCAGCCGGGTTGTTGGCTGAACAACATGCAGGCCACAGCTTCGGCGCCAGTATCCCGAAGGAAATCACCGCCGAGTTTGTGCGCGATGAAGTGGCGCGGGGCCGAGCTATCATTCCGGCCAACATCAACCACACCGAGCTGGAGCCGATGATCATCGGCCGTAACTTCCTGGTGAAGATCAACGGCAACATCGGCAACAGCGCGCTGGGTTCCTCTATCGAAGAGGAAGTGGCCAAGCTTACTTGGGGCATCCGCTGGGGCTCGGACACCGTGATGGACTTGTCCACCGGCAAGCATATCCATGAAACCCGCGAGTGGATCATCCGCAACTCGCCAGTGCCCATCGGTACCGTGCCTATCTACCAGGCTTTGGAAAAGGTAGGCGGCGTAGCCGAGGACCTGACCTGGGAGCTGTTCCGCGACACGCTGATCGAGCAGGCGGAGCAGGGCGTGGACTATTTCACCATCCATGCCGGTGTGCTGCTGCGTTACGTGCCGCTCACGGCAAAGCGGGTGACCGGGATCGTCAGCCGTGGCGGTTCGATCATGGCCAAGTGGTGCCTGGCGCACCATCAAGAAAACTTCCTGTACACGCATTTCGAAGAGATCTGCGACATCATGAAGGCCTACGACGTGAGTTTCTCTCTCGGTGACGGTTTGCGCCCGGGCTCCATCGCCGACGCCAACGACGCCGCCCAGTTCGGTGAGCTTGAGACATTGGGCGAATTGACCAAGATCGCCTGGAAGCACGACGTGCAATGCATGATCGAAGGCCCTGGCCACGTGCCCATGCAACTCATCAAGGAAAACATGGACAAGCAGCTGGAATGCTGCGATGAGGCGCCGTTCTACACCCTGGGGCCTCTGACTACTGATATCGCGCCTGGCTACGACCACATCACTTCGGGCATTGGCGCCGCGATGATCGGCTGGTTCGGCTGCGCCATGCTCTGTTACGTGACGCCCAAGGAGCACCTGGGCCTGCCCAACAAGGATGACGTGAAAACCGGGATCATTACCTACAAGATCGCGGCCCACGCCGCCGACCTCGCCAAGGGTCACCCCGGCGCGCAGATCCGCGACAACGCCTTGTCCAAGGCGCGTTTCGAATTCCGCTGGGAAGACCAGTTCAACCTTGGCCTGGACCCGGATACCGCCCGGGCGTACCACGACGAAACCCTGCCGAAGGAATCGGCCAAGGTCGCGCATTTCTGTTCCATGTGCGGGCCGAAGTTCTGCTCGATGAAAATCACCCAGGAAGTACGTGAGTACGCCGCCAACCAGATCCCTAGCGTTGAAGTGAGCGCTGAGGAAGGGATGCGCCAGCAAGCGCAGCGGTTCAAAGCCGAAGGTAGCCAGCTGTATCAGAAACTCTGACCCGTGCGCCTGGCCTGCCAGGCGTTCACCCTGCGCGCGAGAAGCACCCTGTGACTCAATATTCCCCTGATATTCCTGTTACCCAGGAGCGCCGTGTATTCGGCGCTCGCGATCTTTTCACGCTGTGGTTTTCACTTGGCGTGGGCCTGATGGTGCTACAGACCGGCGCGCTGCTTGCGCCGGGCCTGGGCCTGGCTCATGGGCTGCTGGCCATCGTGCTGGGCACGGTGGTCGGTGTGCTGCTGCTGGCCGCCGCCGCCGTGATCGGCACAGACACCGGCTTGTCCGCCATGGCTTCGTTGAAAACCAGCCTTGGCCGCCATGGCGCAACCTTGCCCGCCTTCTTGAACCTGCTCCAGCTCATAGGCTGGGGCGCGTTCGAGTTGATTGTGATGCGGGACGCGGCAAGCCTGTTGGCAACCACGCGATGGGGCGAGGCGAGCGCCTGGGCCAATCCGTTACTGTGGACGCTGGCTTTTGGCGCGTTGGCAACCTTGCTGGCAGTGAGCGGGCCGTTGACCTTCGTGCGTCGGGTGCTGCGCAAGTGGGGAATCTGGCTGCTCCTCGCGGCGTGCGCCTGGCTGACCTGGAACCTTTTTGCCACCGCGGATCTGGCCAGCTTGTGGCAGCGCGCCGGCGATGGTTCGCTGGCATTCGCCTCGGGCTTTGACATCGCCATCGCCATGCCGCTGTCGTGGCTACCCTTGATTGCCGACTACTCGCGCTTCGGCCGTTCAGCGGGCAAGGTGTTCAAGGGCACCGCGCTGGGTTTCCTGCTAGGGAACGTATGGCTGATGGGCCTTGGCGTTGCCTACACGCTCGCCTTCGCGCCTAGCGGCGAAACGAACGCGCTGTTGTTGGCACTGGCCGGCGCCGGGCTGGGTATCCCGCTGTTGCTGATTCTGCTGGACGAATCTGAGAACGCCTTCGCGGACATTCATTCCGCTGCCGTGTCCAGCGGCATGCTGGTGCGGTTGAAAGTGGAACATCTGGCCGTTCTGGTAGGGGTTGTATGTACCCTGATCGCCGCGTTCGCGCCGCTGGCCCAGTATCAGAAGTTTCTATTCCTGATCGGCTCGGTATTCGCGCCGCTGTTTGGCGTGGTGCTGGTGGACCATTACCTGCTACGCCAGCGTCGGGCGCCTCACGCGTTCCCCGCGTGGCGGGGCGCCGCGTTGGTGGCATGGGCGGCAGGGGTAGCGCTGTATCAGGCTCTGGCTCATTACTGGCCAGAGCTGGGCGCGACACTGCCCTCGCTGATACTTGCCGGGCTGTTGCATCTGGGCCTTTCGAAGGTACTGGGCCCGGTCAACGGCGGGGGCGTAGCTCAGGCCGAATCACACCGTTGAGGCGCGCGTAAGGAATCTTCAGCTCCACGTGCCCCATGGCATACGGCGCGATGCTATAAACATTGTATTTGAGCACCACGGCGTCGGAGGCCAGGGCAATGTTTTCGGTGCGCTGGAAGGGCCAGTTCTTGACGAATTCGGCGTCCTGGTCCAGCTTCTGGGCTATCAGCCAGCCCCGGTGGGCTTCCTGGGCGGCGAGCCAGAAGGTGGCTTCCTGGCCTGGCACGACCATGTCGGTCAAGGTCAGCGCCTTGTGCTGCTGGCGCGACCAGGTAATGAACCCCCTGCCTGGCAGGCCATGGGCGCCGCCGGTGTCCAGGTAGCTGGACAGCTCCACGATCACCAGCCCGTCATGCTGTTCCCGTACCTTTGCCTGCAGGTACGTGGAATAGCTGGCCTGGGCTGTACTTAGAAACTGCTGTTCATAGGCCGGCAACGATGTTGCGGGCGCCAGGTCGGGGTTGTCGCGGGTCATTTGCAGCAGGCGCTGCTGTACCAGCGTGTCGAGTGTTGGCTCTTCGGGAAAATGCACGGTATCGAGGTTCACCAACGGGCAATCCGCGGTGGTGCAGCCGGGCTTGATGTGTTCCCAGGCCTCGCGCTCGGTTTTCAACGGTTTGTCGTAATCGGGTTGAAAAAGGCTTTGGCAGGCGCCAAGACTCAACGCGAGAAGCGCCAACGCTGAAACTTTCAAGGGTGACATGGAATTCCCTGGCGATGATGAAGTCGGGGTTGGACTATAAACGCAACGATGAGTTCGCCATAGGCTTGGGCGCTCTGGATCGGGCACGCGGGTTGCAGGCTTCTGCCGGAAGATGCAACTCTGATGATGGAAAAAGAGGATTCGTATGACAGACGCTAACCATTCGCTGCCGGTAAAGGTCGAGATCACCCGGCGCGAGAACTGCTTCACCGGTTTCTACAAGGTCGACAAGCTGTTCCTGCGCCATGAGTTGTTTGCCGGTGGGCTGGGAAAGGAAATCAGCCGGGAGCTGTTCGTTCGTCATGACGCGGTGTGCGTTCTGCCCTACGACCCCCAGCGGGACGAAGTGGTGCTGATCGAGCAGTTCCGGGTGGGCGCGATGGGCAAGGTGGACAACCCATGGTTGATCGAAATGGTTGCTGGTCTGATCGACAAGGACGAAACCCCCGAAGCGGTTGCGCACCGCGAAGCGGAAGAGGAAGCTGGGCTGAAATTTTCGGCGCTGTGGCCGATAACCAAGTATTTCCCTTCGCCTGGCGGCAGCGATGAATACGTTCATCTGTACCTGGGGCGCTGTTCCAGCCAGGGCGCCGGTGGGCTGCATGGGCTGGAAGAAGAGGGTGAAGATATTCGCGTACGTGTGTGGGCGTTCGAGGATGCGCTGCAGGCGGTACGTGACGGCAGAATCATCAATGCGGCCGCGCTGATCGCCATTCAATGGCTGGCACTGAACCGCGAGGAAGTCAGGGGGTTGTGGAAGTGAATTTGTTGCGCGAGCGCTACCGGGTCGATCTGGCCGGGTTGCAGGCGGCCTGCGAGGCCAACTACGCACGCCTGATGCGGCTGTTGCCCGGCATGCGTGGGGAGCAGCGTTCGCGCCAGATCGGCATGACCCAAGGTGACCAGGCCCTGGGCGTGCTGATCATCGAGGTGATCCAGGCCAGCCCTTACACCACTACGCTGAGCGTAAGCCAGAAGCACAGCCTGCCGTGGCTGCCGGTGCCCCGCATGGAAGTGCAGGTATACCATGACGCGCGCATGGCCGAGGTGATCGGCGCCCAGCACGCCCGGCGCTTTCGCGGCATCTATCCGTATCCCAACGCGGCCATGCACCAGCCAGATGAAAAGGCACAGCTGAATCTTTTCCTGGGGGAGTGGTTGAGTCATTGCCTGGCGTGTGGCCACGAATACGAGCACGTACGGTAGGCTGTCTGCGTTCCGCCATATCGCGCTTTTCTCATAACCGCACCATAATCCCCCCCAGTATCCGTACCGGGAGACGGCCCTTGCCGAACCGCCAACTCACATCCGAATCCTCCGTGCTGCTGTTGCAGCTGACCGATAGCCATCTGTTTGCCGAGGCCGAGGGCACGTTGCTGGGGATGAACACCGCTGACAGCCTTCGGCAGGTCATGGCCCGGGTTATGGCTGAACAGCCCGCCGTGGATTTGATGATCGCCACGGGCGATCTGTCCCAGGATGGAACGCTCGAGTCGTACAAGCGCTTTCAGGAAATGACCGCCAGCATCGATGCGCCGCACCGCTGGATGGCGGGTAACCACGATGAAGCAGCGGTGATGGCGGATCATTTTGGCCGCACCGAGCTGATGGAGCAGGTGGTAGACATCGGCAACTGGCGCATCACACTGCTCGATTCCTCGGTATCGGGCTCGGTGCCGGGTTGGCTTGCCGACAGCCAGCTGGAACTGCTCGATGCCGCCCTGAGCGGGGCACCCGAGCGGCACCATCTGGTGTGCCTCCATCATCATCCGATCTCGATCGACTGCAAATGGATGGAGCCCATCGGCCTGCGTAACGCCGACGCCTTCCTTGCGGTCATCGACCGCTATCCACAGGTACGCGCGTTGCTCTGGGGCCATATCCATCAGCATCTGGACCGCGAGCGCAACGGCGTGCGCCTGCTGGCCACGCCTTCGACCTGCATACAGTTCGAGCCTTTGAGCGAAGATTTTTCCGTTGAACGCGTAGCGCCAGGCTATCGCTGGCTGTGGCTGCACCCGGACGGTACCCTGGACACCGCTATATCCCGGGTGCCGGATTTTGAATTCGCGCCGGGCTTCGGCGGCAGCGGCTATTGATTCCGTGCGGCTGAGATACACTCGGCTGTCTTGAGTTACCCGCAGGAGGCCGCGTGGCCGCTTCTATCTTGTACATCCACGGGCTGAACAGCTCGCCTGCCTCGCAAAAGGCCCGCCAACTGATTGCCGCCGCAGCACAGGCAGGCCTGCAGGATCGCTTGCAGGCGCCAGCGCTGCATCACCATCCGCGGCAAGCCATGTTGCAGCTGGAAGAGGCAATTGTAACCCTGGGTGAACCGTTACTGGTCGGTAGCTCCCTTGGCGGCTACTATGCGACCCACTTGGCACAGCGGCACGGGCTACGCGCCGTGCTCATCAACCCGGCGGTGAATCCGCATCGGCTGTTCACCGGCTACCTCGGGGTGCAGCAAAATTATTACACGGGCGAGCAGTGGCAACTTACCGAAGGCCACGTGCAGGCCCTGGCCGATCTGGAAGTACCGCCACCGGCGGCGGGCGAGCGCTTCCAGGTGTGGCTGCAAACGGGAGACGAAACCCTCGATTACCGCCGCGCGGTAACGTTTTATGAGGGCTGCGCCGTGGATGTGCGCCCGGGCGGGGATCATGGCTACCAGGGCTTCGCCCAGCGCCTGCCCGAACTGTTCCTGTTTGCTGGCCTGGAGCCGGCGCGCTGCGCGGCCATCGACCTTGCCGCCCTGTGAACCTTTATTACGATTGACGAAGAGAACCCATGGCCACTCCCAGCGCTAGCTCTTATAACGCCGACGCCATCGAAGTCCTCTCGGGCCTCGACCCGGTGCGCAAACGCCCGGGCATGTATACCGACACCCAGCGGCCCAACCATCTGGCCCAGGAAGTCATCGACAACAGCGTGGACGAAGCCCTGGCGGGGCATGCCACGTCCATTCAGGTCATCTTGCACGCCGATCACTCCCTTGAAGTGATCGACGATGGCCGCGGCATGCCTGTGGATATCCACCCGGAGGAAGGCGTCCCCGGCGTTGAGCTGATCCTCACCAAGCTGCACGCGGGCGGCAAGTTCTCCAACAAGAACTACCAGTTCTCCGGCGGCCTGCATGGCGTGGGTATTTCGGTGGTCAATGCCTTGTCCACCCTGGTGCGGGTGCGCGTGAAGCGTGACGGCCAGGAATACGAAATGTCCTTCGCCGATGGTTTCAAGGCCAGCGACCTCAAGGTCATTGGCTCGGTTGGCAAGCGTAATACCGGGACCAGCGTCTATTTCTCGCCAGATCCGAAATACTTCGATTCCCCGAAATTCTCCATCAGCCGCCTCAAGCACGTACTCAAGGCCAAGGCGGTGTTGTGCCCTGGGCTGTCGGTCACGTTCGAGGACAAGGCCAGCGGCGAGAAAACCGAATGGCACTACGAGGACGGCCTGCGCTCCTACCTGGCCGATGCCGTCAGTGATTTCCAGCGCCTGCCAGCCGAACCTTTCTGCGGCAGCCTGGCCGGTAACAAGGAAGCGGTGGACTGGGCGCTGCTATGGCTGCCCGAGGGCGGCGATTCGGTTCAGGAAAGCTACGTCAACCTGATCCCCACCGCCCAGGGCGGTACCCATGTGAACGGCTTGCGCCAAGGGCTGCTCGATGCGATGCGTGAGTTCTGCGAGTTCCGCAACCTGCTGCCGCGCGGGCTGAAGCTGGCGCCCGAGGACGTGTGGGAGCGGATCGCCTTCGTGCTGTCCATGAAAATGCAGGACGCGCAGTTCTCCGGGCAGACCAAAGAGCGGCTGTCCTCGCGCGAAGCCGCGGCGTTCGTGTCGGGCGTAGTGAAAGACGCCTTCAGCCTGTGGCTCAACGCCCATCCGGAGCTGGGCTTGCAACTGGCCGAGCTGGCGATCAACAACGCCGGCCGCCGCCTCAAGGCGAGCAAAAAGGTAGAACGCAAGCGCATCACGCAGGGCCCGGCACTGCCGGGCAAACTGGCCGATTGCGCCGGCCAGGATCCGGCCCGCGCCGAGCTGTTCCTGGTGGAAGGCGACTCCGCGGGCGGCTCCGCGAAGCAGGCCCGGGATAAGGAATTCCAGGCGATCCTGCCCCTGCGCGGGAAAATCCTCAACACCTGGGAAGTGGACGGCAACGAAGTATTGGCCAGCCAGGAGGTACATAACATTGCCGTAGCCATTGGGGTAGACCCGGGCGCCAGCGACATGAGCCAGCTGCGCTACGGCAAGATCTGCATCCTGGCGGACGCCGACTCTGACGGGCTGCACATCGCAACCCTGCTGTGCGCCCTGTTCGTGCAGCACTTTCGCCCATTGGTGGACGCGGGCCATGTGTACGTGGCCATGCCGCCGCTGTACCGCATCGACCTGGGCAAGGAAATCTACTACGCCCTGGACGAAGCGGAGCGTGACGGCATCCTCGACCGGCTGGTGGCCGAGAAGAAACGCGGCAAGCCCCAGGTGACGCGCTTCAAGGGGCTGGGCGAAATGAACCCGCCGCAGTTGAGGGAAACCACCATGGACCCCAACACCCGGCGCCTGGTGCAACTTACGCTGGACGATTTCGCGCAGACCACCGAAATGATGGACATGTTGCTGGCCAAGAAGCGCGCGGGCGACCGCAAGAGCTGGCTGGAAGCCAAGGGTAACCTTGCCGAGGTGCTTAGTTGATCCGTGCCGCGCTCGCGGCCTGGTTGTCGTTCGCAAGCATCGCAGTCGCGCAGGGAGCGATGGCGGTGCCCGAGCTCACCTTGCAGGGCGAATACCCCGTGGAAGGCATGCGTGGCGGCAACCTTTCTGGCTTGGCGTTGTGCGCGGGCGAATTGTGGGCCGTGTCGGACCGTGATGACGATCAGGTATACCGCATGGACCGCACCGAGGCCGTGTGGCAAAGCCGGCCCCTGAATTTCCAGGCGCCAGCCGCGCCTGACATGGGCCTGCCCTGGAGCATCGTGCTGCGGGCGACCGCGGCGGGGTTGATTCGCGGTGGCAGCCTGGACTTCGAAGGCATCGCCTGTGACGACCAGCAGCGGCTCTATCTGGTAAGCGAAGCCAAGGCCAGCGTGTTACGTGTTGCGCCCGATGGAGAAGCGCAATGGCTGCCCTTGCCCGCGGGGATGGTGGCCGAGGCGCGCCAACACGGGTTGTTGCATCACTTCAACGCGATCTTCGAAGGGCTTGCCATCACGCCGGACGGCCAGCGCCTGTGGCTTGCCGCGGAGCGGGAACAACGCGGCCTGCTCGGCTTGAGGTTGGGCGCGGATGGCTGGGCCTGCGGCCAACCGGATGGAACGCCTTGTGTGCTGCTCAGCGAAGGCGGCTCGGAGGAAGTCCCGCCCCCGATGCGTGTCGGCCTCAGTTATGCGAAGGACTTTTCGGATCTCGCCTACTTCAAGGGCAAGTTGTTCACCCTTGAACGCAATGCCTACAAGCTTTGCCGGCGTAACGCCGAGACCGCCGCGGTAGAGCGATGCTGGTCATTCGCCGAGGCGGGCCTGCAACCTTCAAAGCGCTATGAAAAACCTTACGGGCTTACCGAAGCCCTCGCCCTGGATGACGAGGGCGCCTGGGTCGGCACGGACAACAACGACTGGGTGCGCGCCGACGGTGAACAACGGCCCGTGGTGTGGCGCTTCGCGGCACCGGCTGGCGGCTGGGAGGCCCCGTGAGTTCGCCGCCTGGCCGCCTTGCGGGACGCTGGTTACTGGCGCTGGCCTGGATCGCCGGGTTGTATTTGGCGTCCCGGTTCTTCGGTGATTGGGAGCAAAAGCAGGAGAACCCTAACCGCGAACTCGCCTCCACACACGGGGCCGGCTTCGTGGAAGTGCGCCTGCAAGGCAACCGGCAGGGCCATTTCGTGGCTGATGGGCGGGTGAATGGCCAAACCGTGAGCTTCATGATCGACACCGGGGCGACTGAAGTGGCGATCCCTTCACAGGTGGCTGGCCGGCTCAGCCTTGAAAAGGGCGCGCCGGTCATGCTCAACACCGCCAACGGCGCTACCCAGGGTTACCGTACCCGGCTGGCCAGCCTGGAACTGGGCGATATCCACTTGGCTCAGGTGAGCGCCGTGGTAGTGCCCGGATTACCGGGCGAACAGATATTGCTGGGCATGAGTGCCCTGAAACGACTTGAATTTACCTTGCGTGACGGCAACATGCTGTTGCGCCAGAACACCCATCGATGAGGCTTGCATGAGCGAATCAACCGATCTCAGCCTGGACGGCGTGGAGCGCCGGTCCCTGGCTGACTTCACTGAACAGGCCTACCTCAACTATTCCATGTACGTGATCATGGACCGCGCGCTGCCGCACATTGGCGATGGGCTCAAGCCCGTACAGCGCCGTATCGTGTACGCGATGAGCGAATTGGGGCTGGATGCCGACGCCAAGCACAAGAAATCCGCCCGTACGGTGGGTGACGTGCTCGGCAAGTTCCACCCACATGGGGACTCGGCATGTTACGAAGCCATGGTGCTGATGGCTCAGCCGTTCAGCTACCGCTATACCCTGATCGATGGTCAAGGCAACTGGGGCGCGCCAGACGATCCCAAGTCCTTCGCCGCCATGCGCTATACCGAAGCGCGACTGTCACGCTACTCCGAAGTGCTGCTCAGCGAACTGGGCCAGGGCACCGCTGATTGGGTGCCCAACTTCGACGGCACGCTGGACGAGCCCGCCGTGCTCCCCGCGCGGCTGCCGAACATTCTGCTTAACGGCACCACGGGTATCGCGGTGGGCATGGCGACGGACGTTCCGCCACACAACCTGAGGGAAGTGGCCACTGCCTGTGTGCGTTTGCTCGATGAGCCCCATGCCACCATCGAGCAGTTGTGCGAGCACATGCCAGGGCCTGATTACCCCACCGAGGCCGAGATCGTCACGCCTCGGCATGAACTGCTCAAGATGTACGAGAACGGCCGCGGTTCGGTGCGCATGCGGGCGGTGTATCGCGTGGAAGATGGCGACGTCGTGGTCACCGCGCTACCGCACCAGGTATCCGGCGCCAAGGTGCTGGAGCAGATCGCCGCGCAGATGCAGGCCAAAAAGCTGCCCATGGTCGCGGACCTGCGTGACGAATCCGACCACGAGAACCCGTGCCGCATCGTCATCATTCCCCGCTCCAACCGAGTGGACGCGGCCGAGCTGATGCAGCACTTGTTCGCCACCACCGACCTGGAATCCACCTATCGGGTCAACATGAACATCATTGGCCTGGACGGCCGGCCGCAGCTGAAAAACCTGCGCACGCTGCTGCAGGAGTGGCTGGAGTTCCGGGTACGCACGGTGCGCCGTCGCCTGCAATTCCGCCTGGACAAGGTCGAACGTCGCCTGCACCTGCTTGAAGGCTTGCTGGTCGCGTTTCTCAACCTTGATGAAGTCATCCACATCATCCGCACCGAGGACCACCCCAAGGCGAAGCTGATCGAGCGCTTCGCGCTGTCCGAGACTCAGGCCGACTACATTCTTGACACCCGGTTGCGTCAGTTGGCGCGCCTTGAAGAAATGAAAATCCGCGACGAGCAGGACGCTCTCGCTAAAGAGCGCGAGAAGCTTCTAGCCTTGCTGGCCAGCGAGAGCAAGCTCAAGAAACTGGTGCGCGGTGAGTTGATCGCCGACGCCAAAACCTATGGCGACGACCGCCGTTCCCCGATCGTTGAGCGCGCCGAAGCCCGAGCGCTTTCCGAAAACGAGTTGATGCCGACCGAGCCGGTTACCGTGGTGCTTTCCGAAAAAGGCTGGGTGCGCTGTGCCAAAGGCCACGATATCGACGGTACGGCGCTGTCCTACAAGGCCGGCGACGGGTACAAGGCCGCGGCGCCGGGGCGCTCGAATCAATATGCGGTATTCATCGATTCCACTGGGCGCAGTTACTCGCTGCCCGCCCATAGCCTGCCTTCGGCGCGTGGCCAGGGCGAGCCGCTGACTGGCCGCCTTACCCCGCCGCCGGGCGCCCAGTTCGAGTGCCTGTTGCTGCCAGACGACAATGCCTTGTATGTGATTGCCTCCGACGCCGGCTATGGCTTTGTGGTGAAAGGCGAGGACCTTCAAGCCAAGAACAAGGCGGGCAAAGCGCTGCTGAGCCTGCCGAACGGGGCGAAGGTAATGGCACCGCGGCCTGTGAAAGACCGTGAACACGAATGGGTGGCGGCGGTGACCACCGAAGGTCGCCTGCTGGTATTCAAGGTGGCGGACTTGCCTCAGCTGGGCAAGGGCAAGGGCAACAAGATCATTGGAGTGCCAGGCGACCGCGTAGCCAGCCGGGAAGAATACGTGACCGACCTTGCCATCATTGGCGATGGCGCAACCCTGGTGCTACAAGCAGGGAAGCGGACACTTTCCTTGAAGGCTGACGATCTTGAGCATTACAAAGGCGAACGTGGGCGGCGCGGCAATAAACTGCCGCGTGGTTTCCAGCGCGTGGATGCCTTGCTGGTTGAACCCTCCGTCTGAATCGTGCCGCGCGGGCGGCAGCTTTCTGGCGGGCGGTCATCGGAAGCTGGAGTCCGGCGCGGTATTCACGGATGATATGGGCCCTGTGGCGCTCTGCTGATAGCGCCCTCTGGTATCGGTATCACTGCGGCCCGGCCGAAACGGGCCGCCTGGACGGAATCATGAATTTTCTGCGCCTCCCTTTCGCTGTACTTCTGACCGGTGTACTTGGCCTGGCCGGTTGCAGCGTTCACCAGCCGGTGGCCTTGTATCAACTCGACGGCGGCAATCCAGGCCAGCCAAAGCACAGCACTGGCATGGCCGTGTTGCTGGGCCCAGTGTCGGTCGCTGATTACCTTCAGCGCGAAACGCTCCTGCAACGGCATAAGGACGGAAGCCTTACCGCCGCTAGCGATGGGCGTTGGGCGGGCAGCCTGACCTCCGACATCGACCAGTTGCTGTTGCGGCAACTGGCTTGGCGCCTGGACACTCAACGGGTAATGCTGGCGCCCACCGTGGCGAACTTTACCCCCGACGCCCAGGTGCTGTTGTCCATCACCCGGCTGGATTCCGGCGCCAACCAGCCCGCGATTCTGGACGCGCAGTGGCGCGTGCTCGACCGGCGCGGCCAGGTACGTGACAGCCGCCTCGTTCACCTCGAAGAAAAACACGCAGGCGATACCGCGGCCCAGGTGCAGGCCCAGGGCGTACTGCTTCAGCGCCTGGCCGAACAGCTGAGCGCGGCGGTCAAGCCGTTGGCGAACCAGCCCGCGCTGGCCGATGAACGCAAGCCCGCGCCTGCCCCGGTGAAGAAAGAAGAACCCGAAAAACAGAAAATCCCACTGGCTACACCGGTGCGCACGAACATGGAAGTGTTCAGGTTCTGATTCACCCGATGCGACACGGCACGCGCAACACGTGTAGGAGGGGGCGATAGCCCCCGAACCTGGCTTACGCCCTGTGGTGATCCCGCAAACCTCAGCAGCTTATGGCGCGGCGGCAACTCACCGATAGCTGCATGAATCCTGCCTTCCCTTCCGTCTAGATCGAATATAAAAACATCAGGTTACTAATTGGCCCTGTCTGTTTTCCCTTATCGCTCAAGCATCTGTAATCGCGTGTTGTTTAAAAAATCTTACATTTAAGCCTTTGTTGGTTTTTCAGAATATCCCTAAACTCGCACTTCATTGAACGTTGGTGTGCTGGCTGCTTCTTCAGCCGCGCACGCTGTTCTAGTGTGTGCGGGTTGGAGTTCTATCGGAGGCTATGTGTGCACATTTCGGAAGATATAAAAGCAATCGACGATGCTATTACCCCCCCCCCCGAGGAGCAGCGAAAAATACGGGTTCAGCTGAAGTCAGCCATCTGGCGCTATGGGTGGCCTATAAATAACGCGTATTTTGCGAAGCCTTGTTGGCATGTATTCATAGCGGGTAGCCGGCGGCCTGAATGGGAAACGTGCGAGTCTGAGCTTGAACAGCACCCCGCCTGGGGTTTCTTGTACGGCGTATGGGCGCGCTTAAAGCGAGAGCACCTTCCGAATGCTACCCTGCTCGGCGTGTATGCTAACGGCCAAACACTGGGGCAGGACTCTCCGATTCACCGAGATAATCGAGCAGGGGAGGTGAGCACAACTGTAGTGTTGTTTTGTAATGAAGTGTGGGCGACTTGCTGGGGTGGGGAGCTCGTGTTCTACGATAACAACAAAGAAGACCTGATAAAATCGGTTTTGCCAAAGCCTGGTAGATAGTAGTGTTTAATGGCCATATACCGTATAGCGCGAGATCCCCCTCAGCACTTTGCGACCAGCTAAGGATGACAATAGCCTTCAAGACAGCCACGCTGGCTTAGCGTTATGGAAAAAAATAAGAAGTCATCATCCGGTTCCGAAGCGGAACGGGTTGGCATTATGGGGGTGTCGGTGGTTTTCTTAAGTGCTCTCTGTTGTGCTGTCGCAGGTGCTGCCGAATGGTTTCGCTCCAGGCAAAAAATCTAAATTCTTTTTGGATACTGTCCAGCAGGCGGGTTAAGGAACGACTCCGTCCGCACGCTATTCGTGGTCATATTCAAGCAAGTGCCCTAGGAGGGTAAATGACAAAAACAGTTGAGATTTTTTGCGGCTCACGTTGGTAAGGTGTGGCCGCTACCGCACTCGTTGATCAGTATAATACGAATAAAACTGGTTTTTCCCTTATTAAGCAATGTGCGCAAACATCAGCCGCGGTAGCAAGTGTGGCAAGCATTACAACAATAACTACTGGCTTTATGCCGTTCCTGAGTCTTTCGGCGCACGTGTTGGCTGGAACTACTACGCTTCCTAAAATTGTCGCGGAATTTAATACTGATGACGGCCCTGAACGTGGTGACATATTAAATTTGGTCGGTAATGTTGCAGGGGTAGTCGGAAGTATCGTGCTGCTAGGAGGTATCACTGCTGGCGCTACGCCTCTCGCTTTTGCTGCGATAACTATTGGCGGGTTCTCA
>Ga0265797_10002989_pt1 | contig 27604 bp, 1 predicted proteins | sample P2T30metagenome_FD_192433 | JGI IMG/M metagenome (GOLD analysis project Ga0265797, IMG submission 192433) | Plant litter microbial communities from East Loma Ridge, Irvine, California - P2 T30 | ecosystem: Environmental > Terrestrial > Plant litter > Unclassified | place: USA: California... | reverse complement strand
ACCTTATAGTACGTGTAAATATTTAAAGTTTTTATATTACTTACTAAGACTTAAAGTAGTAATCTAACGTAAGCGTAATATTAGCTTACTACTATACTCTACGCGATACCCTAACCTCTATAAATACTATAATTACGTTCTATAGCTAATTAGATAATTACTTCTAGTCTACTAATTTATAGGTCTGCTTCTATCTTATGTTATATAACTAAGATAGTCTTATAAGTAGAGTAATTAAAGTGTAATAGATTACTATTAAGTACTAAGTACTAAGTAATTAGTAGATACTACTACTTCTCTATATCTACATCTATAGTAATAAAGCTATATTAGATAATAAGCTTAAATATAGTAGTAACTTGTATTTACTACCTAATTTTTATTACAAGCGCCTAGAATTAAGATACTTTAGATTTTGCTCTCGCTATTAAAGATTAGCTTATAACTATAAGTATAAAGTTAATAATAATAGTAATAATATTAATAACTTAATCTAGTAAGAAATTAGTACTATTTTGAAGTTATTATAATATAAAAGTCTAGTCTCTAGCTACTATAGCTAGATAATATATATTAGAACTTTAGTCTATTATAACAAAGTATATTTTAGTTTATAGTATTAGTAATTTTAGTATATCTTATAACACTACTAAGAAAGTTAAAAGTATAAAGAGTAAGTAACTTTAAGTAAAACTTAAAATTGCTTACCTAGACTTTAGAATGTAGTACTTTACAGTATAACTTAATAGAAGCTATATATTAAAATAATGTCTAAGATACTCTTATTCTTAGTCTATATATATACTATTAACTTTATTATAGTATTAATTATTATAAAACTTTAAAAAACTTTACTTAGTTTAGAAAATATATAGTATACTATAAGTATAGCTATAGTAATCTTTATTAAAGCGTATCTTAGAGGTTTTCTAATTTATAGATTTATTGTAGTGTTTAGATTAGTTTACTATTATCTTCTATAATTTTATTATTCTTTTTTAATATAATAATAGTATTAGAACTACTATAAATATTATAGGCTTAAACAGTACTTTTGTAACTAGAGCTAAGATTATAATAGATAATATAATGCTACTTTAGATAAAACTTTTCTAGTATACTAAATAAACTATCTAAGACTCTTAAGTCTTTAAGTAAAAAAAGCCTAATAATTATAAATGTATAACTTCTACTAATACTAATTAGTATACGTCTACTACTTAATAATTAATAACAAGAAAGAGTTTTAATAATATTTATATATATATTAAAGCTATACTACTACTACTATAATATATTACATAGCTTTAAAGTGCTTACTATATAATATATAGTACTAGCTACTATATTAGCTATAGTCTTAGTATTAATAGCAGCTACTACTCTATTTCTAAGAATAGCTACTCTTGTTTTAGTAGTAGATATTATTATATCTATACTAGCTAATATAATATTAGCTCTAGCTACTATAGTATTAGCTCTTACTATAATATAGTTTAGATTAGTTATATTAAATAGATCTACGCATATGTTAGTAGTATTATCTATAGTTCTATTCTCTTTAGAAGAGAAACTAGATAAGGTTAAATAGCTTTATATCTAGTAGTATAGGTACTAAAACTAACTTATATAAGTAATACAAAGTTACTATAACTAAGTATATAATTAGATACTTTACAACTATGCATACCTTTTTTAAATTTAAAGCTAGTTTTTAAACTTATACTAATAGTAACTTATTTATATATAAAAAGCTCTATAAATTAAAAACAGTTAGAGTTATAGTAGAAGAAAAAGATTGAAATTAGTATTCTAAGGTATTAATATATAACTTAGTAAAAAGTTTAAAACTTATGTATTTATACTTATTATAATTCATATTTTACTTTCTTCTAACTAAGCGCTATATAGAGTAAATCTAGTCTAGCTTAGAGATAATTAGCTTTTATACTAGTAGATTATAAAAAATGTTTCTTTTTATTTTCTTCTAAAGAAGAAAATACTGTAAGTCTTAAAAGTTGCATAACTATATAAAATGTTTAACTTATTACTAAGTAGAATATTAAGTTAGTTTATACGTAAGTATATCTATAGCTTCTTAGTACTTAATACTTAACTGTTATTTAGTTTCTTTCTACTATAGCTTAGAATTTTAGATATTACTAATTCTTATAATAATATAATATATCTAAAGAGTTTATTTATCTAAATAGATAAAGCTTATTTATTAAGTATATTATATACTAGAAAGATAGACTTATTTCTTTAAAGCTTTAGAAAAGGTTATAGTAATTAATATATAGTGAATACAAGATTAGTTACTATATATATATAGTAGCGTAATTATTAGATCTACTTTAGTATTTACTAGTAATCTTTATATTATAGATAGTTTAAGAAAAGCTTTATAAGTTTACCTACTTATATAGCTCTTAACTTAGTACTTAAGATTTATATTACTAGTATATAACTAAAAAGCTAATAAGTAAGTAATACTTGCGTTAATAATAGAATAAGAAAAAAAAGTTATTAGGACAACAAATATTCTATAGCCTATAAGCTAGTTCTAAAACAGTACAGTCTATTACTAGTATACTTAATAATATATAACTAGAGGTTTTATCTACTTTTAAGAATAAATAGACTAAAGCTTAAAGTTTTAGTGCTACTTATTCTAAAGTTGTTAAAGCTTCTAAATTTAAGCTAGCTAGAAAGCTATTTTAGTACTCAAGTACTATAAAAGAGAATTTTAATTTAAGTCTAAGAAAACATTATAATATAACTACACCCGCTAGTTAGCTGAAAATTAGTTAAATAGTATATTTCTAAAGCTTTTACTTAGAATGTATATACTAAAACTTTAGTAGAAGTATACTTCTTCTATTTATCAGAACTCTACTACGTTTAGAATAAAAATAGTTTCTAAAAGCTAATGCTTAAAGCTATATAGTTTAATTAATTAATTTCTTAGTCTTTAAGGTAATTATATATTAATCTAAGACTTATCTTTTTATTAGTTACATTATACCTACTAATACCTAACTAGATAATTCTATTATTAATTTTCTTTATTTACTTACTTCTAAACTAACTTACTATTTCTCTATAACTTTACTCTAAATTCGGAAAATATATAGAGTTATAGTAAAATTTATAATCTTATTTAATTATCTTTTTAACTAGTACTATTATATATACTTTTAAGAAGTACTTTACTTATAATATAGCTCTTTTAAGAATAATAAGTAGCTACTATATCTAATGTATTCTTTTAAGTACTTTTTATATATTAGTTTACTTAAAATATCTACTAGAACTTTATCTTAAGAAATCTTATTAGTTAGATAAAGTAGTTCTTTTATAAGCTCGATCTAAATATTATAGATTACTTAGTAGCTAGAAATATATATATTGTTAGAATTCTAGCGAAACCTATTCTAGGTATACTAATAACTAAGTATTTTCTTTAAAGTTAAGATACTATTTATATTTATTCTATTATATACGTAATAAGAATTTAAGTATAGCTATAATTAAGTAAAATAACAGAATTTTATATTTAAGAAGAGATAGTAAGCGGAACTATAGAAACTATAGATTAAAAAGAAAGTATAATTATAGTATATATTAGTTAAGTAGCTAGATTCTAGTATAAGTTTTAAATTAATTTAAGTTATATATTAAAGTATAGTAGCTAGAGAGCTAATAAGAGAAGGAAGAGCTAGAAAATAATAAGTCTACTTATAAGATAGTAGTAGTAAAATAATATAAAAGAAATTAAAGAACTCTATAAAGAAGAATACATTCTTAAATATTCTATCTAAAGTAAAAATCTAGTAAGTAAGAAACTAGTAAGTTAGCTAAGGTGTCTAGCTAATTTCTATAGAACTTCTTAAGAAAGCTAATAAATATCAAAGAAGTATATATATATATATATATAAATACTAATTAACTAGATAAAAAACTAGTAAAAAGAGACTTACGTATAGGCTCTTATAGATAATAGATCTTATAAATTTTAATACTTAGATAATTAAGAAGTACTATAAAAAAATTAAGGTAGTAAGTTATAAAATAAAAATAAGAAAACTAACAGATATATAAGTTCTAAAGATACTTAGATAGTTATTTTAAAATATAAAAATATAAAGTATATAAGTATAAAGAGTAAGTAGTAATAAGTTAAAGCTAATAGTAAGTAAAGGTAACATATAATAATAGCTTTATGAATTAGTAGCTAAAATAGCTAGAAATGCTACTAAAAAAAGAAGTAAGTAGTCTTATTTTAGAGAGTAGTAGTATAGCTTTAGAAAAAGAAAATATAGTAAGTATAAGATCTAGATAGACGCTAGTAGAATATAAGATAGATTAGAACTATGCTTATATATTTAATTAGGACTAAGAAAATTAGTATAAAATATTAATTAAATATTTATATGTAAATAGTAAAGTACCTATATAATATAATAAGAACAATAGTATTATACTATTACTAGTAATAGTATTTCTATAAAAGTAGCTAAATAAAAAGCTTTATTTAGGATATTAGTAATCCTAATTAATGTTATATAGTATTCAAAGTATATATAGGTAGAAATATATTTTAAAGTATATAAAGTAGTAGATAAGATAAATTTACCTACGTGAATATCTTTTCGCATTTCGCAGCGGTATAGTACTATAATTTAATATTGCTCTAGACCTAGAGTTTACCTACGTAGCTACCTAGACTTCTACCTATCTACTTCTATAGCTAAGAGAAAGGCGCTGCGCTCTAACTTCGACTTTTTCCACTAAGAACTTTCTCTTAGAAAGCTTCTACGTTAACTTTTAAGAAAATTTTAATATTTCTATAGCTCTATACGCTTATTACTATCTCTAAGTTTATCTTTAAGTCTACTAGAGACGTCTTTATTACTATTACTCTCTATAAGCACGTTATTACTATTTATATTTATAGTAAACGTTAGAGAGAAAGTTTTATTACTCTACATTAACACTTTACTATAATAAAAATAAATATAGATATATTATAAAAGTACTAGCTAAGTAGCTATCTAAGGTAGTAGATGTTAAAGATACTATATAGCTCTAGTAGACTTAAGAGCTTTAGAGCTATATTAAGAAAGTATATATTAAAAAGTTATTTAAACTTTAAAAAAAGAGAATAAATTAAGAGCTAAAGTTATATTTACTATTAGTAGTGTATATTAAATTCTTTTTCTAAAAATGTAATAAATAATAAATTTAAGATTAAAAAGCGTTTCTAAACTATTACTAGTAATTAACTACTATTAGATATATAGTAGTAGTGTTATAGTTTTACTAAAGTAGGTAAAGCTGTAACTAAAGAATAGTTATTATATTATAGTTACTAGTTAATAAAGATAGCATTCTGTGTATAGTAAATAGATAATATATTGTAAGTTCTATTAGTAGTATATCTGTTATTATGTATTATATTGTATTAAGCTTTTTCTTATTCTAGTGTAAATTAGAAAGTTATATAAGAAAGTATAGAGTTAGTTTGTAAACTAATAAACTTATTTCTAATAGTAATATATATAAGGTTTATATAAAAGTAAAAATAGCAATTCTAAAAGATAATAGCTTAGAGTCTTTTAATGCTTTTTAAGATTCTTAAGAATCTTTTTACTACTATAAAGATAATTTAAAGTTTATTCAAAGACACTAATAAGTATATATATATATACATTTCTAGATATATTTAAAATACTTAATATACTTTAAGAGTAAAGTAAATAGATACTTATAGCTTACTTATCTTAATTATATAGTTATAGCAAGAGTACTATATACTATAAAAATTCAAAGTCTTCTCTAAGATAATCTTTATGTTTAAATAAAATTTAATCTTTACACTAGTAAATATAAGCTTATATCTTTTAAGTTCTTTAGATATAATAAGAATAAAACAAAGTCTTTAATTACTAAATTTTCTTACTAGAAGATATTAAGTTAAAATTATAATTATAATTACAAAAGTATTTAATTAATATAGTAGCTAGAAAGTAAAAGAATTTAGATAAATTGTAAGTATATAAAATTAACAGCGCACTAATACTAAAATACTACAATAGGATAATTAGAATAAGATTAATAAATCTAATCTTAGATAAGACTAAATATTAAATATACATTAGCTTTATAAGCAACTAAACTTATAATTATTAGACCTAGAACATAATAGAGAATAATTAGTTTTAGTGTATAATAACTAAATACTTTTTAAGGAAAACAAAATTAAGTTTTTAGTAATAGACCTAAGACCTAAGTATTTGTGTAGCTTTAGCTAGCTAGTAATAACTACTCTTTAACTTTAATCGTAATTTAATAATAATCTATTACTTTCTAGAACTAAGATTTAATTACAATAATCTCTGAATTTAATTTTTAGAATCTCTAGATTTAGTCTAAATATATAACTTAAATTTTTATTCTTAGAATACTAATATAATACCTACTACGTATAAAGATATAGTAGTGTTACTACTTAATAGCTAAGATCTTTTACTAATAGCTTTCTAGACTATTAACTAAAATTAGTATTTACACTATATATTTATAGAAAAGTAGAGAAAGATTTAGTAAGTTTACTATAGGTTTTAAATGTATAAACCAAATTAATTCGTTTTCTTCTTATCTACTATAGGTTTAAAAAGATATATTAGTATTAAAAGACTTTTATAAGGTAGATAAGTAATAAAGTATATTTATATACTTTAAATATACTCTATTACTAGTGTACTTTTCTACTCTCTAGTAGTATATATTCTTAGAGTAGTTGTAAAGAATAAGTTTATATAATATAGCTTAGTATGTTCAAATCTACTATATAAGTATAAGAAGGCTAGAACTCGGTCTCTAGAAATAAAAAATAGATTAGTACTTTAAGTACTGTTTTTACTAGTAAGAAGATTTCTAAAAGTTAGATAAATACTAAATAAGTTCTAAAGGCTTTCTAAGATTAAAAAGAAATAAAAAGGTTAAACTTGTAGATATATAAAGCTAATTATAGAAGAACTTTTAAGTAAATAAAGTAGTATTATATAGTAGTTTATTAGTCTAGGTTTGTAATATTAGAATCTCTATAGAAAGAGAAACGCATCTTAGAAAGAACAATTATAGATAAGTTCTATACGTGTATAGATCCTAGTATTTTAGATATAGTATAGAACTATTAATATTCTAATTACTCTTCTTTTCTATTTGTAATTACTTTGTCTTATATATTTTCTAGACTTACTCTAATATCTATCTTTGTATAGTAGATTTTTATTTACTATAATCTATTAGTAAGCTAATAATTCTATAGCCTATAAGCTAGCTCTAAAGAAGTAAGATCTATTACTAGTATACTTAAAATAGTATAACTAAAGATTCTATCTACTTTTAGAGGTATAGTATAATAGAAGCTAAAGCTTAGAGTTTAGTATAGCTATCTTAAAAATAGTTAAGTCTTCTTTATATATACTAGCTATAGAGCTATTTTAGTACTAAAGTATTTTAGAAGAGTAGATAGACTTAAGATACTTTTAGAGTATAAGAATATAATTATATATACTTCTTAGCTTATAACTAGCTTAGGAATATCTTTTTTAGCTTTATAGTAACGAATTTTAGAAACTAAAATATTAGTAAAAGTTTCTTTTTACTATCTTTTCTAGTTATGTAATTAGAACTTTAAAACGTTATTAACTTATTTTATATATAACAACAACATTTTATTAGTCTTATAAGCGAAAATAAGTTATTACAAAAGTTATCTCTTACTAGTTGTATTATTTCTTTACCTTACTAAAAACCTCTATAAAGTTAATTTATTATTACTAAATTAAATACTAGCTATAAAATAATACTTCTACTGCGTACTAAAGCTTCTAAAAGCTACACTATACTAGGTTAAAAAGAGAGTCTTAATAAGGCTATATTCTAGTTATTCTCAGTAACTAGAGCATTTAATCTCTACTTTCTAGTCTAAGTAGGAACAACTTTTCTATATATATTTAGTTAATATAGCTTAAGAGCTTTTAACTCTACTAAAGCTATATAGTATTGTAGGCGTCTATTATCCTAAGTAGCTACTTAGCTAGCACTTTTCTAATATACTTATACTAATATTTACTTTCTATATACTTGCTTTATATACTATCTTATATACTATTTAATATATAAATTCTTAAATAAACTTTACGTATCCTATTATATTATATATAAAACAATATATTAAATTAAGCTTTATACTTAACTACCTTTTAAAATTACTATTATTAGTAATATTATAACATAATCACTATTAGTATAATATCTTAATACTTAAGTAATATTAAGATAAGTGTTAACATAATCTTATAGCTCTAGCCTTTATTAAAATTTAGCTTAAGCGCTATTTAGCTTCTTACTATATCTATATTTATTTAATATTAAATCTAATAATTTAAGTAGTTTTTTGCTACTCCACTATAATGTTTTTTTTCTACTACCTTTATTACTTATATTTTGTTCGCTTACGTAATATAGCTATCTGTATATATATATACTATATATCTACTTAGCTTTGTAGATCTTAAAAGAGCTACATAAATAGTTTAACAACTACTCTTAAATCTAGCTTTAATACGTTAGTCATAGTCTTCTTCTTTTTACTTACTTTTTCTACCTATTTATATACTACTATCTTCTTCTTAAAAGACTTAAACTTTAGCTTAGTTATAATTTTATTTAGATATACTTTTAATACTATCTTTGATTAGCTACATAGCTTTCTATTTACATATCTATTTATAAAATAATTATACCTACTAGTTATAACTAGACTTAAAAAAAGATAGTATTATGTTATTGTACTTATAGTTTAGTACACTAATAGGCTATTTAACACTTTCTAATACTTAAAGCTTTTATATATATTATACTATTCTTTTATACTTTTAGGTTTTAAAAAATAATATATACTTCTTTATAACCTCTTTCTTCTAACTAGACTACTCTCTTAGCTTTTAGTTTTTAATTCTTTCTTTAGCTCTTTACCTACTATACTTTAAAGTATTACTTTAATTATTTAGGCTATCTATTATATTCTAGCTACTTAACTTATACTTACTTAAATTATACTTTTTATTTTATCTATATCTATAATAATTACGTTTACTATCTCTTTTTACTTTAATTACTACTACTTTATCTTTATAGAGTTTTCTAAATCTATTTCTAAACTTCTTATCTCTTTTAATTAATTTAAGTAATTTATAGTCTTAAAGATATTGTAGCTATTTAAGCTACTTATAAATAGATGTGTTAGTACCTTGTATCTATATATATATACTTATACTCTAAGAGCTAAGACTCTAGTAATCTTACTTAAGATCTTATTAATATTCTTATTAATTCTATTATATAACAACCTTTATAATTCATATTTTTATCATTTAATATCTTAGTAATTAAAGTATTTAGATCTTTAAAATCTACTAATTAACTAAAATAGTATCTTTTTATGTACTTAATTAGTGACAATAGATATATAGATAAATACGCATATTGTACTTACTAATTCTACTAAGAAGCTTTGTAGAATCTTCTATATACTCTAGTAACTTATATATTCTTTACTTCAACAAAATATTTTTAAGAATACTTTTCTTATATTAACTAGAGTTTTCTTAAAGTACGCTTTTTACTTATATACTTCTATAACTATACTCTTTATTAGTTCTGTTTCTTTTAGCTCTTTAGCTACTTTAGTTTAATATAGAACTTACATTAATCTAAATCTTAAATATGTTCTTACTACGTAACTTCTTTTTACTATAATTATAGCTTTTATTCTTGTTAGAGCTAATATAAAATATTAAATTTCTTTTCTTTTTAGTAGCTATAAAATTAATTGCTACATATTTAATAGAAGATAAAATTCAAACTTCTATGTTAAACTAAAAATAGTATTCTTAGGCTAAAGAGAGTTTTATTAATAATTTTTTAATATTTAAAAGTATTTTAATAAGTAAAACCTTTCTTTAGTTTGTCTTTAACTTTTAAGTTCTAGAAGCTTTTAAATAATATAAAAAATTTCTTAGTTAATTATAGGTATAATTTTATTTTAATAAACTAAATAAATACCTTCTTTCTTAATAACCTAATAAAGACAAAGCTATTAATTACTATTACTATTTATATTAATAAGTTTATGTTTATAGTAAAGCTAAGTAATAAGTCTAAACTATCTTTATAGCTAGCTTACACTATTACTAAGCATTTTAAAATAAATAATAAGAAAGAGAATACTAGAGAAATAGTGTTTATAGCTTTTCTTCTTTTACTTAATACTAATACTTTAATAGATACTATAGTAGCGTTTAGTATTTACTTTATATAAGAGTTATTACTAGTTTCTATATTAAGATTATAAATTACTAGGCAAAAGATAAGGTTATAATCAATAGAGAATAAACATAATTACTTATATTATTTATAGTTCTACTAACAAATATTATATTCTTACTAGATATTTCTAGTAGTTTCTAGTTATAGTAAAGACTAGAAGAATATATATACGTGTAAAGTTAGTTAATACTCTACGTTCTTGATTTTAGTACAAGTAGAAATAACTATAATACTATAGTAACCTCTATATTAATTCTAAAACAGTTGTAGAGCTCTAGAAGTTCTAGCTTAAAGTTAACTAGTACTTTTCAAAATCTTTTAATATTGTTTTACTATAAGACTAAATATAAAATATACCTAATGTAATAGAAATTATACTAATTAGAAAAACTGTTATAATAATTTTTGTACAAAACAACAATAATAATAGTATAAATAGTAATAATTAAAGCTAAAGTACTATAAGAACTATTAATTATTATCTTCTATATTATTAGATCTATATTCTTTTTCAAAGTGCTACTTAACTTATTAAACATACAGTGTTTTGCAAATAGAGTTTACTTTAAAGTTTCTATAATATAAATATAAACTTATTTGTAGATTTTTATAGAAAGAAGACTTTATTATTATTTATATTAGCTAAGATTAAGCATAAAACAAAAGTTAATTTACTAAATAGTAGAAAGAGTTCTTAGTATATAAGTATATTTTCTTAGTAGCATCTTTAATAACTTTAAAGGCACTTTTCTAAGTATAAAAAGTACGTTAAACTCTACTATTAGCTCTAACTAGCTTTGAATTACACTAGAAGATATAGTAAGTAAAGTTTCTATAAGAGAACTATATTAAATCTTTGTATTATTTACTTTTTAATACTAATCTAAATGTTCAAATACTACTACTATAAGAAGCTAAACTAGATTATAACTTTACTTTTAAAGCTATATATTCTAAACTTATAACAAATAAATGCCCTACTATAAGTTAGTAAACTAGAAGTAGACATCTAGTTTAATATTAAATGTAATTATAATAAGTTTATAGTAATTTAAGAAGGTAGTGTTCTAGAGTTATAATAGTAAGTTAATAAGATGTATTATATTTACTTACTATTTAAAAGCGCTTAAAAGAAGGTTAAAAGCTTTTTATAATAAACGTATAGTAGTAAGCTATCTCTCTTAAGCTATTAAATTAGTTTATATTAAAGTAAATTTCTTTTTTTAATATTATATATAGAACTAGACTTATAGAAGTAAGCTTAAAGAGTAGACTAGCGTAAGCTTTAAAGTCTACAAAGTAGTTATACTTAAGAAAGCTAAGTAAATACTACACTTAGTGAAGCTAAAGTAGAAAGAGTATTTTTACTCTTTTTACTATTTTTAGAGTTGCTTTCGATTTTTTCTTTATAAGCTAGTTAGTAATATTAACATTCTTTACTTTAAGCTTAAATAGTAGTTTATATAAAGTAGATAATATAAAGAAAGTAGTAGCACAATAGAACTAAGAAATAAGCTTATATTCTAATATAGATTAGAAGTTTTTTTTAAAAATATTTATAATTAACTAAATATATATAGGTATTCTAAGAAGTAGATATACTTCTTAAGTAATTCTAGAGTATCTACACTAGCATATCAGAGTAGAGAATTATAGTAATTCTATAATTCTTAAAACTTAATACTACTAGTACTATTTTTAATTCTTCTTAAAGAAGTTGCGTACTTAGAACTATAATATAAAAAGTTGTTGTAGTAGTAATAGTAGTATGTACTTTAACAAAAGACTATATATAATATAGTAGTAAATACTAAGTATAACTTAAATGTACCCATATACAATAAAGAAACTTCTATTTACTCTAGCTTTATTACTAGAAATATATATATTATACGCTTACAACGCTTTACTATACTTCTAGATATAGATATACGCGTAGATAAGTATATAGTTTACTATAAGAGTAATAATATTATTAAAAGTCTTAGCTAGTTACTTTATCTATTTACTAAAAATAACAGCGTATTAGTAGTAATATTATAACAACTCTACTATACCTTATATTATAGTCTCTATAGTAGTACTAGTAATATATTTATAACTTAACTATACCTACTATTATAAAGCTTATTCTACTAGACTTAGTATTATACGCGTACTTATACTCTCTCTCTATATTACTATTTATCTTTACACTATTCTTATCTTATCTATTATCTTATCTATTATCTTATCTATTATCTTATCTATTATCTTATCTATTATCTTATCTATTAACCTATCTATTATCTTATCTATTATCTTATCTACTATATTATCTATTATATTATTTCTTGTATTATCTACTACATTATTTAGTATATTATCTATTATATTATGTATTATATTATTTATTATATTGTTAAAAATAGTTTCTATTAAAGTTTCTATTATACTACTATTATAATTATCTATTTTATAATCTATTCTATTATCTTAAATAATACTTATTTATAGATTTTGTTATTTATTATAAAATATTATAGGTATTCTAGTAGTGACCTTATAGTATCTAGTAGACCTATAAGCTAGACTATACTCTTTATACCTACATCTACACTTAGTTTTATATACATAGCTTTTTTTAAGTTCTAAATACTATAATAGAAAACTTTGATTTTTTTATTAATTGATATTACTTTAGACTATTTGCGTAGCTAACTTAGCTTTTCTCGTTTAGTATATTAACTTATTCTTCTATATCGTTAATTTACTATATTTATATATCTTTTTATTATTATAATACCTATACAACTCTTAAAGCTTTACTTATTATATATAGATGTAATAAATTAGAATTTTGTTATTTTCTTATATTATACTTAATAAAACACTAAACTATATAATAGTAAGAAAGATCTTAAAGTAATTTTTTTTATGTGTAGATTTTAGACTAGAAGCTTTAATTTCTTAAAGTATCTTTAATTCCTCTTTGTAGAACAAATAAAACTAAAAGTTAATACTCTAATTATTTTTTTAATAATAGTTCTTCGTAGGAAGTTGTATTAAATAATAGTTATTAAAAGAATATTATATAGATAGTAAGAAGAAATAGTATATATAGAACATCTTGTTATATACCACTTTAGTACTACACTTTGTTTAGTAATATTTGAAATCTAGCTTAAAATATAGCTATACTTATGTATAATAGTAAAAAGCTATAGCTACTAGCTATAGTTACTAGGTTTATATTTTTCTAAGTTTTATTATCTAGATAAAGATACTTTAGCTATTTTAAGAGCTAGAGAAGTGCTCTCTTTACTATCTTAATACTACTAGTAGAAAGAATTTAGCTATTAGCTTTAAAACATATAAAATATTAAATCTTTAGATAGTAGTTAATAAGTAATTACAAAGAGAGAGTAAAGTTTTACTTATAGCTATTATAATAAAAGTTATAACAACTAGAAATTTACTCTTCTTAGTTAAAACTAATAGACTTTTAAAGAAAGAATTTTAGAATATAGACTTCTATTGCTAGATTCTAGAAGAAAGATTAAATAGATATAAATATATTATAAAGTTTATACTAAGCTTTATCTACTTTTAAGAGATACTAATTACTTTTAATATAAAAGCTTTAGTCTATAAGAGATATAAAAGATAAACTCTATTAAAATAAACTATATTCTATAGGAATTCTAGCAAGACTTAATTTTTAGTTTAAGCTACTCTACATTCTAGCTAAAACTAAAGACTAGTATCTTATATTTTTAGAATTTAGCTTTTAGACTTCTTAGCGTAAGTTATAATTAGCTATATCTTATATATTACATTAATTTATATTATAATAGATAGCTAATATAATAAAGATTCTACATTAATATAGAGTAAGTAAAAGGTTTATAGTTAAGACCTTTATATAGTAATTATATTAAAGAAAAACTCTTAAATAGTTTATATTAACTATATCTACTTATAAATTTTAATAAAGTCTTCTCTATAAGATTTACTCTAACTATAGTAGTTTAATAATACTAACAATAATAGTGTACTTAAGAATATAAAAGTAATTACACCTCTTTTACTCTACTTCTATATAGTAAGCTAAATTAGAGTCTAAATATCTTATATTACGTCTTTAGTAGACACTAGTAGAGAAAGATTACTAGGTTCTAGTTAACTTTCTTATATCTATTTCTTCTTCTTATATCTAAAGTCTTCTTAGTAGAAGCTTTTTTAGTAGACTCTAAAGTATACTTTGAAGTAGTAATAAGTAAGCTAAAAAGCTATAGACTTTAGAAGTTGTTAATATATTTCTTATTTAGAGTTTAAAAAAGAGATAGGTTTGTTAGAGAAGATACTAATAGTAAAAAGAAGAAGTAAGTTTTATTATAGTAGCTATAAATAAAGTAGAAAGTATATATATAGTAATTATTAAGGTAAAGTATTAATAGAAAGTATAGTAATAGAATATAGTTAGTAACTTTATATAGTAATCTTAATATAGATATATTTTCTAAATATCTTATACTTACTATTCATAGCTATAATAATTAGAGCTCCTAATCTAGACTCTTTAGTCTAAGTTAGAGTAGCCTATTTATATATCTACTTAACTCTTTAGCTTTTAAGTCTACTTAAGCTATAAAGTGCTTTAGGCGTCTACTACTTTAAATAGCTGTTTAGCTAGTACTTTTATAATATACTTATACTTATATTTATACTTATGTACTATATATCTATTTTATATACTACTTTACGTACTACATAATATATAATTACTCTATACTATACGTATTAAATTATATTATTTAATTATACTAATATACTAAAGATAGCTTTATATTAAGCTACTTTTATAAGAATTCTACTACTAGTAGTACTATAACACTAATACTCTTAATATAGATTATTACTCTACTATATAAATACTTATACTAATATAACACTTTACTAATATATTATATTATAAACTTTATAGGCGCTTAAATATTTAAGTATAATACTAGACTATGCTAATTTCTTATAGTCTTTATCTACTTCTTATAATCTTCTTTTATCTTTTTACTTATTTTACTCTTACTCTTACTTATTTAATAAAGAATATTAATAATATACTTTACTAAACTATTTTATCTTAAAAGCTTTGTTTATATAAAGAATTTTTACGTTTCTATATACTATTAGCACTTGCCTTTCTACTTAATATATATATGTATATATATCTATTCTAGACTCTACTATCTTTAGTAAAGTCTTTAAATACCTTTATTAGCTTTACATTTTATAGTAGGCTTATTTTCTTAGTATTAGCTACTTTCACGATATTTCTCTTTATAATAGTTACTATATATAGATAAATTAGATCTACTACTTTTAAAAACCTTAATTATTTTATACTTACTAAGCTTTATATAATATCTTATCAGAATTTTTTATATTATTTAAGTCTACGCTATACTTTAGATAGAATATAACTTAGAATATATTTTTATACTAAATAAAGTTCTTTAAACTATAGTATACGCTTTAACTACTATACTTCTATAACTATACTTTTAATTAGCTTTTTCTCTCTTAGCTCTTTAGCTACTATTGTTTAATATACAAGTTATTTTAATCTAAAATAACTACTATATTCTAGCTACTTAACTTATACTAACTTACTACATTTATACTTTTATTTTGTTTGCAGCTACTTTATATACGCTTACTAAGTCTTTTTATATTAATTAATAAAACTTTCTTTATAAGTTTAACTATGTATAGAGTACTTAATTCTAGTAATAACATACTTATAAAGAGTAATAGTAATATAAGCTTCTTTAGTAAATTTAGAAATATACTTTAAGATAGTAATAAGTAAGCTAGAAGGCTCTTAGGCTATAGAAATGTTAGACTATATTTTTAATTCTAGAGATTAAAGTAAGAACACGCTTTATAAAGTAAAGATACTAATAAATAGTAATTCTGAAAAAAATCTTAGTAGAAAAAGTACAAAGTAGAGTACGTAAAAAGAGTAGCAAGTAAAGTATACATTTAGTATTATACTTTAGTACTATATAAGTAAGCAATAGTAAGTAATAAAGCTAAGTTATAGTATAAAGTATAGTAGCTTAACAGAGATTATGTAAAACTTAATATAGAAAGATTACTTCTCTTTCTTTTATATCTTTTTATATCTTTTTATACTTTATAACTTCTAAAAGATCTAGTATTATATTTACTAAATACTAAATACTACTAATACTAAGCTTTTCTTTTATACTTACTAATTTTATAAAACTATAGTTATTTTTGTCTATAAGTATAATTAAATATACTACTATAGTAAATTCTACTAGTTATATATATAGAGCTAATTTAACTTTCTAGTTCTTTTTAAAAACTCTAGAATAAAAAACTTTTAAAATATAGCTATAGAAATTTAGCTACAAAAAGACTTTTATTAGAATAGTAATATATATATAGAAATAATTACTACTTATAAAGAACGCCTTATAGCTTTATATACTATTAGTATATACTACTATACTTAGATAGTTATTTTCTCTAGTACTTAAGTAATTAGAGAAAAATAGTTTAATTAGCTAAGTACATTAGATAAAACGCTAGCTAAGTTAATAAATACGCTAGTACTCTAAAATAAGCTTAACTGTATCTTAAATACAGTAAGCCGTATTTCTTTTTAGTAAAAAAGAAGAAGCGCTTTACAAGCTATAAAACGTAGCATATATATAGTATAGTATTAGGCTATACTAATAAACGCCTATCTATAGAAAAAAAGATAGTTCGTTTACTAATAAACAGTATAATGTAGTTACTAATATAGCTACTTCTATATATAATTTTACATAAGGTATAGGTTTTTAGTAATTATATAAGTATTATAGAAGTATCTTAAGTTAGTCTTAAACTTTACACTAGTAGTAAGCTTATAAAATAAATTTTAAAGCTACGTAATTATATTAAGCTAGTATTAGTACTACTAGTTAATAGTCTAAATAGCTACTAACAAGATATAATAGATATAAAATAGTTAGTCTATTATAGTTATATGTATAATAAATCTTATATTAGAAGTAGATAATAGCAACTAATATATGTACATACTAAATATTATATTAGTAGTAAATAAGTCTAACTATTATAAGTTATAAATCTAGGCTTATGTTAGAGATTTTTAAGTTTACTTTTAAGTAATATAGTAATATATTATTACGTAAATATGTAGTTATGTAATTACTTTAGCTTAAACTAAGTATACTCTAGACTCTGTTACTTTAGCTTAGAGAGAAATACATAGTAATTATAAGTGAGATAGCTAGAATTTAGTAGAGATCTATATTGATTTTAGCTGTTTATTAAGATATAGTAGCTAAAGAGCTACTATTAGTAATAGTAGAAAGCTTTAAAGTTATCGTAATATATTATCTATTTTTTTAACCTAAGTTATTATATTTAGTATTTACTTATAGTAGAAAGTATATATAGTATAGTTAATCTTTTTACTTTTTTAATTTTGAACTACTAACTTCTATAATTACTTTATTCTTATTAGTATATTAGCCTTTACATTCTAATTTTAAATTATCTAACTATAAAGTCTATACTTTAAAGAATATTATTACTAATAACACAATCTCTTTTAATAGCTATACTATATTAATACTATTCTTACTTTATATTATTGCTATAATTTATATTCCTATCTTCTAATATTTTTTATTAATATTAGTAGTATTTTACTCTTATAATTACTTTCTAGACTAACTTAAGATAATAAAACTATTATAAAGTAACTTTTGCTACTACATCTTTATTCTTTGCTAAATTTTACTGTTTTTAAAAAACTTTAAGTATTCTCTTTCTCTAGAGTCTACCTTAGAAAAAAAAACTCTTAAAAATTATCTATACTCTTCTACTACTAAGAACACTAGTACTCTTATAATATTTAAATCTTATATTAACTTATTTTAAATACTTTATTTTCTTCTAAGTATAACTATTATTCTTTTACATAGTTGCTAAAAGATATATTCTTTTATAACTACTAATCAATCAAGTAATACTTTTTCTAAAGTAAAGTATATAGTACTAGACTCTTCTAGAGTTAACGTACTTAAAAACTTAGTATCGATTAAAATTGTTTAAATATTACTATACATTTCAATTTATATCTAACCTTTAGAATATAGAGTATCTAGAGTTGTATTAGTATTAGTAATATTTATGCTATCTAAAGCTAAGTTAATTAACTATACTAAGTACTATAAGAACAAAAGTACTTACTAGAATAGTAAGAATAAGAAGAAAAGTAAGGTTTAATCTTCTTATAGTAATATTTGTAAAGATTATAATAACTTTATTATTATTATCTTTTATTATTAAGCTTTGTTAAGATTGCACTTATTATTATTTCTTAACAAATTAGAATAATTCTTAGTAAATCTAATTGCTTACGTAATTAAGATTCTAGTAGCTAGTTTTAATCTACTAAACTAGGAGATTCTAAAACACCTCTATTCGTCTTAGCCTAGCTACTATCAAAGTTATTACGTAAGATAATAACTCTTATCTTTCTTATCTCTCTTTCTGTAATTGCTAAAAGATCTAGTAATAAACTAATTATTAGTCTATACAATACAACGCATAGACTAATATAATTAGTACTAGTCTAGATTATAAATCTAGAAGATAAGTAGGATTTAGCAGACTTAGATTATAAATTTAGGAATTAAGTAGATTTAATTATAAACCTTTATCTTTAGGCAGAAATAGGCGGATATTTACGTAATTATTCTAGTAGCTATTTTCTATAAAAGAAATAGTAATTCTCTATAGTTATTCTTTACTTAGCAATAATATTATTATCTTTTATCTATTATCTACTTTGTAATTGTTAAATTGCAATCTTTATTAGTTATACTATTTATTATAGTATTTAACTACTTTGTTCTAACAAAGCTTTATTCTATTATTAGAGAATAGTTTCTGTTACCTTACTATTCTTTACAATATTACCTTTTGTTTTAAAGTTAAAAGCTACACTAGAGTTTATCTCTACATATTCTAGTAAGTATTGTAATATAGTATAAAGAATAAAAAGTTATATATTTAAAAATAGAATGTACCTTATATAGAGAAGTTTAACTTTCTAGAAATAAATCTTTCTTATACTATAGCTAACCTAAATTAAGATTACTTACCTTTTTATAGTAGTGTTATAATATAAAACTATTCTAGACTTAGGTATAATCTTTAAAATATACTTAATGTTTATCTACTTAGTTCTATAACTAAAAAGAACTATAGTTTAATATTATACTACGCTTTAAGGTAACTTCTATACTTTAAGTTTATTCTTAATCTTAGTAATAATAGCTACTACTTGTTTAATACTCTTTACAAATTAGAATTTAGATAAAAAATACTCTTAAAGTTATATAGCATTACTACTATAAAGATTATTCTATAGTCTACTAGAAAAAAAGCTTCTTCTACTACTATTTTAAACTACTATTACTTTCTTCTAATCTTACCTTTTACTATTATTACCTTCTACTATTATTTGTTTCTAGAAGAGTACTATAAATATCCTAATTAAAGTTCCTTATTTTCTAAGAATACTTTAAGAAAAGAATCTTTTTAATTTCTATATACTATAATAAGAAGTATTTAGAAATTATACTTTTATTATAATTACTATTAGAACTTAACTTAACATTATTATTCTACTATAATAATATAACTTCTACTATAACTATCTTACTATTTAAAAGTAGAAGTCTAATTAAATTTAATACCTTACTAATATACTCTATACGCTTAGTGCTTATATAATTTTAAAATATCTTTATTATCTATTCTATACTAACATAGAATTATTCTAGACTTATTAGTAACTAGTTTTTCTTTTTTTTTACTAAGACTACTATTCCTAGAATTAGTACTATCTAATCATCTCTTTTAATATTGTTAGTTACCTTAGCTAGTCTTTTATAAAGCTTAAATTTTAGACTTATTTAATAAATTACTAGATAATCTCTATCACTTATTGTCTTTTCTATATACTTACTTAATACTATAATACTTAATAGAAGACTACTTTAGTAACTTTAAATCTTATATTTAAAAAGGCCTTTATAGCTTTTATCTCTTAATCTATTTAGTTCTATTCTGTTAACCTTTTTCTAAATATACATTTAGTTCTTTCTATAAACTTAAAAATAAAAACCCTTTAAAATATAATTATAAGTATAAAGCTAAAAAAAAGCTTTTATTAGAATAATTAGAAGTAGATAAAAGTAATTTTAATAATAGAAGACATCTTATAGCTTTATATATTATAAGTATATACTATTTTACTTAAGTAACACTTTTGTATAATATTATTAGAATAATAAAATAATAGTTTAATTAGCTTTCTATATTAGATAAGAAGCTAAGAAGTATAAAGCTAGTAACCTAAAATAAGCTTTACTTTATTAAGCTTATAGTAAGTAAAATATTTTTTAGCTAAAAAGAGGTAGTAATTAACTAGTAATAAAAGATAGTATATATATATATTATAGTATTAAATTATACTAATAGATACGTAAGAATAGATATAGTAGACAGTTTAAATTATAAAGAATAGTATAATATAGATACTAATATAGCTAGACGTATAAACAATTCTATATAAGACATAAGTTATCTAGTAATTATATAACTATTGTATAGATATCTTATATTAAGTTAGATATTATCCTAGTAGTAGGTTTATTAAGTTACTTTTGCAAGTTATTTAATTATATAAGACTAGTGTTAGCACTACTAGTTAATAGTACAAGTAGCTATTAGTAACATAGAATAAATATCAAGAAGTTAGCCTATTATAATAATATATATAGTAATTATTATAAAGGTAGTATAAGTATAAGTATTATAAGTTATAAATCTAGACTTGAATTATAGATTTTTAAGTTAACTATTAGTCTAATATAGTAACGTGTTATTACGTAGTTAATTAATTACGTAATTATATAATTACATAATTTCTAAAAAGAAGTACGCTATAGGTTCTATTACTTAAGTCTAGAAAGAATATAATAACTTATATATACTATATATAATATGTTATAATATATATATATACTTATATACTAGATTTAGCTTTATATTTACCTACCTCTCTAGAAATACTAATACTAGTAATATTATAATACTTAACTAATAGATTATATAAACTTTATAGGCGCTACTTAAGTAATAGAAAAGTATATTTATAGAATAATTTATACTTTAAGCGTCTCTATAAACTTAGTTCTATAAGCTTTTAAATTATTATCACTACTTATATTATAGCTTAATCGGTTTAGTAGCTTACTTTACTCTGCTATAAATGCTTTCTTTATACTATTTGTATTGTTTATCTTCTATAAGCCTACGCTACGTAGCTATATATATATATATACTATATATCTACTTAACTATTTTTATTTATAAGAGAATAAATAACTAGTCTAAGTCTTAGTACTAGCTTTAATAATAAAGCGTTCTTATAATTTCTATTCTTCTTACTAATACTAGCTACCTTTATATGTACTGCTATGTTTATATTAGAAACTAAATATCTACTTTATTTGTAATTCTATTTAGATATACTCTTAACTCTACTTACTATAAGCTATAGATAGATATATAGTATAAGAATGCTTCCTAGTTCTAATTAGTTTAAAAATAGAAGAAGATGCTATCTTATTACTCTTTTATAGTTTACTTAATACATTAAGATATCTTAGATATAGATAATACTCTAGAATACCTTTTTACTTTAAAGCTTACGAAAACGCGCTATACGCTTTTATACTACTAATCTCTTATAATTAAACTACTTTCTTAGCCTTTTCTTCTATTTTCGCTTTTTGCGTACTGTACTTTAGAATATAAGTTAAACTAATTTATAACACTTACTATATTCTAGCTACTTAACTTATATCTACTAGATTTATACTTTTTATTTTCTTAATAGCTACTATAATTACGCTTACTGCTACTTCTTACTTAAGATATATACTACTATATACTATATATATATTAACTTAAAGCTATTCTTTTATATAAATTATATATTAGAATTCTTAGCTACGTTATATCTCTATTAGAGAACTAATAGATTTAATAAATCTAAATTGCATTTAGCTATATTTTTTAAATCTTATAATAGTTAGAGAACTTCTTAAGCTTACTTACTAGTTTATCTAAAATAGCATTCTGTACTATATATTCTCTTACTAAATAGATCTTATTTTCAGTAAGCTATTAAATAATTTAAAATAGAAACTATATCTTGTAATACTATTTCTTTAGATTCTATCTACTTATAGTGCTCTAATTACTCTACTTTTCTATATTAATAAAGTAAATCTCTATTATCTTCTGTCTTCTAGCTACTTAAGTTCAGAATATTAAATTTCTACTTTTTAGTCTACTTATAATTTTAATAAATACAATTAACTTTTCTTCTTATACTTTTTTATCTTTTATTTATCTTAGACTTTCTAAGATATAGTTATACTAAATACTTCTCTATTAATATTTATTATATTTTTAAAATACTAGTTAGTTACGAGATACTTAAAGTAGATAATTATAGTAGTTAAGTTATAAAGATAGAATAGATCTAAAATAATTAAAAGCGTAGAGTATCTTTTATCTTTTGATAAGCTCTTAATAGCTAAGTAATACTATCTAAGTATTAGAGATTAGATTATTAATATAACTTTAATTATATAAAATAACTACTCTACCTTTTATTCTCTATAAAATTTAAGCTTATAAGATTTAAAAGTAGTAAAATCTTTAGCTAAGTTTTTGTTTCTAGAACTACTTAAATAATTTATACTACTACTAACTATTAAATAATTTATTTAGAAGATATCTTAATGTTTTAATTATACACTATATTATTTAACTTTATTTTACTAATATTTTAATACTAGTACACTTAAAAAGATCTTACATAGTAAAGAACTATCTACTTCTTATTACTAGTTCTAGTATAGAAGAGTGTACTATTTCACGATAGTTTTAAAGTTTAATTAATATATATAGATATTTTATAATTTAGAAATTATAGAAGGAAACAATCTTTTAGTTTAGAGATTTTATATATACTTTACTAGCTTACTACTATTTTTATATACTTAATCTCTTATACTTAGACTACTCTTAGATTCTTTTTATTACCTTTTTTAGCTACTTTACTTTATTATTTTAATTAAACTTCTTTTAAACACTTACAATATCTTAGCTGTTAATTATATACTTACTTTAACTACACTTTTTGTCTTAATAATAGCTACTATAACTACGCTTACTATTTTATCTTAATATACTCTTATCTATAATAGTACTTAATAATTACAGCTTTATTATTATAATAAGAAGAAAATTCTAGTATATAAGAAATAAATAATATATTCTTTTATTATATAAATACTATAATATAGTAAGATCTAATAAATCTAGATAGTTTTATAAATAGTCTAAGTAGTAAAGTATTACGAGTACTATTAACAAAAATTAAATCTAATATTAAATCTTCTACTTATACTTAGGCTATTAATATATTATAAGATGTTTAGTTTAATAAAGTTAAAAGTAATATAGAGTTTTTAATTATAATTAAAAATATATATAAGAATTATTTAAACTTTTAAACTTTACTCTTATCTTATAAATCTTTTTATTATTAAAGCTTAGTATAGTTTTTCTTTATGAAGCTAGTATAGAAAAACTCTATTAAAGAAAACACTCTTCTAATACTATATTACCTAGTATTTTAAAGAGACAATATTTAAATCTTTTCTATATTCTAGATGTTTATTTATTTATTTAATTAAAGTATTAATATTCTTGCAAACTCTAGTAAAGCTTAACTTCTATAATACTTCTCTTTTATTTACAAAAAGCTATTTACGTCTTATATTTAGGATTAATTTAAGTATAACTATTAGTTAAAGTTTCTTAGTAAACTAAAAATTCTACAGCGTTTAAGCTAATTATAAAAACGTAAGATCTATTACTAGTATATAAAGAAATATATTATATTAAGTTTTACTAACTTCTAAAAGTAAGTAAGCTTAGACTTAGAGTTTTAGTGCTATTACTTTTAGAGTAGTTAAAGTTTTAAAATAGAGAGTAGCTATAAAGCTGTTGTAATACTAAAGTAAGTTACAAGAAATAATACTAAAGTAAGTTACAAGAAATAATACTAAAGTAAGTTACAAATTTTGTTTAATAGTAAATGCTTTAGATAACTATAATATAATTATAAATACTTATTAGCTTATAACTAATTAAGTAATATTTGTTTAAAGTATATAGTTAAAATATATACTAAAATTATAGTAGAAGTATACTTCTTTTCTATTTTTTATTTCTATAGCTTTTAAAACTTTATAGATATTTTTTAAATACTAGTAACAACTTAAAGCTTATAATATAGGCTAAACTCTCTAAATTACTCTTTTATAAGTTTTTAACTTAATTATAAGTCTAAAATCTATCTTTTTACTATTAATTTTACGCGACTATCTTAATATTTTACTAATTAATTATATTACTAACCTATAAATAATATAAATATTACTTTCTATTTGTATAGATTCTTTAAAGATTATTATAAGTAATAGTATTATAGTAAATCTTATAACTTATTCTATTATTTCTATAACTACTACTATTATTTATACTTTCTAGATATTCTTTACTAATAAGATAGTACTAAGTAGAACTAATAGTAACTATTATATTATATATATCTTTTCTAAGTATTAAAAGCAAGTAAAACTTACTTTTGCTTTTTACTTTAACTTTAAATTTAAAAACCTTATTAATAGAATAAAGACATTATTTTACAAGCTAGATATTAATAATAGTAAGTATTCTAGTAGCTAAAGGTTTATATATTAGTAAAGTTTTAAAAAAGCTTACTTTAGATATATTAATAATTACGTTTGTTTTTTAAAGTAGTAAGTTAATTTATATTTATTATAATATATATATTATTTAGATAGCAGAAAAGCTCTACTTAAGTAGTATAGCAAAGAGCGACATATACTAGTAGTAGACTATATTTAAACAAAGTTTAAAAAAGAGTAATTTAAATCTTAATAAAGATTAAAAAGTACTTCTAAGCTATCTATAGTAAATAGACACACACTATTATATAAATAGAAGTAGTATTAAAGTCTTACTAAAGCTAGTAGAAGTATAACTATAGAATAGTTAAAATCTAATATAATTCTAGATAGAGTTAAGCTACTTTACAATTCTAGCTAGCGCTAGAGAGTAGTAACAAGATTTCTTAATGTAGAAGAGTTACGTAGACCTTTAAGCTCTTACTACTTACTTATATAGCCTTATACCTTACGCTATACGTAATTATTTTACTTCTATCTAATACGCTATATAGTAGGTAGACGCAACGCGTTATACTAGCTTACTACTATAGTAGACGCAAAACGCTAACCTCTATAATAAGGTTAGTAGCTATAGCTAGTAAAAGAGTAGCTTTAATCTACTAATAAAAGTGTTTACTTCTATTTTAAATATTCTAAGCTAAATAGCCTACTTACACTCTACTAACGTAGCGTTACTTACAGAGTAATTATATTATAGTTATTAGCTACTTATAAAAATAGAGATAATATTATAGCTATAGTTAATAGTAATAGAGTAAATATAGTAGTTTTATTTATATAATTTAAATTTTTTCTAGTTAAAGTAAAAAAAAAGTTAGATAGATAAGTATAGAGTAAATCTAGAGTATAGACAAGTAGTAACTATATTACTATTATAATAATTTAAGTACTTCTAAAAGAGACTAGCTTAGAGTCTTTTAACGTCTTTTAATATCTTTTAATATATTTCTACTATAAAGTTAGCTCTAAATTAGAGTTATATATAAACTATTTAAAATAAGAAGTTACTACTTTTTATTTCTTTGTAGTAAATTTTGTATTTTTTCTTATTTATTTTTTAGCTCTATAATAGAGAAAGCTATCTTTAAAATACTTATTCTTTTTTTAAGTTTGTAGCTAAACTATAATATAGAAAAATAATTATTACTAGTATTTTATTTACTAGATTAATAGTTTAGTTTTATAGTTACTTTTAGAAAGCTATACTAGACTTTTTATCTCTATTAGGTATTACTATTAATATACTATAATAGTTAGCTTAATTAACTTAGACTTAGTAAGATATATAATCTATAAGATATAAAATTAAAAGTAGAGAAAGTAAAAGTATTACTCTAGAAACTATAGAGGTTTATACTACTTGTATATTATTATAATATTACTCTTAGTATCTTCTTACTCTCTACTAGTACTACTACTCTTTAAAGTAGTAATAGCTTTAAAATTTATGCTAGCTATATAGTATTCTTTAGAACTAAACAAAACTCTTATTAAGACTAGAAGAGTAATACTTAAAAAATAATATTATTAATACATAAATATAGTAGAAGGTAACTCTAAAAGTAATTAATTAATTAAGCTACTTTTAAGTACTTACATACTAAAATATTATAAATATATACTATTACTATATTTAAAATTATATTAAAGCTATAAGTTACTTAGATCTAATACTAAATACTATTTCTATATATACTTTAAAGTATTAATAAAGAATTTAAGTAACTATTAGTAAAAAACTAATTTTATTATAGTTATATTACTTTACTTACTAATGCTTTACTTAGTTATATAATATTTACTTTACTCTTCTTCTTAAAATTAGACTAGTATTAATACTTTTATAAGTTCTTCTAGAATTGTTATAAAAAATAGCATTATTATAGATCTTATAACTCTTTTTATTAGTCTTATTAACTGCTATATATATATATATATATATAAAACATAATAGTAGATTATATTTAGAAAATAAATTCTAGCACTAGAATAGCATTGTTCGAAGTAGCGTAACGTCATGACACGCGTAGAGCGGTGCGATAGAAGCTACAATTAGCCGCTGTCCTAGTCCGAACACCTTGCACATCGTTCCCGAATGTAACGCGCAAGGACTAGATGCCTCTTATGCTTATCTTGCTACAAAGTCTACTTCGCCTCAGCGCAGGACCTCTCCCAGAAAAGCTGATCCGTGCCACTTGTGGCAATGAACTCTCCCTGCTCTAGCGAATTCATAAGATACGCGC
>Ga0265797_10002987_pt1 | contig 27624 bp, 26 predicted proteins | sample P2T30metagenome_FD_192433 | JGI IMG/M metagenome (GOLD analysis project Ga0265797, IMG submission 192433) | Plant litter microbial communities from East Loma Ridge, Irvine, California - P2 T30 | ecosystem: Environmental > Terrestrial > Plant litter > Unclassified | place: USA: California... | reverse complement strand
TGTCCTGAGCGAGCAGGGTTAGGGCTAGGGCAAGAGCGACCGAGACGACTTCCAATACATGTCCTCCGGTACTAGAGTCTAGTTCCTCGGAAATCCATGTATAAGCTATTACATGTACACAATCGTGGGCAGTGTTGCATAGTGACAGAGCACTGTGAAAATGATATCTCGCAGCGAGTTTTACTCATTCTATTGTTGTTGGGTGGCCAGATATGCTCCCCTTGACTTGGGATTTTCGACGTTGGCTGTCGACACAGATGGCCGTGGCACCGGCCATACATTTCATTTGACCCCTGAGATTGTTGAGCGCGCATTACTAGTAGAACATGCACCCAGTGGCATCTGGGCTGGCCATGAGGCTCGATAACCGGATATGAGCCCCTAGAACCACGGGCACAAGGACATTCGAGACATCCATCCATCCGTCAAGATGCCAACAGAGCGAGATCACTTCATAGAATAGGATGATGGACACGGCGCTGGGGTTCCAGATGGTCTGCTTCCAATGACGTTGTTTGGGAAGCTTTATCAAGAAGTATTGTGACAGAAGATGGACACATGCATGCATAGGAGGATACCTTATGCAGATGATTGACCGATCGATGTGGCGAGACATGCAGGCATGCCTTACGACCTCAGGCAGAGAAGCGTGGAGTGAGGTGATGAGATGAGAGAGAGATGAGACGCCCGACTTTTGTCTGAAATGGAATCAGCCGAAGGGAGGAAACGAGTCTCGATCGGAACGCGCGCCTTCTCTTTCCGGCACCCATCTTTGTTTGTCTGTGAATAATGCTGTGGTGTGATGGTCAACCACCAGGAATTATTGACATCCCCGATAATTTTGATATTATCTTATATTTAATATCTGATAAATACATACAGTAAGTTATATCTCAAAATGTTTGCAGGCGTTGTTGTACACACACGGCTCAGCCAATCGGCGTGCTGCAAGGGCGGTGTTGGCCCCAGCTCCTCGCGAGGCAAGCGCACCTGGCACTCTTCTCGCGGACGTGTGCAAAGAAGCCAGCCAACGCCCGCGCAAGGCCGATGATCCCGCTACGAGTGACCAGACAATGGAGCAAAAGCTTACCATCATGAGCCCCCGGCTTGACCGCCCACGCGCAACTTCTTTCTCTGCAACACCCTCTCCCGCACACCCTATACCACTCTCCACCACCGCCCAACACCACCATCCTCACCACCGCCGACCACCATCCCCGGGACCAGCCTGACAACACGCGCTACAGCGTGCGACATTCCACCCAACCCCAATATAACCGCCGCTTGGCTGCCTCAACACCCTCCCACCGCGCCTGGCCTGGGTCACTGCCTTGCCTGACCATCCTCCATCACTGCCACGGCGAATATCAACCTCGCCATATCGATCGATACAATATACTCGTCCTCCATAATGGCAACACCCGCCAAGGCAACGCCCAAGGGTTCGCGGAAGACCAGAATCGTCACCCTCAGCGTTGCGCCCGAAGCGCTGGCACGAATCGTCTCTGGCTCCAACACTTCATCAAGAAAGACATCAACGTCGACACCAACCCTCAAGACTCTTGATTCCGCACCAATCATCACACAACCTGAGCCGTCGTCGGCGTCAAAATCTGAGGAATCAAATTCCACACCAGTGCCTGCAACGGGCGCTGACACACCCGACCCCAACTCACTTGCACCGCCGCCAAAAATCGATGGCCGCCGCAAGAGAGGAGGTGGTGCTGTCGCTGGACGGAAGCGAGCTGCGCCTGTGATCGACCCCAATGCGCCTCCTAGGGAGAGAGGCAGGCCAGGACCGAAGAAGAAGCCCAGACTGTAAGTGTACCCCAGCCAAATCGCATGGCCTGCTATGTCCTTGCTTTCGTTGCCCATGCTCAATTGAGCATGCCATTTCGAACAATTACTGACTCTACTTCAGACCGGACGGTACCATCGACCGATCAGGCGAGAGTGGCGCACCTGTCAAGTCTGCCGGCAACGCAGCAGCGCATAAACTTGGCCCCAAGGCCAATACAGGTGCCATCAACGCTGGTCTACGTGCTCTCGATCGTTCTGGCAAGCCTTGTCGTCGATGGGAGAAAAAGGGTCTCCAACTCAAGTCCTTCACTGGTACTGTTTGGGGCATGTCATCTTGGAAGGCACCAACTCGCGCCAATGGCCTTGACGCAAACGGCGAGACGAAGAGTGACAGCTCAAGCGAAGTAAAGCCTCCTGGTAGCAGCGCGCTGCCAAGCGACAAGGAAAGTCATGGTGGCGATCCCGGCGATACCACCATGATGACTGGCATGGAAAGCTCACCAGCTCCTGTTGCCACTCCTGCTTAATTGCGCTTGATTGGTATGTTCATTACCTAAATATGGACCCGATGTCAACCCAAACCATTTGCTAACACCGAATAGCACAGCTCACAGTAATCGTGGACGGCTCGATGCACACCTTCTGCATGCAGTCTAACTTCTGTTACACTTTGTCGATTTTGTTTCAAGACACGGCTATGTGTCCGCGCACACGCGCATTGCTATACTTATTACTATATGTTCTTACTTTGGGAGCGAGGCGTTCGGTCAACAGCACAGGCCTTGCTATGATACACTCTGGGCGAGCGAAGGTGCTCGAGACATGATCCAATCTCTCACCTTGGCCAGCATCGGGCCAACAGTGTATAATATCTACTATTGGAGGGTATGGATAAGGCTAGCCTTGGAGTTCTTTTGTTTCACTGGTGTATTAAAGCGATATATCTTTAGTTCTCTGAAGGGCTCAAAGTGATTCAGACTGTTCTCAATCACGTTATTGCAAGTCTTCATGTGACAACATGCTAGCATGAACCTACAGGCACGGTTGATGCTATTGCGGGGGATGGACATGGGAGCGGCTAGCCAGTTACGTAGCGTTGTCGCTAGCATCAAACAGACCAAACGACATGCTTGCTCTCTCTTAACCCACCTTCCGATAACAGTCTTATGATTCTCATTCACGAAGTCATGTCCCTCGCTGTTGTCAGTGGTGTGGAAAGCGTGACCCGGTGACTACACGAAACCGCCTGCTCGCTTTGATCCTGGTAGACGCTCGCTCGGTTCGGGTCCCAACGGCATACGACATAGCCATACGCCATAGTCCTGCACCTTCGCGGCCAACAAAGCACTACAACAAAAGCCTCATACTACCTATTCAATCTCCTAGCCTCCACAAACAAAACCATCGCCGAACATCCGTCCAATATCGCCCGCAGCAAGCAAAGCAAGCAACTGGCTACCCTCTCGCCGCGGATTGAACACCCACGTCGGCCCGGTTTGCCGCCAGCAGTATACACAAACACAAGACAGCACCGTACCTGCTTGGTGCTCTGATCTGATCTGATCGGAATTCACCGCGGTACACGTCACTAGCCCGCGACGAAACATCGTCATGAGCGGCGCGTTCCACTCGTCTCCCCACCGCCCTGGCTCGGGCAGAGCGCCCTCTGCTTCCAATCGCAACACCAACAGCACATCTGGCCCTCCCCGGTTTCAATCTTTGACACGGATCGCCAATCAGAACACGAGTGGTGGTAGCAGCGGCGGTGAACAAGAGCAGCGTCAGCGAAGCATGGAAAGGCGCGAGGGTCCTTGGAAGCGAAGGTGGAGCGGCGATAAGCTGCGATACGAGGACAATCTGGGATGCACAATTCACGACCAGCATGCACCGTTCTTTGTGCCCTCGTATTTGCGCCAGAGCAGGTTCGTGGACCGGTTAAAGCGCGATTGGGAAGCACATCTGGCGGATCTGGAGGAAGGGAAAGTCGCACGAGATGATCAGAGGACGCCGAGAAAGAGCGCGGGACCGCATAGGGGAGTTGCTCAGGATGTCGTGGAGAGGCCTCCTGCGGGTTTGCTTAGTGGAGTGCACAGCAACGCCGACGAGGACGAGGATTGGGGCAGGGGGCTTCCAAGTCGTTGGAACGAAGACGACAAATGGAATGGGCTGGATATCATGGGCGATGGGACCGAAGTGAAGTTCAACGGCGTCTGCAAAACATCAGATGAAGCGGCATCGATCCGAACGGATCATCCGATGCCTATGGAGTGTGGTCTCTATTACTACGAAGTGACGATACTGTCTCGTTGCAAGGAGGGTCTGATTGGGATAGGATTCTCTGGCAAGAAGACTCCTTTGAACCGATTGCCGGGCTGGGAAACAGAAAGCTGGGCATACCACGGCGACGATGGATACTCGTTTGCATGCAGCGCGAATGGCAAGGGATACGGGCCCAAGTTCGAGACACAGGATGTCATCGGCTGCGGCATCAACTTCAGGACAGGGCATGCTTTCTTCACGAAGAACGGCGTACATCTTGGTGGGTTCTCTTCACTGCTGATCTACCGATTCTGGTCAATGCTAACGACTTCGCAGGAACTGCATTCACCGGGCTCAAGAACATAGAGCTCTACCCCTCTATCGGCATCAAAAAGTCTGGCGAGCACCTTCGAGCAAATTTTGGTCGCAATCGCTTTGCGTTCGACATCGACGGCATGATGGCCGAAGAAAGAAGACATGTTCGAAACCAGCTCAACCAGGCGGATGTCACTCAGCTGCACCCACCAGATGACGAGAACGCACTCATTCAGAAACTTGTCGGCCAGTACCTCGCTCATGAAGGCTATGTCGAGACCTCGAAAGCTTTCGCTGCCGACGTACGAAACCGCGCCACATCCCTCGCTACCTCGAGCTCAGATCCGCCATCACTAGGAGGAGAAGATGACTTACACACCATGAACCGACAAAAGATCCGACGAGCGATCTTAGATGGCGACATTGACAAAGCATTGAAATACACCCACACCTTTTACCCGATGGTATTGCAGGATAAGCGCAACGAAGACATCTACTTCCAGCTGCGATGCAGGAAGTTCGTCGAGATGATGCGCCGATATTCAGAACTGCAAGTCGCCGGAACGGCAGAAAGCAGCAGCAATGGACACGACGATGGGTTGGACAACCAAATGGAACTCGATGACCAATTGAACCGCGAATCGCTGAAACAGAACATGCAGCACACACTGTCAGAAGAAGACGTGGACATGGAGACGTCGACATCATCTCTCCCTAAGTCGGGGCTGATGAAGTCGAACGACTACCTCACAGCCGCGCTACAATACGGCCAAGAACTGCAAGCGGAGTTCGGCGGCGACACTCGACCTGCAGTCAAAGAGAAGCTCCGCGAGGTGTTTGCGATCATGGCATATGTTGATCCACGCGAAAGCATTGTAGGCGGTCTGCTTGATAAGCGGGGGCGCGTGAGTATTGCGGAGGGCGTCAATGGGGCCATACTGGGTAAGCTTGGGTTCCCAGATTTGCTATATGGTCGTTCATTTGCTAACACATATCGTTCACAGTGTCTCTAGGCAAACCCTCATCCGCCGCCCTGGAAAAGCTCTGCGCCCAGACAGAAGCTTTCCTCGATGCCGTTGCGGCCAAGGCTGGCGGCAAGGCGGGCATGGTTAACGTGCGGGAGGATTTCCTCAGGCCTCAGTAAAGGGCATGGATTCGATGGGTTGCACTCAGGGCGCCCCAAGGCGCGAAAGGGCTTTGACTTACGGCGTTACATATCTCTCTTCGAAGGATTCAGGCGTTCTGATCAATTTTGGGGCTCTTCATAGACTTCTCGTCTCACTCTCTGGCTTATCGGCAATAAGGCGTTCTCTTGTACATATTTGTCTTTGAAGAGTTTGCAGGGTAGAATAAGGATGTGGACTACAGCTTATCGTTCATCAAGCTCGAAGATCGGATTATCCTTCATGCCCCAACGTACACGTACTTCTCAGTATTCCCATAGTGCTTGAGCGTCCTTGGCAAGTGCTTTCATCATCCTCCTTTGCATGCTCGGCCCAACACTCACTCTCGCGACCCCAATCTCTGCCAACTGCTTGACAGTCAATCCCTCGAAATCAAGCTTGACGCTCAACCTCCCTTGGAAAGCCTCAACCAGCGCCCTCACCTCTTCCTCACTGACTCCACGCTTGCCACCCCAGACAAACACATTCGTCGCTCCAGCAGCGAGGTAAGCCTGACCGCGTCGAATCACCTCTGCAAGATCCCCACCATGGTGAAGCGAATCGCAACGGGCGTTGACCACGAAATCTGCTTCGCCACGTTTCCTAGCTACCTCCATCGTCCGCTCAACGCGTGCCGTGGCTTCAGCCTCGGAGTACATTCTCTGATTAGCATTATCGTAGTCCTCGAGATTACAACCCGCAACGTCTAAATCGAGCAGTGCCCCGATGGCTTCTTCCAGGCGGTCGCCGTAGCCGTCTTGGATGTCTGCTGTCAGAGGCTTGTCGTACTCGTGGGCTACTTTCGCGATCGCGCGGATGCCATTGAGGTTCTCTTCGTAGGTTAAAGCATCGTCGGTGGTGTTGGCGGCGATTGCGATGGCGTAGCTGGCTGTTGCGAGGGCTTTGCAGGAGGGCAATGGGGCGATTGCGCGGGCGGAGACGGCGTCCCAGACGTTGGTGAAGAGGATGGGGGTGCCGGGGATGTGGAGGGCTTTGAGGGCGGTGGAGGTTGCTTTTGAGGGCATGGTGTTGGGTTTCTGTGATGTTGGTATAGCTGCACGATGTTCGGTCTGGTGCAGACGTGATGTCTACTTCATTGTCAGGCAATGCTACGGCCGTTTTATACTTATTACTTGTATGCGAACACGATCAGCAGTAACCCCTCTTCCGCCCTGTCAGCTACATATTGAGTTGGTGAGTCAAAGAAACATGAAATAGGGCCTCGGCATGCGGTGTTGTACCAGAGAGCTCTTGCCAAGGTGACGACCGGCGTCGGAGCCAGAGGTGGTCATCAACGAGCCTATTTTGTGAGAGCGTCTTGCTGAAGTTCTTATCCTGCAATGCTCTGATGAGACCGGATGCACATGGCTCCTACATGTAGGCTGCCATGGACGAAGAATCACCATCGGCTCGTCTCCTTCCCCACACTTGTATGATGACAACAACCTCCTCGTATCTTTGGGTCACGGCCCATATGGCTGACTAAGTCATCAGAGTAGACCAAAGTGGACGGTCAGTAGATTTATCATATTTGTTTATGACCAGCGTAGTGTTAGAAAGCTCCTCTGACACGATTTCGTTTCAGGAAGAGATCAAATAGCGAAAATGGCGGCTGAAACATTTTGGCACACGATTAGAGGATTGGTATATGGCAGAAATGATTTTCCGGATCTTCGAAACTATGCCGGCCGGTACCTTGGTAGATGTCCGATATATCCAGGAATCATTTTAGGTTATCGCGGATCATGACAGGACTACAAAGTCATCATATGTATCTTGAGTGGCAGTTGTGCGGTGCTTCAAATATGTACATACAGCTAAACGAACAAATCTTTGTGATGTCCACTGCACACATCGTCCCATTGCAGGAACGTGTTGCGGTCTGTCCAGACTCCCAGGGCATCTCCCTTGCTAGTGTCATTCGCATATCCCTTTGCTCCAACATAGCCAGTGCCCCTTACTTCGGCGACGATCTTGGTGTCCAAGTTCGACTTGGCCGCAGAGTCCTTTGCGGCTTCAAACAGTGCTTTTGCATGAGGATGGAACCACATGTTTGGCCACCACGAAACTCTTTGCACCTTCTCGTTGGTGATGTGTAATAGTGGGAAGGCTTTCTGCGTGATCGCATTTGTCCCCAGCATCATGTCTTCCCAGCCTTTTCCTGCCGGCACGCTTTTGTTTGCTTTGCTGAGAGCGAACGGAGGGCGTGAACGTAAAACGTCTCCAGAGAGGACGATCTGATCTATGCGCCTCACATTCCCACGCTCTTGACCGACGGATCTTGTGCTGTGATTGAAGCTCATCCAGGTTATGTACTCCGTGTAATATGCCGAAGTCTGGAAGGCATCCGAATCGTAGTCGATCGCCACATGGAACTCCGTGCGTATGCCCTCTGGGATGGACGGTATGATACCCTGCACATCTCCTCTGACTTTGGGAGCTTCCAATGTACCGTTCTTCAGCTCAAGACGCCTGATCTCTTGTTCCGTCCACATCTCTTGGAAATAGAACTGGTCGGAGGTCTTGAATTCGTATTCCTCGTCGAACTTTCGGCGCAACACGCTCATGGTGGCATTGAACATGGCACGCATGTCTTTTGCCGGGCCCATGATCGTGCCTGAGTTCAGCCAGCGAGGGCGATTCGGCACGACCCAAGTATCAGTGCCCGGGCCGAACGCATCGGCAGGTAATGTAGATTCTGGGACCGCCCAACACGCTGCTCGACGCTCGTCATCGGGCCAGCAAGTCTTGTCGGGGCCAAAGAGAATGCTTTGCTTGATTTCTGCTCCGCCGTGTTCGACGCCGTAGAGGCCTTCGGCTTTTAGTCGAGCGTTTCCCTTCTCGAGGGCGACATAGTAGCGCTCAATGAGCACGGCCGGCGGTAGCTGGAGCCATATGTCGTAAGCGTCCAGGATCAGGACCAGGTCCTCGTCGGCGGATTCAGGCAGGCGGTTGAGGTACGTGAGTGTTTCTGAGATCTTGAAAAGATGCGATTCTGATCCGTTGTACTGGCCGTACCCTTCCCAACCTAGCAGGATAGGATTGGGATATCCGGTGACTGCTGCCGAGAGCAACAGCTTACAGAAGTTGACATTGCTGGCTGTTGCAGGTAGCAGCAAGTGGAGTTTTGGGTTTTCTGCCTTGAATGGTGATGACAGGTAGCTTGTCACCAGCGATCCCGAAGATGTGGTGCAGAGGCCTATGATAAGCGTAATCAAGAAGACGCCTGCAATAGTGAGCGGCAGGCGATTCCGTTGCGAAAAGACTATCATATTGAAGTACCGCTGTCATGCACACCGGCACGAACGGCAAAAAAGTAAACAGCTAATTGTTCATGTGGTTGTACGCAAGATTGGGAATTTCACAAATCGTCACGCCCTCTTGTGTCACATTAAGTGAAACAAACATGATCCCTACCTTATCTCCAGATCACGCCAGCGCAGGTGGGCTCCAGGTGCCGTCCCGTGCATCTCGAACCAGCTCAGCGCACGGGACGAAAGAGGCTGTCGTGCATGCATGGATTATTTGCGACTTCCCGAAAGTGACCAGGGTATACAGCGGAGGAGTTGCGCTGTGGTCGGTACCTTCGCAGCTTACATGGGAAAGGCATGGCGGTCTTCTGCAATCCCGACCACCTTACATCCGGTGGTTGTGGTGAGACGTGGCGTGAGTGGAGTAGTCTGGAGCTGCAGGTCGAGAAAGCTGAAAGTGCCCGAGAAGATCATCGCAGGGACTTTCTTTCAAAATGTTGGGTCTGTGCGTTATTAGCCTTCAGCCGCGACGGCAGCATATCGTGCATTATGCATGGCCAGAACTGCTGATTGCCGTGGTCAGGCTAGTCCTTCGAAAACCCTAGGAGGTACCTTTGGTGCGATACAATCGTTTCTGATCTCGATGTTCACGGCCGAAGGGATCTCGAACCAGCGCATGAGACACCTGAAGAATCGCACGTGGCGGAAGCACGGGGATTCAAATCTCAAGATCGAGCTTTAGGCGATTGCTAGTAGTTAACCGAGGATGACTTGAGAAACGAGTCGTGGTAAGTTGGGTTGGAGATTACTCGCGGGTCACTGCCTATACTGGAGATTACATACATGGCGTGCGTCCGTGACGAGTAGACACTGGCCGCCTTGCAGACATCTGCAGGTTGTACAGTCATCCTACACATCTCCGTAGCCTTTTTACGTGTATGCTACTGCTGCCGATCTGGGACGCCTGAAATGCAATCGAAGATCAACAAGATTTTAGTGTCATCACAGTGTTTGTAACGATGCGGGAGGGTACTGTATGATTGCAAGTGAGATGCTATACGCAGAGTCTTTGGCATTCGCTGTATATGTGTCACTAGATACCTCGGTGCGTACCCTCTACACCGTATCGTATTACCGCCGCAACGCAGGAACCAGGCGAAGGAATCGCTCGCCCGCTTCCTGCAGACATCCTCTCCTATGTAAAGTCGTACAATCAACACCTCTAAATGCTGACTACCGGATCGTAACGCCTATTCCTAACCACTCAACGCCCTCCCTTGACATGTAACATTCAGGGCATGCCGCTATAAAGAAAGGAAAATGTTCAAAATAGATTGCTCAATAAATCATGCTCTGACGTGAGGACGCGCACCAGCCTTGCCGATACACTCAACTCTGAATCCGAGCGAAGCGAGCCTCTGAGCGTCGACGACGTTGCGGCCATCGAACACGAGACGTGGTCGGCGCATGACTTGTGCAATACGTCTCCAGTTCACGCGCTCGGAGCCAGGCTTTCCCTCGAACGCCTCCTCCGAAGGTGGTGTGGAAAGAGGCGATGTGTGCGTGCCGTTGTAATCCGGGCTTTCGCTGCCAGCATCAGAACTGGCAGATGAGTGGTCGCTGATTGTGCCTTCATCAACCGTCAAAGCTCGTAGTTGAGCCACAGGTGCCTTGTTCAACACTTGTGGTTGTGGCTCAGGCTCAGGGATGAGGTCGGTCTTGAAGTGGTCCCACTCGGTAAGGATTGCAATGGCACATGCGTCTGAGCAGGCGGAGACCGCATCGTGGTAGATTGTGATGCTGTCCTTGATGTTCAAGGTGGGGTTTGCGCTTTGCAGGTCATTGAAGATTTGCTGCTCAGAGACCTGTGGGTCGTAGATGGCGACCTTGGCGCCTTCGGCGATCAACTGGCTGATGACAGTAATGGCCGCAGTCTCGCGGGTATCACCAGTGTTCTTCTTGTAAGCGAACCCGAGAACGGCGATCTTCTTGCGGGAAAGTGTGTTATACAGGCGCTTGATAATACGCCTGGTGAAACGGTGCTTTTGGTACTCGTTAATCTCTACCACAGATCGCCAGTATTCGGCAACCTCAGGCAGGTGCAGTGTCTCGGAGATGTAGACCAAGCTCAACACATCCTTCTTGAAACATGAGCCACCGAATCCGGCAGATGCCTTGAGCATACGGCTTCCGATTCTGGTATCAAGGCCAACAGCGAAAGCAACTTCGTCAATGTCAGCACCAGTGGCCTCACAGACGGCGCTGAGGGAGTTGATGCTGGAAATTCTCTGGGCGAGCATGCAGTTTGCAGCCAATTTGGCAAGCTCTGAAGACCACAAGTTGATGGTCTTGATGCGGTCTTTGGGCACCCACGCGGCATATACGTCTACGAGTGCGTCCGCTGCAGCAGTCTCCTCCGGGAGGTGGCCGATCAGAATGCGGTCAGGCTCGAGAAGGTCATTGATAGCGGTTCCCTCGGCCAAGAACTCAGGGTTAGAAAGAATGTGGAATTTGACATTGGGGTCCGCGAGTCCGGCAAAGATTTCGCGCAAGCTCTCTGCGGTGCCACAAGGCACTGTGCTCTTCTCGACGATGATTTTGTCTGTGGTAGAAACTTCTGCGATGTGGCGAGCTGCGGACTCGACGTAGGCAAGGTCAGATGCCGACCCTGAGCCGACGCCGCCAAGCTTGGTGGGTGTGTTGACAGAGATGAAGATCAAGTCGGCTTCGTCAATCGCCTTTGAGATCTCTGTGGAAAAATGCAGGTTTGGTTGCCTTCCGTCGGTGCCATCTCTGGCGACTTCGACAATTTCATGGAGCCCAGGCTCATAGATGGGCAGAGAATCAGACTTCCATGCTGCAATGCGAGGCTCGCTGAGATCTACAACGGTGACTTTGATGTGAGGGTTCTGTTTGGCGATAATAGCACACGTCGGACCGCCCTATTTGGCATGCGGTTAGCAGAAGATTTTGGGAGGCGCAAATGGCTGACCGTTCGGAGAACTTACCACGTAGCCGGCGCCGATGCAGCAGATGTTGGTGACCTTGCCTGTGGATTTCCAGCTGGCCATTGTGAAGTAGTTGCGCGTAGCAAAACTGTGATGCAGAACAATATGACGACGAGCTTAGATGTAGGAAGAGGCGTCAAAGGGCCGGTCAGTCATAGAAGGTTATGTCGCGTTCTTGGCACTTGATGGGCGAGGACAGGTGAGGACGGCGAGGACGGTCGGCGCCACGCTGCAGGTACAGGGCCCCAGCGACCATTTGAGCTGGGCCGACAGGGCAAAGCAGCAGGCTGAAGGCGATGAGGGGCGCTGGATGCTCTCGGCGCTCTCTCGACTAAACTCCTCTACTCGCATTTCTTCTGGGAAGTACTGCCCTGCCCTGTCGCGTCTCGGGTGCGCTAGCGAAGAACGTGGGTTGACGGACGATGGGCGGCCACGAGCACCTACCTACAGACCAGGCTGAGACCACCCTACTACCCGGCGGCCCCACGCATGATTAGAATGCACTATTCTACACACCCGCGAAAGGCATATGTCATCATTTTTTGTGCAGACGTCATTACACATCAGGCTAAGCTAAGTTTTCGCTGTGCAAAAAGCTTCGCAGCTAACTTTCTGTTTCGAGACCTTCCAAGTTTCCAACTTCCCTCGAGCTCGAGATCTCGAGATCTCAACAGCTTCAGAATGAAAGTTTCACTTGATTCAAGTAGAGAGGATCCGCAAACTCCGGGCGCCTTGGCATGTCGTTCGCCAAGCATAGAGTTGAGCAGTTGAGCACTGGGCTGAAGGCCGCGCGCGTTTGGGACAAGGCTCGCAGGGCTAGGCGACCTTCGAAGGGGCAGGACTCGCAGGAGAGGGATGGATGCACAAGCACGCCATCACGCGATACAGTACAGGTACACTGTATCGCCCAGCTAGTTACGCGGCCCCATGGCCCCTTCAGCTTGCATATACTCAATGTGTCTATCGCCATGTACACATCCGCATGCCCTCATAGGGCTCTGGTGTTGATAACAGTAGTACATTGCCTACAGATGACCGAGGATTGCAATTCCGCAGCGTAGAGTCTGTGTGAGGCGAGCCCACCGGCACAATAATCTCCCGTTGGGGTTCTGAGAGCGAGCGGGTCTCCTCCGCATCGTGTCCGGTGCGAGATTCGCTGGCATGCTAGAGACTGGTAAATAAGGCTGGGCAAACTCCGTCCGTTGTTTGCTTGAAATAAACCCGCGGAGGAGATGGAGTAGTGCTACCTCCGGTATGTTAGCAGTGCCGCTATACTGGGCCTCAAGGCTCTTGGCGACGGATGATCGGAACACGACGAGCTTCCTTTGCACGTATTGCTGCAGGACTGCGCCGTGCTATCCTCGTCGCATTGTTTCTATTGGCCTTCACCGCAGCAGGATCCGAGGTGGGCGATGATAGCAGCTCATCAATGTCTGCTTGGACTATTCTTGCCACTGGAAGCACAACAAATGGAGGCCGGTATACATACGCGTATGTCCCGCGGTGGCCTACGTACGTGAGAGATAAGGTACAGACAATCAAACCACCAGCGCAGCCCTGCCGCTTCACTACGCAATCTCGTAGGGCAACACCAAGCCACCGCGGCGAACTAGACGCAGACCAAGGCTCGGCTGCCGCCGCACCCTGCTCGTCACCGGCACTACCGTCTCATCGCGAGAGCTGCCGATTGGGCACGACCTGCTACTTGATTAGTTCATATCCAACGCTGTGCCCCCGTTACGGCATCCCTCCCGCTTCAGCAATTCCGGCGTAACCGTTTGGCCTTGGACTTGAACTTGACCAGTCAGTACAAGGCTGCTGCTGACTTTCATCGCCTTGCACCTGATCACGATTACCTGTACCCGGCAAGACCGTTTCTCCAGAGCCCATCCACAACAGCTCCGCGGTCACATTCTCCACGCTCGAGGAATCTTCTTCCGACTTCTCTCCACCAGTCCTTACCGAGCTGGTGCATTTCAATCACATTACTCCGACCACATCGGGAGCTCGAATTCTTCTTGCGAGATCAATCAGCCTCCGCAATCAATCGAATCCCTTGCATATTTCATAAGAGATTAGTACACAATGGCTACCGCGGGTGCTGCATACCGACAGAGCGGCGATCACGCGCAACAGGAGGGGGAGAAATACAGCATGGAGAGGACTTCGATTTCGAGCGATGCACCTTTGAACAAGGACGACGAAGACATTGAGGCACAGATGGCAACACCTGCACAACCGCCTCCGGCGCAGCCTTTGGAGTACAGCATATCCACAACGAAGAAGCTCGTGTTCCTCGGATTGTACTTTTTCTTGAGTCTTGGTTTGACTTTGTCTAACAAGGCATTGATGAAGACTGTACGTGCCTGCAACCAATGCCTCATGTGACCAAGATTGCTGACACATCCGCAGGTCAAGCTCCCATGGCTGCTAACAGTACTGCACACTGGTTCGACTTTCGTCGGATGCTGTATACTCCTGGCGAGTGGACAGCTCAAGTTGTCCAGATTGGGGACAAAAGAGAACCTAATATTGGTCGCCTTCTCTACCTTGTTTACCCTTAATATCGCGATTAGCAACGTCTCACTGTCAGTATCTGAAGGTCACAAACGCACAAGACAGTCGCTAACCTTGCCACAGTTCGCTTGTATCTGTACCATTCCACCAAGTTCTGCGATCTACCTGCCCCGTCGCAACCATCATCATCTACCGCGTTGCCTACGCACGATCATACTCCCGCGACACGTACATCTCGATGGTTCCGCTCATTTTCGGTGTCGCACTGGCAACATTTGGTGACTACTATTTCACCATGATTGGATTCCTTCTCACAGCGCTTGGTGTGGTTCTGGCAGCCATCAAGACTGTCGCAACCAACCGCCTAATGACTGGATCTCTCGCACTCTCCGCCATGGAGGTGCTCTTCCGCATGTCTCCGCTCGCCGCAACTCAGTGCCTGTTCTACGCCTACGCAAGCGGCGAGTTTACTGGCTTCCAAGTCGCAATCGCCGAAGGTGTTTTCGACGGGCAATTCCTCTTCTCCATTATTTGCAACGGCATCATGGCGTTCTCGCTCAACATTGTCTCTTTCCAGACTAACAAGGTCGCTGGCGCCCTTACTGTTTCCGTCTGCGGCAACCTGAAGCAGTGCCTCACCATTCTTCTCGGCATCGTGCTCTTCAATGTCACGGTCACGCCACTCAACGGCGTCGGTATGTTCATTACCGTGTTGGGCGCCGCGTACTACTCGAAAGTCGAGCTGGATCGGAAGCGTGCAGCCGCACCCAAATGAACAAGCATAGCGCCACGTGGTTCTTCCATTTTCTGTACATGCGTATACCCGCACCCGGCGAGCAAAAAGCAGCCCATAGATAGCGATAGCATTAGCATTAGCCATTCATAACGAATTTTATTAATGATAACATTGTTCTAATACATGATTACGTCGTCATCAATTGCAAGCCACCTTCCACAAAGAGCCAAACACCAAGTGATACTGGCTAGCGCCCTCTGTGGCATCGCGGGTTGCAAGGGGCTGAGAATTGGATTATTGGACGGCCTTCGACCCGCTTTTCTCCAGCCGTTTCTTCATCCTGGTCTTGATCTCGAAACGCCTGACAGGCTCTAACAGCAATCTAGATTCGGAGATACGCCCATCGCTCGGCCCACTCTATTCATTTCATCGCTTCGTCTGTCGGGACGTCACCTTGAAGGCGTGATTCTCGCGGCCGCGTCAAATAAAATGCCCATTTAACCCTTCCCGTCTCGTTACGGCAGAAGCTGACGCGCCGGCAGAGAAGACACGTCCGGGCTTGCTGCACCACGCACTGTCAAGCGAGCCCTGCCTCCCGCCTAGCCTATTGGCAGCACTGCATGTGCCATCGGGAGATGCTGACACAGTCTAGATAACACCACTGCTTCCGATCCAGATTACTAAGGTCCCGGTCCTGCACTGACACCTACTGGCCAGCCCTTGCCGGCTTTGTTCTCGATCTGCGCGACCCCGCCGTACCACACTTGGACGTAAGGTACATGTAGGGTTTCGTTACGCTTCCCGTGATGATTTCCCTATCCTTGATAACATGGGCGAAAGTAGCCGGTCTGGCGCAAGGGCGTACCTCCTGTGATCTGGACCTCACTCCAGTGTGCTCTGGCCGAAGATACGTCCGAGGCTGAACGGTACAGTAGTCTGCGCTGTGTGTGGGAGCACGATGGCTCGTGAATCCTTACGGGGTCAGCCAAGAAAAGGATCCGATATCACCAGTGGCGCCTTTAGCTGATAGTATGTGCCGGTGCGGTATGCGCTCGAGGTTTGGCTTGCATGAGCTTGTCAGTTAGGTCTTTTCACTTTTTTACTTTTTTGGATATTTTTTGTACTACTCTCGTCTTTGGTTTCACGTTTTCGGCTTCTAACCTTCGACATGTCGCGGGGTTTGCGTCTGCTCCCTGCTGCGCTCAAGGACTCAGCAGAGCGATGGCTAACGCCATCATCGTCGTCGAGACGCAGGCATGTCTCACGTGAAGATAGTGAAGGTCTGCTCGGGCAAGAGAAAGGCTACAACGCTCTGTCTTGGAGGAATCGATGGCAAAACCTTGATATCTCAAAGAGCCGACGCTACATCGCTCTCGGTGGTGTTGCAGGACTCATACTGCTATTGCTCGCATACACATCCCTGAGCACATCTCAACCACAAAGCCAACTCAGCGAAGCACCCAAACGGAATACACAAACTTTGCATCTCGCCATTCCTATACCAGATCTCGGTCCCGAAGCTTGCAAGGCTATCCTGAGCGCAGAAGTGCTCCATTACTCCACGCCTACTTTCATTCGTTGGGATGTTGATGACCAGGACTCGCGACCGAAACCTCAACGCCGCATGACAGCGGTGCGAGACTATCTCAACAAGCTACTGGAACGCCATGGGAACGATACTGTGATTCTGACAGGCAGTGCGAGCACATGGTTCCAGCTGCGGCCGGAAGTGCTGTTGAAGCGATACTACGACATCAACCGTCAAGGCAATGAGAGGCTAGCGGTTTCGATTGGTGCAGAAAGGGTGCTGGAGGAGTCGATTGAGCAGACTGTTGTCTTCTCTGCGTCCTCGGAGTGCGGTGCGGCTTCCGTTGATGCTGTAGAGTGCTCTCGGGTTCCTGAATACCCCTTAAAAAGGAAATCTTCTCACATGAACGCACCACGATACCTCAGTCAGGACGTCGTCATCGGAAGGGTGAAAGATGTTTTCGAGATCTATCGGCGAGCTGTGGCAATTGTTGAACAACGTGACGAGATTGCGAGCGAACTTGCTATCTTCAGTGAGATATTCTCCAGCCAAGAGCGTCATCGCAGCCTTATCCGCCCCGAGACTCCTTCATGGTCACAGCGATTCCAGGGATGGTTTTCTGGCAGCTACTCACATGCTCCGCTTGCTGGAAGGAACTCGACAATTCACCACCAGCCCCATGCAGATGAGTTCGGTATTGGTCTGGACTATGCTGGCGAACTGAGTATGGACGCTTCCAAAGGACCGGAAAGCTTCATGTTGGCAAAGCACAACAATCCACCCCAAGATGTGGACTCCTCGATGCCTCCCTTCTGGTCTACTACTGGACAAGGTCTACCCTTGGAAAAGACATGGTCGGATGTCGAGATGTTCACGAACGCGCAAACGCGTTCCTCGCCGGTCATGGTACGCACCAACAGCACGGACTTCCCCGATGTACGCGAGAGCCAATGGTCTAGGTTATGGCTTCAACCCTTTGCGCGCAAGCTTTTCGACGCATACATGACCGTACCTCTAATACCGATTGCATCTGTGATTGACAACGAGGGTGTGGAGCAAGTCTTCTGGAGTCCGACGAATGGAGAGAAGGCTGGTGCGAAAGACGCAGATGGCAAGTGGTACAATTGGCGCGATATTTGCAAGGGAGAAGACTTGGCCGCCGAACTGTTTGGAGACCAGCTGGGAGAATGGAAGCCTGTGAAGCCTTGATTGTCGCTTCGTAATTACATTTGCACTTTTGGTTCCAGCATGATACCCACCACACAGCACCTGCTTCTGGCCTCGGATCAGGCTTGCACAACGACTACATACGCCAACCAGGAAGTTAGGGCGATGATCAGCATTCCGAACACAGCCATGTTCCGCAGCGCTCTCTTGTTGTGCTCCTGCATAGTTGTCCCAACTCGTTGCATCCACTCCGTGGTAGGATTACCCTTGGGAAAATGGACGTCGGCAGGGCCAGGCTTGTCCAGGAACTCGCAAAGCGGCGCCCATCCGTCAGCAGCCTGCCATTCGAGCAGCCGTTCGCGTGGCAAACCAAGGCCTCGAACCATTGCGATATGTTCCTGGTATACCCAGACGCCATTGGAAGCGAACGAGCCGCCGAAGAAGCCGGGCAGTTGGGACCTACTCATATACTGGCGCGCCCAGAATAGTTCGGCACTAATTGAACATGTCAGCCAATGTTTTACTTTGTTTCAACTGCGCAACCTTCAACATACCAAAACCAACTCTTACACCACTCCCAATTCTTCGGATCTTTGTCGAAACCCCCAATCGTCGCCCCAAAGCTAGAGTACCATCCCGCCATATCACTGCGCGTGTTCAAAATCACTTTGGCTTCAGGATACGCCGCGATCAATTCCCGTGCAAAAGCGGCACCCGGTAAGTCAGAGATGCCGCCGCAATGGCCTATAATGGCATCGAAGTCTTCTCGCGTCACTTTCAGCCCATCTGCCATGCTGCTTTCGCTGGGCGTGCTTCGCCATTTCTTGACGACAAGCTTGTACCATTCCTCCAAATCGTATGGGGGAAGGATTGAGTCGTAGCCGTGCCAGACATGTTTAATTCCGAGGGTGTGCAGGGCTTTTTGGAGCGACTCGGTGGCTGAGCGGGAGATTCCTACTGCGATCACTTGCATGGGCTGAGTACGGGTTTGGCGAGGATAGTTGGTGGCGTAGATGGTGTGGTAGATGCGGTCTTTGAATGCGTCCATCGTGTCACTTGTGATCCGTATCAAAGTTGGTCCGACTTTGCGAAGTGTAGACGTAGTAAGAAGATAACGAGGTCACATATGGAGGCGGTGCTACAGACATCACATAGACAGTTATATACAACGAATTGCCAGTAACTCACCGGAGAAGTGGAGCTACCTCTTTTGGGCTATTTACAGCGCTGTGAGACCGGCGAATCATTGAAGCAATACAAGCAAGCTTGGGACTGGACCCATGATACACGCTCCGCACTCCTACTGTAGACTTGCAGCAGCGCGAGATCTGAGTTCTGGTAGTCCAGCTCAGCTCCTCCAAGTGCAGATCTCAGCGCTGCGGCTGAACTTCGAGTTCGAATCCTCGGAATGGTGTCTCAAAGATAAGTCAGAGTTTCATAGGCGTTAGTCATTGCTGATACTAGCAGTCAATCTGCTGAGACTACCAAATATTTAAGTGTTAACTTCATGGTAAGCAGACTTCTATAAGTAACTATCGTTCGTAGCACTAATGTACTAACACAAGCCCACCAAAGAGAACCCTGTGTTTTGCACACACTTACTTATACCAATTGCAGTTTTGGAGACTCCGGTCGAAGACGCTGGGCTGACTCTCAGTTCGACATCGAGTTCGAAGCGCTCTTACAAAGCTCGCGGAATGACTCCAAGTTGCGAATTTGTTTTCCGTCTGCATCGAAGTTCTCTGCATCCAGCCACATCTCCAAACTAGCTCTCACGAATCCAGTCCATTCGTCGTCAAGAATGCTGAAGAATTCCGAGTCTCGTGACCGCTCGCACATGATCATGTGTTTCCGGAATGTTCCCTCGAATGTGAAACCAAGGCGCTCCGCCGCTCGACGACTGGCGGCGTTACGCTGATTGCATTTCCAAACAACGCGACGATATGGTGGCGACAGAGGCGCTGGGGCCTGGCCGAATGCGTATAGAAGCAATAGGTACTGCGCTTCTGTGGCAGCAGGCGTACGCCGTAACGTTGGTCCATACAACACAGCACCAACTTCCAGCGCACGGTGCTCTGGCTGAATGTCAAGAAAAGCAACCGTCCCAATAGTCTCCATGCGAGCTGCTGGATCGGATGGTGGGCCCGCGGGTGACATGTGATTAGGGTCGGCCTTGATGGCGAACAGGACCATGCCCCGATCTCTAAGGCCCTGTAGAACGATGCGAAAGTCGTCTAGGTTGTTCTGCCGTAGCATTGGGAGGTATTGATACACATGGCTATCGAGGTTTCTCCAAAGAGAGGGAACATCGTCATCCGAAAGGCCTCTCAGCGTTACATACTTTCCAACGATTTGGATTTGTTCAGAAGGCCGTGGCGAGGGCGTAGTTGAGATTCGCGGGCCGAGGAAGAAGTCGTCAAGATCTTGTGGTGTAGTCGATGGACCAGTCGGACTGATGTTGTTTCTGCGAGTGCGAAAGATGGAATTCTCTCCACCTTGCGCATCTGAAGCCGAACATACCTTGTGCCACTGCCTCGATGCATTCTTGACGGTCTGGAGCGTCAGCCACTTGCCGCCGGCATCGAAAAATTGCTGCTGAGCGACGGGATCGTGTTCGCATAGGAGGCGCCGGCGCACCACTGGTGGAGGGATGTCGTAGTCCACTAGACGACCAGCCATACCCATGATGGCCGAATTCATCTTCAGTGGCTCCATCTCCTCAGCTGTGTGGTTGTGCTCTGTGCCACGAGAGACTTGGACCCGGTAGGCCACAATCTCGCTACTCAACGAATCATCGGTTCTGACAGGTGTAACGACGATTTTGCTGGGACAATTGAATATCGTACGCGTGGACAATTTTTGACGCTGTTTCTCGGGCTCTGGTCTCTTTACGCTCTTGCCACTGTTCGAACGAAACAAGCGACAGCGGAAGTGTACCGACTTCTGCTCCTCACGATAAAGAGTCCAGTAGTTGTCGCAATAGGGCCAGATCTGTTGATACTCGTGAACAGGTATTATAACGTCGTCCTTGGGATAAAAGAAGACTCTACGCCAGTGCGCGATGTCTGTCGGCGTGCGTGCAGCTTTGAGTATTGGATGGACGCCCGGCTCTGCACGCAATCGCTCCGAGTCGGCCTTCAAGTCCTCTTCCAGGCCGTCGAAACACCAATGGAAATGGTTCATAGCAGAAGGAGGAGCAACCCTAAAGATTGCTTGGGGGTGTGGGATAATGTTGATGGAAACAGACGTGACACGGCACTCAACAGGGCAGATTAAGGAGGTACGTGAAACCTTGGCAACGCACCCCTGCAAAATCCCGGGCGTAATAACACCGTCCCTCGGTCCTCCATACCTCGATTTACTGTCGTACATTCATCCTGACTCAGCTGCTGAAGATCACGATGAGTCTCACGGTTGTGAGAGTATCCACACTCTTCTACTCAGGGTTGCGCTACGGTCGTGCTATCGTCGAGTAGCTCCACTGACAGGCATACACACGATATGCTAACGCCATCATTCGCTGCCGAAGACAGGCACCACCTAAGCGCGTTGTCTCGCTTAAGTGGAAATCCTCTACAGCGCGGCATGTGAAGACTGCTGTACAAACAGGCATGAATCAGCTCTGCGACCTGATTAGCTAGAGAACAAGATGTCCTCTCATTGGGAATTACGACCAAGCCAGATTGCCATACAAGTTGATTTGAGGCCGATGTATTGCGGGCGAGTGCATGACCTTGGAGCTACAAGCGACACAGCGTACTGGTGCTGCAGGGAACAAGCATCCCAGCATCTTTGCAACCGAGACCTAGTTCCTTCTCTTCCCCGCCGGTTGTGCACAGGTATGATTTGGTATGTTTCCACCTCTCGCTGCGATCGGTGAGTATGGACCTCATTCCTCTTCCACACTTTTCTACTGAGCCTGGCGCCTGTTTGTCTCTATACAAGACAGCTCGCAGCCAAATTACGTGCTCCGTGTTAATCACATAACATCTCCACCATGGCAGCCTTGATCTTCACTGTTCTGGTGGTGGTCGCTGTTCTTTGCCTGCCTCTCTTGAGGATTGGCAGGCGACCAAAGAATCTGCCCCCTGGCCCACCAACACTGCCGTTGATTGGCAACCTTCACCAGGTAAGACCGGAGAAGTTGAACTACATTTAACACCATGGCTAAAGATGATAGATGCCAACGCGAGATGCACATCTTCAATTTCAAGCCTGGGCCGAACAGTACGGACCTGTGTATTCGTTGATATTCGGAACGAAGACCATGATTGTTCTGAGCAGTCACGAGGCAGTCAAAGGTGTGTATCTCTCCCGAGGGACTTGATGTGCACGGTGAGGTGTCGATGCAGTTCAATTGTGCTCACTGAACCGCCGAAGAACTTCTTGATCGCCGATCAGCTATATACAGGTAATCAATGCCGACGCTATACTCAAACACTTGTCGCTAATACTCTCAAGTGATCGCCTCGATGCGTATCTTGCAGGAAAAGTTGCATCAAACGACATGAGGCTGCTCACAATGCACTATGGACCAAGATGGAGAATGATCCGCAAAGTACTGCATTCGATGCTACATGTCACTGTGGCCAAACGCTATGTCCCTTATCAAAGCCTAGAATCCAAACAGATGCTGCAGGAGATCTTGGATCATCCAGAGGGCTTGATGGAGAGTCTTCAGCGTTACAGTAACAGCTTGACAACCCAGATGACTTTTGGATGGCGCACCGTCAGCAACCAAGACCCCAAGCTCACGATCCTGTTCGAGAGCCTGGACAGATTCGAGCACCTGACACAGACTGGAATTGCTGCTGTAGTAGATTTCTTCCCGATTCTGCAAGCTTTGCCGGGCTTCTTGATGCCATTGAAGGCTTTTGCAACGAAGATCTATGATGACCAAAAAGGACTGTACGTCGGACATTGGCTCGAAGTCAAATCCAGTATCCAGGCAGGAACATCCAAACCTTGCCTCTCAGTCGATCTCGCGAAGTTACAGGAAGAAGAAGGGTTCAGCGATGAGCAAGCCGCTTTCATATCTGGTAAGTGCTTCTCCTTCGATTATCTTGAGTTTGCGTACGCCCAGGGTGCAGCGGCGAACGCAATTTCTCAGTAATTGCGCCGACCACTGGCTAGCAGACCGTCAATGATCCGCTCTTTCTGTGCGAGAAGTATTGCGTGATTAAATCTTGTTCCGAAAACTAAACTTAAGCAGGTACTGCGCTGGAGGCTGGCTCTGAAACAACATCTGCTACCCTGTACGCCTTCGTACAAGCCATGATCCTTTTCCCTGAATGTCAGAAAAAAGCCCAGGCACAGATCGAAGCAATATGCGGTGACCGCTTGCCCGAGATGGAGGACTTTGACAAATTGCCTTACATTCGGTCAACCATGAAAGAGGTCTTTCGATGGCTGCCAGCGGCCACGCTAGGCGCAGTGGTAATATCTTCCAACCTTTTCGCATACCTACAATGCTAATACCGTACTCAAAGCCTCATGCTGTCACTCAGGACGACTACTATGAAGGGTACCTCATTCCCAAAGGCGCCGGAGTCATCAACAACGCCTACACGATCTCCTCCAACTGCGATCGATACCCTAATCCTCGCCGCTTCGACCCCGAAAGGTATAAGAACGACCACAACACCATTGCAGAGACTGCTACTTCGTCCGATGTCAACGTCCGCGACCACTTCACGTTTGGTGCAGGGCGTCGTATCTGTCAGGGCATGCATGTGGCCGAACGCTCCTTGTTCTTAGGCATGAGTCGTCTCTTGTGGGCGTTCGACTTCCACCCGGTGCCAGGCAAGGAACCAGATCCGACACTACTTACTCAAGGGTTTCTTGCTACGCCCGAGAAGTATGAAGCTGATATTAGACCGAGAGAAGGGAGGGCAGCTCAAATTCGAAGCATTTGGGAGGAAGCACAAAGTGTCTTGGACAGTGAAGGGCAGTGGCTGGTTCTACATGACGAGTTGAAGGCATAGGAGGAGCAGCATCCAAGTGACAACTAAGGAGTCCGCCGCTAAGAGTCATCTAGGTAACGTGCTTGGACAACGATGATATGTTGCAGCGGCGGCCTAGTTCCTTGCTGCCACAAGACTATAACGAAGACAACCCAGATAGTGCTAGTCTCAAACGCAGCGGTCAGACTTTCCAGCTTGTACTCAACAACGCAAATGATTCGGAGATACTCGCGTGATCCGGCCGGTATCTCGATGGCAGACGCTTCTGTTCGATAATGCACGTGGGAACATTAGCATAATGGTCCAATATATGCGGGGACTTGTGAAGAAGAATTCCAGCAGAACTGCTAGTTGTGACATGGCAAGTGTTTACGAAGAAGACTTTTTGGTGAAAACATATTACCAGGAAACGATTATGGAAACATGAAAAGATAGACATCACACCAACCCTTACTTCTTCCCCTTCTTCTCTTTCTTCGCCTCTCTTTTAACTTTCGCGGCTGCGGCCTTTTCATCTTTTACAGCCTGTGCAGCATCCAAAGCCTCCTGTTTCCGCTTTGCCTCTTCCGCTTCGGCCTTGTCAGCGTCCTCTTTCACTTCTGCCACTCTTTGCGCCTCCCCATCATCATACGACATGCCTAGCCTGTAGCGTTCTTTGACGTCAGGTCGCCAGACCGGCACAGCTTCTGCTGATGAGGACTGTCCCGCTCGCATGCCGTTTGCTAGATCTGCGTCCCCGGATGCGGCCTCCGTGCCAGCGGTGAATCGTGAAATCGAGTCGAGCAGGTCCTGCGCACCTATGCGATCGTCTCCCCTGTATCCCACGCATGCATCCGCAAGACCACGCAGTTCCTCGCTATAGACATGTCGTGCGTTCTCGTTGAATCTAGGAATAGCCATCTCTGGGCTGTAGAAGTCGGTCTTCGGGTCGGAGTCTCGGTTGCAAATGGAGATTATGGAGGCACCAAGACTCCAGATGTTTGTTGCACTCCCGAGCTTACCCACAGCCTTGTAAAGCTTGGTGTCTGGATCGCTCATTGAGCACAGCTCTAGAGGCCTGAAGCCGGGCGTTCCTTCCATGAAAGTGTAGGACATTGGGTTGTGCTCATCCTTATCGTTGGTGTAAATTGCTGACCCTAATAAGGTGTCAGCTGATGATACTCGGGACACCGGCACGAGGTTGTACTTACCAAAATCTCCGAGTGTGGCCACAGGATATGTTGGCCAATCACCATTCTCTCCCGAGGGCAAGTCCAGGAAGACATTGGTCGGTTTAATGTCTCGATGCACAATGGTGTGCTGGCCTGACAGCCGGGTGACCGAATCACTCGGAATTTCTTTGCCTTTCTCCAGGCGAACACACGCCTTTGCCAGGTCCTCGAACCACTTCCAAACCAATGGTTCGGGGACCTCCAGACCGTCGTTGTATATTTCGAGAGATAGGTCCTTGTTCTTTTTACCCTTCTTGGGCAAGAGGTGCTCTGGCGTCGAAGGGTTCGCGTCATGCATAGACCCAAACGGAAAGTAGTTCATGATGATTCGGTAAGCTGGTCATGATTAGCTGTGCATGTGACTCGAAAGCAAAATGGGTGCGAACACATACTGTAGAGCTCGGGAGAATGTTTGGAGCCACGTATGACCACACATCGACTAGCTTTTGCATCGTCGGCTATGTCTTGCATGACCTTGATCTCCATGTGCTCTCTGATTTTGACGTCCCAAGGAGGGCCCCACCATCTGGGCCATTCCAACTTGTTACAAAGGTCAGCAGTGCAACATTGACAAAGTGTAGGACTCATGCTCGACTCACCCAACTATCTCGACGGAGAGCAGTATCCTTGACCGCGACTCGATCCATGACGATCCCTTCATCGTTCTCGCAATAGAATACCCATGCCGCGCCAAAAGCGCCAGCACCCAACGCGGCTCCTCCCTTCCAGACAACCTGGCCGAGATCTGGTGGTTGGCTGCTCCTTTCCTTCCAAGTGGCTATCCTGGCGTCTAGAAACTCTTGCGCGGACTTCGATCCTTCAACATGATTTTGTGTACCATCTGCTCGTTCGAACCAATCCTGCTCACATCAGCACATGGATTCCTTTCGATCAAGCGAGAGACATGATTGCAGCAGGACACGGCACTTACATTTGCATCAGCAGCTTCTTCCTCTTCTTTGCCTTTTCCTTTGCCCTTGGCCTTGCCCTTTCCTTTCTTAGGAGCCGGAGGCTGTTCTGCACTTGCAGCGTCCGCTGAAGGCGGTCCAGATCCGGTGGCATTGCCTTTGCTAGGGCCTGCAGCTCCAGTCTTGATTACTTTCTTGCTTGGGCCGTCATTGGGAGCAGCAGTCGGCCGCTTCTTTCCACGCTTGGGTTTTGACGCCGCGTCGTCATCTAGTTCTTCTTCATCGATGGCAGCTTCTTCTTCGTCAATGTCGTCTTCTTCTTCATCAACGTCATCTTCATCTTCTTCGGTGGTATGCTTTGCGGTCTTAGCACCCTTCTTTGTCCCTCCGCCCTGTGCGGGTTTCGGCCGTGCTGGCCGAGGCCGCTGCGGTGCTGCCGGCTGCGGATTAGTATCTTTACCGCCACGAGTTTGAACCATGGTGCCGGTAAGTAACGATCGGTAGTATATCAAGTAGACACAGCGAAAGTTGTAAGTGCAGGAATCAAAGTCCCGACAGTGAGTTGCAGAAACCGCAGGTTTCTTTGTTGAAGCTTATTCTTTATTTATTTATTTTTTGACGGACTTGCATCAATTGCTACCGGATGCGGGCATCATACCTGAACTTTCTCTTTGTATGAAATCTTGTTCCGAACACTGGACATGACTTTGTGAATAGGAAGTCTTGCACTCATTTGCACGCACGAATGGATCCGGTGAGCTGTATTGTCCTCAATGTGGACATGTTCGGTCTCTGTTCATACTCGTTAATACAAGTATGTGAAGGTATTGTGATGGTCGTAAAGCTAAACTTTGATGCCTTTGGCAGTGTTCGTGAATCCAGCGCTATGCCATTTGATGCGCTAGGGTGGAAGCACGCGAAGCCGTGTAGCGAAATCGTAAGCCATCCACGAGATGAGCGACTCCTTGCCTCTGTCTCTTCCTCGGCTTCTCTTGCTTAGAGCGCACCTTCTTCACTCCACTTGGCATCTTCGCACTCATGTTGGTCGCTTCGATGTTCGCCTTCGTGCACTGCGGCAAGGCTTGCAGGGCTTTGATGATCTCCTCGGCATGCCCTCTCACACCAGACCCTCATGACTCCTCAACAGCAACAATTTGAGGGGCATGGTAGCACAATTGGCGTCGGCGCCTCGCGTGCTGACTTTCGTGCATGTACGCTTGCCTTCAACAAGCCTGTGTTGATCTTTCGTTCGAGTGACAACGACAAGCTCACTCTCCACGCCTCCTCTTGGACCCAGCATGCCCGTTAGGCTCTCCTGAATCGGTGTCCATGTCATCGCCCTCAAGTAGTTCGCTTTCCTCTCTTGCTGTGCTCTTCCTCCTGAATTGTCCAGCGCCGATGGCGACCATTTCATCTTCACTATCGCTTTCATCAACGCCCATCAGCACTGGCATGCGGAATATGCCATCAGGACCAGCAAACTTGGCTCCACCTTCTCTTTCGAGCTGCATCTGATCGACAGTGAGCACGTCCACCTCTTCGTCTTCTTGGTCGAGACGGCGCTTCTGGAGTTCGTCGAGTGGGTGAATGTCGAACTCGTCTTCCTGTTCGATGTACTCGACGTTCTCCTCGACTTCGAGGAAGTCTGGTGCCAGAGCCGACCAGCGTTGTGGCGTATGAATCGACCAGATGTATATGCGCCCACTCTCAACACCGGTTGCTGCGACGAACGGACGTGTAGGGTGCCACTGCGTTGATGTTAGCTTTTATTCGTGTATGCAGATCAATCCTATGATTT
>Ga0265797_10002986_pt1 | contig 27636 bp, 16 predicted proteins | sample P2T30metagenome_FD_192433 | JGI IMG/M metagenome (GOLD analysis project Ga0265797, IMG submission 192433) | Plant litter microbial communities from East Loma Ridge, Irvine, California - P2 T30 | ecosystem: Environmental > Terrestrial > Plant litter > Unclassified | place: USA: California... | reverse complement strand
TCATTCGTGTAACACCTGACTCTTCGCTAATAGGAAGGAGTGCAAGCGAACCAATGAGAGGGATAAGAAGTAGAGCTGATAGCATGATTTGTGTTAATATATATTGGACCTTAAATTAATTTTGATAATGATTATAGTGCTATATGGACACCATAGGGTGCAATAGTTCACTATGTAATAATAACCGTCCGAATGGACTAACAGGGCTTTAGCTCCTGCAGACTACGGGTGTAATCAGTTATACTTTTACACATTAAAATGTTGTTGAGTGGGGATTATAAAGTATGGCAAATTAATGCGCGATGATAGGAACTAATGTAGTTCGATCGCATCTTTGATGTAGCTACATGTCAGAACACAGAATACGTATGCTTGGATTAGAGAAACCGCGATTTCTAGACCAATTAGTGCAACGAATACTGCGAAAGGAATTAGTGTTACTACAGCAACTAGGATGCTAGCTGTGAACAGTTGTGCCAGGAATGTTGATAGAATTTTCAGTAGTGTGTGACCAGCTACCATGTTTGCGAAAAGTCGCACTCCAAGTGATACTGCTCGAGCTAGGTATGAAATCAGTTCGATTAGAACTAGTAGAGGTACTAGTCCCAGTGGTGTACCTGATGGAATGAAGTATGCAAAGAAATGTACTCCGTGGATGCTTAGTCCAAGTACAGTTACTCCTAGGAAGATCATTACTGATAGTCCAATAGCTACCATAATTGATGTTGTTACTGTGAACCCGTATGGGATGTTCCCGTTAAGGTTAGCAATAACTACAAAGAAGAATAGACTGTAGATGAATGGTGTGTAGATTTCGTTGTTTGGTCCGATTTGGTCCCGCACCATTGCGTGGATTGAGGCGTAGGCGCTTTCTAGTGCGATACTCCATTTGCTAGGAATTAGCGAGTGTGAGTTGTTAGCTACAATGTGTAGTCCAAGAACAAGGAACACTGTGATAAGAGCGTATAGCCCTAGGTTTGTTAGTGATAGGTTGAAGTCCCCTAGGATAGGCGCGTTGAATTTAATGAACGGCGTTACTTCGAATTGTTCTAGAGGTGAGTTGATGAAGAAGTTGTTGTTGATCATAATGTGTGATAAAATGTGTAGATAAACCATAGTGTCTCAATGTGTAATACTTGAGATGTTCGACGAATGTCGTTTGGGGGGTTTTAATATTTGTTATCTTTCAACTGCAGGTTCCCCTACAATTACCTTGTTTCGACTTCAGAAAAATCAGTGGTGGTCACTCGCAACAGTATCCTAGCCTTAATTACCCGTGAAGGTGCTTACGCTTGGTCTTAAAGACCTTTATAAAGGACTAGTGTTCCATAACTTCATGACGTTAGACCTCTCTTCCCGTGACGAGCGGTTAGTACACTTCTAAGATTTGGTTTCACCGCGCCGTGGTGATGCGCGATTACTCGGAATTCCTACTTCATGTGCTCGAGTTCCAGAACACAATTCGTACATTAACATATTTTTATGGTTAGCTCCTTCTTTCGAGATTGCATCACTCTGTGTATGTTCTTGTGGCACGTCTATAGCCCACATCATAAGGGCCATGAGGGCTTGTCATAGTCCTCCTAAATTCATCTTTTGTCAAGATGAGGCTGCAAGGTGTAAACTCACAGTGAGGATTGCGTTAGTTTAACGGAATTAACCTTAGGCCTTACTAGCACTAACTGACGACAGCCATGCAGCACCTGTACACGTCACCCTTTCAGGTATTGACGGTATGCAAGATGTGGTAAGATTGTACGCGGATCATCGTATTAAATAACATGCTTCACTCCGTTTGCTTAGAAGCCGTCTAATTATTTGTATTTCGGTCATGCGACTATACTATACAGGTGGCAAATTTAACGCGTTAGCATCAAGACCAATAGGACACTACTAATCTTTAATTTGCATCGTTTACAGCCAGGAGTACTGGGGTCTCTAATCCCTATTCCTACCCTGGCCTTCGTACCTTACCGTCAGTCTTTACTTAGTACAATGCTTTCGCCGTTGGTTCTCCCCCTAGTATCATAAGATATCAGCCCTACTCTAGGTATTGTTTGTACTTCTATTAGACTCTAGTGATCACTTAGATCACCGGCTACGTACCCTTTACACCAATTTATAACTCCGATGGGTCGCCCTTTCTGTATTACCGCGTCTGCTGGCACAGAATTTGGACAGGACTATTAGGATCAAGATCATTATTCTAAAATCCGACATAAAGAATTAACTTTAATCTAGGTTACTGGTTCACACGTTTGTGCATTGACCAATATTCTTCACTGCTGCGCATCGATTGATGCTTTGGACTTTTTCATTTCCAATGTCGAGCTTAAGACTTTCATCCAACTCTTCCTCTCATAGGCTTGTTAAGCATTACCTCACCAACTACCTGTTAGGCATTGAGCGAATCTCAAGACGGGTTGCCCCTTTCTGTATATTTACGATTCCCGTAATTCTTGAGGTATCTTCCCAATGATACTGACCAGTACGCCATGTTTTTATTTCATACGACTTGCATGTGTTAAATACCTAAATACCCATCCGGAAGTGCCATAATTAAACACTTACTTTAAATACCTTTCTCTATAAAGGCTTGAGTGACACTATCCGAAGACAATATCACCTTATTGCATGTCGATTGACATATTTCTCTTTTAGTAACACGGATTAAAAAGGATTCGAACCTCTGTATGCTTGCGCATAACCGTATTTCAAGTACGGCGCCTTAAACCACTTGGCTATTAATCCTTGAATACATTACTTATTTCTTTTAGCTATTGAGTGGGGATTGTACTGTAATGCAATAATTTTACACTAGAGTTTTGTGATGTATACTCGTGTTACGAATAGTTGTACAAAGTATGGTAGTACATACACTGACATCACGTATGTAATTGTGAACAGTGCAACAAGTGCAAATGTAATTTGGTTCACAAAGTAGAATGCTTGTAGTTGAGGCATGAGTGTGATAATATCGTATAGGCCCTAGATTAAGGACTGTCGTTTAGACGTAATTGTTGATCGGGGGTTGTACTAATTTAAGATAAATAGTATTGGGAAGGGGGTTAAGCATGGTCTGCTTGAATGTAATATTACATTAGAAGAAGTGTATAAAATACAACTATGATTGTACTGGCATCATGTGGTATGCGTGGTACGGTGTTGGGCTAGGTAGTGTCCATTCTAGTGTTGTGCTAGAAGGTGATTCTTTAAGGTATGATGGTGTGCTCATAAAGAAGGCAGGTTGTGCCCACGGGTTAGCTACTGCAACTGGTTGGTTTGCTAGCATATCGTAAATCACGTATAGGAAGATCGCTGTTGCTACAACTGAAATGATTGAACCGATTGAACTTACGTAGTTCCATCCTTCGAATGCATCAGGGTAGTCAGGGATTCGTCGAGGCATTCCGGCCAGTCCAAGGAAGTGTTGTGGCATGAATGTAGTGTTTACCCCGATGAATAGTGTCCAGAAGTGCACTTGTCCAAGTGTTTCGTTGTACATTTTTCCTAGGATTTTAGGTGCCCAGTAGTAGAATCCAGCGTAAATTGAGAATACGGCACCCATTGATAGAACGTAGTGGAAGTGTGCTACAACATAGTAAGTGTCGTGCATTGCCACATCCATTGAAGCGTTCGCTAGAACTACTCCTGTTAGTCCTCCAATTGTGAATAGAGCTACGAATCCTAGTGCGAATAGCATAGGTGCTGTGTATCGAACTGATCCACCGTAACATGTTGCTAGCCATGAGAATACTTTAATACCTGTTGGTACTGCAATAATCATTGAAGCTGCTGTGAAGTAAGCTCGAGTATCTACGTCAAGTCCTACAGCGTACATGTGGTGTGACCATACAATGAATCCAAGAATTCCAATTGATGCAATAGCGTAAACCATTCCAAGGTATCCGAATACCGGTTTTCCAGAGAATGTTGAGATTACATGTGAGATCATACCGAATCCAGGAATAATCATTAGGTATACTTCAGGGTGTCCGAAGAACCCATTCCCTAAAACTCCTTGTGTTGGACAAATAACTCGTCAAGGAGCTCATGTACCACCGGTGTCTCGTATAGAGTCCTGTGGCCTTGTGCTTAGTAGGGAACCGACTGTACATTAAGCGTCATTTCAGACACCCACAAGTGACGCAGTCTGTAGCGATAGTTTAGACTACCGACGGTCTTAGTTTGAGTAACGTTGACCGTTTGCACTTGTGTAGCCAATAAGCAATAGCTTATTCTTACGCCTGTCGGGGTAAGCATACATAGAGGCTGTTATTTTCTAAAAATTGCACAGCATAAGATTGTATGGACTAGGATGGTGGTATATATGTGTATATATTCACTCTAATTGGTCTTATATAGAAAATTTACCTGCCTATTAGAGTTCCACAACTTGTCTCATAGTGAGATTACATTGAACCACATCCTTTATTCCCGTTGGGGTCGCTTACTTGAAGCTGTTAATTGTAGCTGCTTTAGCTTTGAGTACTGCTCGTGTAGATGGTGTTAGATGTTCCCCGTTAAGAATGGCAACATGAACTTCTCGCCATAGTCGGTACGATTCTGCTTTTTTAGTCATCAGAGAATGAGTATCAAAATATTGGAATACTCGTTCCATATTACGTGCACCGTTAACAGTGATTTCGTTAACATCCGGTTTTGTGTGTGGACGGACGGTACCACCAATAAGGGTAGTAATATGAGTTAGTACGGAAAGATTGATTAGACCTTTTTGTGCTAACATAAATCGTAGTCGGTATGCGAGAGAGTTGCCTAGAAACGAGCAAGTGAAACATCCTTCAGCATCTGTTACACCAAGTAACCATGAGTCATTGAGTGTAGGTGTTACTAATGTGGGAATGAATGATACTAATTTACCTCGCGACCGTTTGTTGAATGCTTCAAGAAACAGAGCAAAGCTAGCTTGTTTTAGTGGGAATACGAGATTTCCGTTAAATAGGGCAATTAGTAATGTCACACTAGCAATATCTTCCACGATGAAACGACTGGTATGTGGACCTTGTTTGATCACACGACCAAATCCTAGAGTGTTTTTGATGTACTCTAGCACTTGAATGTCGCCGGTCCCTTGTGTAATGACAAAGACAGATGTGCCTCGACTTGTTAGAGTGAAGCTACCATCTCCTTCAGCAAACCCGATAAACCATTCTAGGAATGATTGACTAGGTACTGGTCCACTTGGAAACCGTTGGTTGTACAGAGAGTAGAAAGCATTGAATTGGAAAGGCGTAGCCGCGCTGACCGGAGTTACAATAACAGAAAGTAATGCGCTTGTATTTAAGAATAGGTGTTGGTATAGTACCGGGTCACCTCCTCCTGCTGGGTCGTAGAATGAAGTGTTAAAGTTTCGATCTGTTAGAATCATTGTGATTGCTCCAGCTAGTACTGGAATACATAGTACGATAATAACTGATTGCATTAGCATAGCCCAAACGAATAGTGGCATTTTGTGTAGAGTCATACCTGGTGCTCGCATGTTAATGATTGTAGTAATGATGTTCATTGCCCCAAGCATTGATGAAATACCAGATAGGTGAAGTGAGAAGATAGCTAGATCAACAGAACCACCAGAGTGAGCTTGTACTCCTGATAGTGGAACATACATTGTCCAACCTGTTCCCATTCCTTGTTCTACGAATACACTGGCTAGAATTAGCACGATAGCAGGTGGAAGAATCCAGAATGACACGTTGTTAAGTCGTGGGAAAGCCATGTCCGGTGCACCGATAAGTACAGGAACCATGTAGTTGGCGAATCCGGCCATTGTTGGAACTACCATAAAGTAGATCATCATAATACCGTGAGCTGTAATGATCACGTTAAATAGTTGATGGTCTCCTGCTAGGAATTGGCTACCTGGTGCAGATAGTTCTAATCGGATAAGAATTGAGAATGCTGTACCTAGAAGTCCAGTAAAGATACCGAACATAAGATATAGAGTTCCAATGTCTTTCGCGTTAGTTGAGAATAACCATCGAGTAAGCATATTGTTATTCCTATTAAATCCTCATTGACGATTACCTTCTGAGGGTACAGAAGTATATATAAACAGAACAATGTTGTTCTATGCTTTTATAAACATATTTCATAATTCTGGTTAATGACATATTTAGTGTTATCTTACACTAAATAATTATATTATGCTTACGTATCTTTAGATTAGAGCGGAGCGAGGTACGATACTGCGTGAGCAGTAGGATAGTACCGAGCGGTACTGGGCTATACTATTATTTAGTCTCATAAAATCCGTTAAGCTTTTATAATTTTGTGCGGCTTCGCCCTCTTTTTTATCTCTATTATATGCTTTTAACTGTAGAAATAAATAATTATTCGGAAAAACACTATTTAGCATATTATTATTCTTCAGAAGGGGAGGGTGCTTTGTTACAGTGTCATGATTTCTATTGAGTGGGGATTATAGAGATGATAATGAGGTGAACAAAGTACTAGAATACTCCGTCTGAACCCCACCAGTACACTGCTGCGTAAAGGAATAGCCAAACAACATCAACGAAGTGCCAGTACAGGATAGATGATTCTAGTCCCATGTGGTGTTCTGCTGTGAAGTGGTAGTTGATAATTCGGAAGAATGCTACGGCGATAAATGCTGTACCAATGATAACATGGAATCCGTGGAATCCTGTTGAGAAGAAGAAACATGATCCGTATACTCCATCTGCAATTGTGAAGTCCGCTTCCATGTATTCCAGTCCTTGTAGTGCTGTGAACATTACTGCTAGAAGAATTGTTAATCCTGCTCCAACGATAGCTGCTCGACGGTTTCCTTCGATAAGGGCGTGGTGCGCGTATGTTACAGTAGCTCCACTAGACAGTAGTAGTACTGTGTTAAGTAGAGGAACTGTCATAGGGTTAAGTGCTGTAACCCCTACTGGAGGCCATTGGCTACCCAGTTCAACTGTAGGAGCCAGTGAAGAGTGGAAGTACGCCCAGAAGATACTTAGGAAAAAGAAGATTTCTGTTACAATGAATAGTGAAACTCCCATTGTTAGTCCTTTTTGTACCATAAGTGTGTGGTCTCCTAGGTATGTTCCTTCTGTTGTTACGTCTCGGAACCATAGAATAAATGCAAATAGTGTTGCTAGGAATCCTAGTGTTACAAGAGTTGATCCATGTGCGATACCGTTAAAGTATAGCACAGCTCCAATCATCATAGATAGCGTAGCATTAGCTGTTAGAAGAGGCCAAGGGCTAGCTTCTACAAGATGGAACGGATGAAATTGGAATTGGTATCGTGGTTGTGATACTGCGTTTGTCATAATGTGTGATAATTTATTACTAGATATGCATAAATGCATTAATTAATGTTCCCCGCGAGGAACTATAGCTACGGGATGTACTTGAAAGCACTCTTTTCGCTTACTTTTAGAGATAGATAAATAGTGTTGTATTCTGCAGATAAAAGCATAATATAATATGGACATTTAGGTGTAAGTAATCAAAGTGATTGTTAGGGATGCCTAGCGAATATTCATTGAAAGGAGGTGGCAACACCAAAAGCTATAGTCATCAGATATCTATAGCGATCCTAAGGGAAACCAAATACATAGTACGCAGTGAACTGAAACATCTAAGTAACTGTAGGAAAGGAAATCAACCGAGACTCCAGAAGTAGTGGCGAGCGAAACTGGACTAGCCTATTAATTTATCTCTTGACAGAATACTTTGGAATAAGTAATCCGAAGAAGGTGATAGCCCTGTACGTTAAGAATAAATAATTAAACAAGTAATGTGGGAGAAAACCTGCATGAAGATTGGGGAACCATCCTCAAAGGCTAAGTATGAATATTCAGCGATAGTGAAGAGTACCGTGAGGGAAAGGTGAAAAGAGCGTCGATGACGAGTGAAATAGATTCTGAACTAGCAATCATATAAGCAGTTAGAGCATGGTCAAAATGAAAATGTGATAACGTACCTTTTGTATAATGGATGGGCGAGTTTATAGTAGTAGCAAGGTTAATAACCCCAGCGAAAGCGACTGACTAGTAATACTAGTGCGGGACATAGTTACTATTATAAGACCCGAAACAAGATGATCTATCCTTGGCCAGACTAGTAAATAGGTCGAACGGTTCAATGTTGCAGTATTGTCCGATGAGCTGAGGATTGTAGGTGAAAGGCCAATCTGATCTTGATATAGCTGGTATTCCACGAAACGTATTTAGGTACGGCCCTTTGTGTAGATTAATGCAGGTACAGCACTGATTGCCATACTTGAGTCTGGTTCGCCAGACTTAGGTTCAATTGGGGGATCGTGAGATTCTACCATTGGTAGTTAACCTCGGAATTACATTAATTGGTCCAGAGGTGACAGACTGCTCATGATAAGGTGGGTAGTCGAGACGGAAACAGCCGTGAGCATAGAATAAAGAAGGTCCCAAAATAGTGGTTAAGTGAAATTAAGGTAGGTCGTAACTCCTATACAGCTATAAAATGTGCTTGGAAGTAGCAATTTTTTAATGAAAGTGTAACAACTTAGTAGTCTAATGAGTTATGGCGCCGAAGATTAACGGGTCTTAGACCACTTACCGAAACTATGCCGTCTAGATCTTAATGAGATATAGATAGAGTAGTGGAACATTCAGCGTGGTTGAAGGGAAGTGTTTCATTTCCTGGACATAGCTGAAGAGAAAATGCCCATATGAGTAACGTAGAAAGAAGCTATAATGCTTCTCGCCGAATGAGAGAGGGTTCCATAGAAATGTTAAACAGCTATGGGTTAAAACGGCCTCTAAGGTTTGTGGCTAATGCTACCTACTGATGAGTTTATCACAGAAAATCCAGTAATAACTGGGTCAGGAAAATAATGTGATTGATTACCGTACCCTAAACCGACACAGGTTCTCGGGTAGAGTATACTAAGGCGATGAGATAATGCTATATAAGGAACTCGGCAAACTACATCCGTACACTCGATAAGAAGGATGACCATGGCCTATTAGGTTCATGGTGGCACAAAATCGAGAGGCATAACTGTTTACCAAAAACACAGGCATCTGCTATATTGAAATAATGTTGTATAGGTGCTGAATCTTGTCCAATGCCATGAGTATAATGTTGGTGCGAGTATCGTATCTGACAGAACCTCTGGTCAATGACAGTCTTAACTATAAGGATTCTAAGGTAGCGAAATTCCTTGGCCATTAAATGTGGTCCTGCATGAATAGAGTAATAATGCCTCTGCTGTCTCATATAGTATCTCAGTGAAATTGAATTAGCCGTGAAGATGCGGTTTACGTGTGGGTAGACGGGAAGACCCTATGCAGCTTTACTATAACTAGTCGTCGTTCTGAGCCAAGTCAGGTGTAGAGTAGAAGGGAGTCGTAAGACGCAAATGAAACACCTTTACTGATTTGAGTACGGAACTTATCTGATAAAGAAACAACGACTGGCGGGTAGTTTAACTGGGACGGTTTCCTCCAATATAGTATCGGAGGACTTCAAAGGTATGCTTAAATTAGATGGAAACTAATTTGCTATGTAGAGCAAAAGAAAGTGTAAAGGCATAAGCATGCTTGACTGTAAGACTGACAAGTCGAGCAGGTACGTAAGTAGGACTTAGTGATCCGGTGATTTTGAATGGAGAAGTCATCGCTCAAGGAATAAAAGTTACGCTAGGGATAACAGGGTAATAGCGCGCGAGAGTTCATATTGTCCGCGCTGTTTGCCACCTCGATGTCGACTCACCTTATCCTTCCGGTGCATAAGCTGGAAAGGGTTCTGCTGTTCGCAGATTAAAAAGGTACGCGAGTTGGGTTCAATACGATGAGAGTCAGTATGGTTCCTATCTTCCACACGAACGAGTAATCGACTCTGGACGGGTCTTTAGTACGAAAGGACTTAGATCTGCGTTCCTATGGTGTACCAATTGTTGGCACAAAAGCTGGCATCGTTGGGTAGCTACGAACGTAAAGGATAAACGCTGAAAGCATATAAGCCTGAAGCCTACCAGAAGAGATTATATAAGGCTAGAAGTAGACTACTTCTTGATAGGTCACATGTGTACGCATCGTGAGATGTTCAGCTTAGTGATACTAATTAGCCATATTACTTACACCTACCATATTACCCCCCACATTTAGTGTATTAAGACACCAACTTAAGCACTCTAAAAGTAAGAGATGTCAGTATTAGACTACTCGTATTTATCATAGTCGATTCTGTTCAGAATTGACGCAACAACTACACACATATTATGGCAGCAGCAAAATACATCGGAGCAGGTCTAGCCGCAATCGGACTTACAGGAGCCGGAATTGGGATCGGATCAATCTTCTCATCTCTAATTTCATCAACAGCTCGAAACCCAGCGCTACGAGGGCAACTATTCACATACGCAATTCTAGGATTCGCTCTAGCAGAAGCAACTGGACTATTCGCACTTATGGTTTCATTCCTAGTACTATACTCATAGTCTTTGAATAATCATTCTTTCATCAAACCCCCTTACTCCAGTTAAAATAGGAATAAGGGTACCCGAAAACACTAAAAGTAGCGCATGTTGCAGACAACATCTATAACCTGGATAAATAAATTAATGTCCACTTTGATATATTTAGATGTTAACATAATCTTGGCAATATAGGATCGATAAAATTTAAATTATGTTTATAAAAGCATTCTTTACCTTCGGCAGTGGCCTCGGTTTGGGGCGGGGGAAATTAAAAAGAAATAGGGGAACCCTTTTTATGAAGCTATACCCGCTCGGTTATCGCCCTATTGCTAAAGCAAAACGTCTTCTAACCTCGCTCCGCTCTCTTATCTCGAGTAGTATTACTGATATTAACTGGACGTGTAGGGAAGTGTTACATCTTGTAATGATTAATGGGTGTTTATATTAGCTAACCAAATCGTCAAGAATTAACGGATAGTGCATTATAAGGGGTCAGTACCCCTAGCTCGGTAGTCGCCTGACAGCTAACGCTGATGGCTCAGTACCTCGCTACGCTCGCTAGTCTTAATATGCTTTATAGGAGTTAGCCTTATCCAGTTAAATGGTGGACTACTTGATTATCTTTAGGGGAAGGAGCGTAGCGAGTGTAGGAATTTGACGGAGTCATAAGACGCCACTCGCTTAAGTGGCATGTCGTGCTTATCCTGTATATATTGCAACATTATCACTCTACAGGGACTACTAAGGTTAGCTAGGGAACTTCTAATTCTCAAACACCAGTTCAATCCTGGTTAGTTCCATCATGACATGACTTCATAATCTAACAGATATAGGGCAGATTATGATATAAGGACACTTACGCTCTCATGTTTATTCACTGAGATCCAGGAGAAGTTAGAATGTTTTATTCTATACAATATGAATACTTTCACACTCTGTTGTCGGAGAATGATGGTTATTTTTAAGTATTATACTCTATCGCAGCTCTAAAAGAGAAGTGAGTATGGCATGTTCATATATATATTAAAAGCAAGTGTGCTGTAATGGTAGCCAGGCCATTCTTAGGAAATGGTGTTTTAACGACGTAAGAGTTCGAGTCTCTTCACTTGTATTATCTATATGGCGCCTTGATGGTAAGCATGGCAGTATTCATTGGCCATTAAATGTGGTCCTTCGTAAATAAATAAACATGTCGCCCTTAGTATAATGGCTAGTACTTCCGACTTCGAATCGGCGAAAATTGGTTCGAATCCAATAGGGCGTTATAAACAGAGAACATTGATTCAATATTACTTTGTTCAGTGATAGCATTCCATAAACATAGTGAACGCCACATAGTGAGTGTCATATAGCGGTTATTATCTCTGCCTTCCAAGTAGATGACTCCGGTTCGATTCCGGACACTCATATTATTTTCCCTTACATGATCAATATAAAAGTGTAAGTACGTTTATGTATTCCTTTGACCAGGAGATCAGAACGACCCCAACATGACTTGGATGCTTATACTTATTCTGGTGAGTTGGATGTATGTGTACATATGTTCAACAATCACTGTGTGACAATATTAGAACACTACATGTGTGTTAGTATGTTATACTTTGCTCTGACAGTAATGCTTGTTTTAGGTATCTTTTCTCTAATGACAGCCGTAGCGCTTCCTAACGTTAACATTTCTCCTGTTCTTCTAACTCGGGTAGCTTCTATTGTACTACTATACGCCGCAGCGTTATCATTTAACGCCCTTGACATCCAAGCTATTGGCTCTGGTGTAGGTATTTACAGTGGGCTATTCCAAGTATCATCGGTTTCACAATCGATTGATACATTTATCTTCCTCGTTGGTGCTATGATTCTACTACCTTGGGCTCCTGTAACTAATTCAGTTATGGCGGGCGCTCGATCTGTTTTCTCAGCAGTACCAACTATTGCAGAATACCCTTTAATGATTCTATTCACAACTTGTGGTGCAACATTCCTAGTTTCTAGTGCCGATCTTGTATCTGTATACCTAAGTATCGAACTGCAATCATTCGCAGTTTACATCTTAGCAACACTATACCGAGACTCTGAATCAGCAACTTCAGCTGGTCTTAAATACTTCCTACTAGGTGGTCTATCATCTGCACTTATCCTTCTTGGATCTGTACTGGTATACGCTTACACTGGTCTAACTAACCTAGAAAGTATCTTTACACTACTATCTGTTGGTGGTGTTGAAAACCTGACAACTGGTCTAGGACCTTGTATCATTGGACTAACAATCATGGTCGTAGGTTTCCTATTCAAAGTGAGTGCAGCACCTTTCCATAACTGGTCTCCCGACGTTTACGATGGTGTGCCAACTATTGTAACTACATGGCTAGCAATTATGCCTAAAATCTCTATCTTTGTGCTTCTACTAGAACTACAAAGTGGATTTGGTTTCACTGGTGCATCACTATCACTACTTGTCGATGGAGTTCCATTTGATGTATGGAAAAACCTACTTCTTGTATCATCACTGCTATCGCTTATTATTGGTACAGTCGTAGGACTAGCACAATACCGAATCAAACGACTATTTGCATACAGTACTATCTCACATGTGGGATTCCTACTATTAGCATTAGCCGTTAACAGTGAAGAATCAATCGAATCATTCCTGTTCTACATTGTACAATACAGTATCACTAACCTTAACGCTTTCCTTATTCTGCTAGCATTCGGATACATGCTATACTCAACAGTAGGACGTAAAGATGGATACGGAACAGATGTTCAATTTATTTCTGATCTGTCAGGTCAATTCCGAGCGAACCCTCTACTAGGACTAGCTCTAACACTAACGCTATTCAGTATGGCTGGAGTACCTCCACTTGTAGGTTTCTTCGGAAAACAAATGGTACTGTACTCTGCAGTTCATTCTGGATACTACTTTATGTCACTTGTGGCAATTATCGTTAGTGTTATCAGTGCTTCATACTACCTAAAAATTGTACGTGTAATCCATTTCGATGCCTACACAAATGTACAAGATGCGGTACAAGCACCAAAAATGACAAACGTACATAGCTTTGCTATTGCGACGCTTACAATGGCGATTACACTATTTGTGTTCAAACCTTCTATCATCTTAAATAGCACTAGTCTACTGGCTCTAACTCTATTCCACTACTAGATGAACGCACTAACAATTCTATTCCTATTCGTACCAGTATTAGTAGCAATCCTACTGATGACTAACGTACTATTAGCAGCACACCGACCGGACACAGAAAAAGTGACTGCCTACGAATGTGGGTTCTCACCTATCTACGGTCAAACACGGGCTCCATTCAGTATTCAATACTACTTAGTGGGAATCCTCTTCTTAATTTTTGATCTGGAAATTCTACTAATGTACCCTATCGCAGTAACACTATACAGTGTTTCTATTTACGGGTTCTGGATCGCCATCATTTTCTTCACTGTACTTACACTCGGTTTCGTATACGAAATCGGTACTGGAGTACTTTACTTCACTGACCAACGATCAGCTATTAACCGAACAACTATCGTTCAAGACCAATCATAGTCATATTCTCTATAATCCCCACTCACTAACTGACAATCAGTAGAAAAAGTACCACTACGAGGACACTTAATGGCCAAACAGACAATCAGTATAAAAGCACCACTACGAGGACACTTTCGGTCTATTAATGTACAGGTAGTTCCTGTAGTGTGATTGGTAAAAGAAAGCAGATGGAAGTCTATTAGGTAGGACGCTTATTTTGGGAATAAGAGGCTACAGGTTCGAGCCCTGTTCATCTGATGTAAGTGTCGAAATGTTGCCATAGCTCAACGGTTAGAGCAGGATACTGTTAATATCAAGACATAAGTTCGACTCTTATTGGTGACTCTATTTCTTGGTTGTACCTACTCGAGGCATTACGACCTCTTGTTTTTTGGCTTTAAGCTTCTCCCTTTACGCTAGAAGAACGCGTGTTTCGACATGACGTAGCCGTTTATATTATTATAGTCTCACATGAATACTTTCCTTCTTGACTTACTAGCCTTTGGTGCTGTTCTATCTGGTGTTCTTGTTATCACTTCGAAAAACCCAGTTATCTCTGTGCTATTCCTAATTTCTGTATTCGTTAATGCTGCTGGATACCTTCTACTCCTAGGTGTAGGGTTCGTTGGTATCTCATACCTTATTGTTTACGTTGGTGCTATCGCCATCCTATTCCTATTCGTTGTTATGATGCTTAACATTCAACTAACTGAAATCGTTTCAGTTGGACGAGAATACACTAAAAACCTTCCACTAGGTTTCATTGTTGGATCCCTATTCTTCTTTGAAGTGCTATCTGTACTACCTGCTTCTTACTCAGACGCAGGTGAACTACCACTTGGACTGTTCAACTACATTAACGGACTATTCCTTGGTGTAAACAGCTCATTCACTAGTTCAGATGTACACATGACATTCTCTGGACCAGGAGCTGATGACAGCTTCACAGGGTTCCTACAAATCGAAGCTATTGGACAAGGTCTATACACATACGGATCACTTTGGCTGCTACTAGGAAGTATTATCCTTCTACTAGCTATGCTAGGTCCTATCACTCTATGTATGCGATCCGCATCAGACAAATAGTCTATTATCATTTCTACAATCCCCACTCATACGTGTTAAAAGAGAACAGAGACCAAATGTGACAGAGATAACCAAAAGTGACAAGCATGCTGGAATGGTAAACAGGGACCGCTTAAGATGGTTTGTCTTAAAGATTTTCGGGTTCAAGTCCCGATGCTTGTATGAAACCATAAGTCCGAATAGACCATTTATATGGTAAAAGAGAACAAAAATGTGGTGTAGTGTAATGGCAACATACCAGTCTCATGATCTGGAGAAATGAGGTTCGATTCCTCACACCGCCTTTTTACGATCGCCTCGTTTGCACCTATATGGTACATAAATTGCTTAATTTCACTCACTCGATCCGGTTCCGCTGGATATATAAACATAACTTAACCTTTTGCCTTCACGGTATATATGATATAGACAACTAGTCTGGCTTAGGCCTTATAAGTATCAAATTACAACTCATCTTACTATGCGATTACTAAAATCACAATCACTACTAAGTCTAGTAAATAGTTATGTTGTAGATTCACCACAACCAGCTAACCTTAGCTACATGTGGAACTTTGGATCTCTACTAGCTCTTTGCCTAGGTATCCAAATTGTTACAGGTGTACTACTAGCTATGCACTACACACCTAACGTTGATCTAGCTTTCATTAGCGTAGAACACATCATGCGAGACGTAAACTACGGATGGATGATTCGATACATTCACGCAAACGTAGCTTCATTCTTCTTTATCTTTGTGTACCTACACATTGCTCGAGGACTATACTACGGTTCATACAAATCACCACGTGTACTACACTGGTCTATCGGAGTAATCATTCTTGTTCTTATGATGGCTATTGCATTCCTTGGATATGTTCTACCTTACGGTCAAATGTCTCTATGGGGAGCAACTGTTATTACTAACATGCTATCTGCTGTGCCATGGATCGGACAAGACTTCGTACAATTCATTTGGGGTGGTTTCTCTGTAAACAACGCCACACTGAACCGATTCTTCTCACTACACTTCCTACTGCCTTTCCTACTGTCAGCTCTAGCAATTGTACACATGATGACACTACACACTAACGGAAGTAGCAACCCTCTAGGTATTAGCTCAAACGTAGACAAACTAGCTATGCACCCATACTTTATCTTCAAAGATCTTGTAACTATTCTACTATTCTTCCTAGCACTTGCTGTAATTATTTTCTACCTACCTAACCTACTAGGTCACAGTGATAACTACATTCCAGCAAACCCAATGCAAACTCCGCCGTCAATTGTTCCAGAATGGTACCTACTACCATACTACGCAATTCTTCGGTCAATCCCTAACAAACTACTAGGGGTTATCGCAATGCTTGGATCACTACTTATCCTACTTCTGATGCCACTTGTGGACACATCTCGAGTACGAGGTAGCCAATTCCGACCACTAATGCGATTTGCATTCTGGGTCTTCGTTACAGACTTCTTCCTACTAATGTACATTGGTAGCCAACATGCAGAAGAACCATACATTACTATTGGAGCAATCGCTACAGGACTATACTTCGGATGGTTCCTAGTTATTGTGCCAGTTGTAGGTATCATCGAAAACACACTGATGGACATTGCTACAGACAAACAATCAGTATAGTGTATAAACACCTATTTCTATAATCCCCACTCAAACTGCTCTGATCATAATATACCCGTATGGTTCCTATTATCGTCATCAGTATGGGGCCTACTAAAAGTATATTAATTTGCATTAGTGTAAAGTAGATAAGTTTGCATCAGTATGGTTCCTATTATCACAGGTCAAGAGAGCTACATAAAAGCATAAGGTTATTAGGGGATTAGATTAGTGGTTAAATCACCATTTTTACACGATGGCTACAGCTGTTCGATTCAGCTATTCCTTATTGACTTGAATCAGATAAAAATGATTACATGTCACAAGCCAAAATGAGGACACACCTTATCGATACTATACAGATTTCATATATTGAAACGACGGTATTGGGCCTAGTATAATAATATGCTAGAGAGCAGAAACCACAGTGCTATTGTTTGCATAGTGGTATGGTAATTAAGAGTTATCATAATCTGCCGCTAATTAAGGAAATGATATTAATATAAATATGTTAGAACTACTATCACGGCTCTTTAGCCCTGTTTATTGTGACGCACCAGAACCTTGGCAAATCGGTTTCCAAGACGCTGGTAGTCCTATCGCAGAAGGAATTCAAAACCTTCACAACGAAATTTTCTTTTACCTAATTGTTATTTTCGTTGGTGTAGGATGGGTATTAGGTTCAGTTGTAGTTAACTACAGCCAAGACAAATCACCTATCGTATACAAATACGCGAACCATGGAACGTTAATCGAATTAGTGTGGACAATTACACCCGCATTCATTCTTATCGCCATCGCATTCCCATCATTTAAACTACTTTACCTTATGGATGAAGTAATTTCACCTTCTATGACAATTAAAGTTGTCGGACACCAATGGTACTGGTCTTACGAATACAGTGACTTTGTTAACGACGATGGAGAAAGTATCGAATTTGATAGCTACATGCTACCAGAATCTGATCTAGAAGACGGACAACTACGACTACTTGACGTTGATAACCGAGTTGTTGTACCTGTTGACACACACATTCGATTTGTTGTAACCGGAGCCGATGTACTACATGACTTCGCTTGCCCATCACTAGGACTGAAAATTGATTGTTGTCCAGGACGTCTGAACCAAACATCAGTGTTCATCAAACGGGAAGGAGTATTCTACGGACAATGTTCAGAACTATGTGGAGTATACCATGGATTCATGCCAATCGCAATTGAAGCTGTGTCAATGGAAAAATACCTCTCATGGCTAGATTCACAAGGATAGTTTCCCCTTTCCACCAGCACTGCTATACGCAGTTAGATAAATTGGCAAAAGCCGATTTCAATAGTGTAGGTCTCATGCGTAATGCATCATTGGTCTACACACCACAATTTCACACTTATCATGCTAGGCGCAGCTTACAACTTACTAGAAGTACTGATTGTCCTAGTACCGATCCTTCTTGCGGTAGCTTTCATGACGATCATCGAACGAAAAGTTCTTGCAGCAATGCAACGTCGTGTAGGTCCCAACAAAGTCGGTTACTACGGGATCCTGCAACCCTTCGCGGACGCTCTTAAACTAGTAGTTAAAGAAACAGTTATTCCAGCTCAAGCTACAAAAAGTCTATTCTTCTTAGCTCCCGTTATTACACTGATCTTTAGTCTACTTGGATGGGGAGTTATCCCATTCGGTGCAGGTCTAACACTCTCAGACTTCTCACTTGGTATTCTATACACACTAGCGATTTCATCAATTGGTGTGTACGGAGTACTATTCGCAGGTTGGTCAGCTAACTCTAAATATGCATTCCTAGGTTCACTTCGATCTACAGCTCAAATGATCTCATACGAACTAATTCTAAGTTCAGCGATTCTTACAGTAATCCTACTGTCTGGATCATTCAATATCATCAGCATTATCGAAAGCCAAGAAGCTATTTGGTACGTTGTTCCACTGCTACCGATGTTTATCATCTTCTTCATTTCAGCACTAGCTGAAACAAACCGGACTCCATTTGACCTGCCAGAAGCAGAATCAGAACTTGTTGCTGGATTCTTCACAGAACACAGTGGTATGATCTTCGTGTTCTTCTTCCTAGGTGAATACTGTTCTATCGTGCTTATGTCTACACTAACAGCAATCCTGTTCTTTGGTGGATACAACATGCCTGAACTATTCATTAACGATACATTCATTAATCTGCAATCTATCGTACTAGGACTGAAAACATGTGCATTCTGTTTCCTATTCGTTTGGTTCCGAGCAACACTACCACGACTCCGATACGATGCCCTTATGGTATTCTGTTGGACGGGAATGCTGCCACTAGCCATCGGGCTGGTTGTACTAGTTCCAAGTATTCTGGTAGCCTTCGATGTTACACCATACTAGTCATCATCTCTATAATCCCCACTCAATAACACCAGCATACAGGCGAAGACACAGGACTCTAAATGCAAAAAGGATTTCTATGACACTAAATAACATGACACAACATCAATAACAAAATAGATATTTTTACAAATCTGTTTCTAAAAGCATTCTTTACCTTCGGCAGTGGCCTCGGTTTGGGGCGGGGGAAAATTAAAGAAAGAAAGGGGTACCCTTTTTAAGGAACCTAATACCCGCTCGGTTATCTCGAGCAGCCTTACAGATATTAGCCTGATGTACAAGAAAGTCCTACATGTTTTGAATGATTAGTGGATCTTAGTGTAACTAACCCAATCGTCAAGAATCAGGTACTATTTCAGTACCTCTAGCTCGGTAGTCGCCCGACAGCTAACGCTGATGGCTCAGTACCTCGCTAACGCTCGTTAGTCTTAGTGTAATGGTTTTAACGTGGTATTGTTATCAGGCTGACAGCTTATTTATTCTTTAGGAGAGGGAGCGTAACGAGTGTAGGAATTTGACGTAGTCATAAGACGCCACTCGCTTAAGCGGTGTAGTAGCTAACGCCCTCTAATTATGGAGAACTATCGTATTACACTACACGACTAAATAACACACATGGGGGATCCCCCCGTAGGCTTACACTTGGCGATCACTAAAAGAAGAAGGGAAAATAGCATAATTGGCAATGTACCACTTTGTCGAAGTGGATTATGGCGGTTCGAACCCGCTTTTTCTCGCTATGGCAACATATACAAGGCGTACTGATATTCAGCTGGTCTTACAGTAGTTATTTAACTACGAATGTGTTGTCTTGTAAAGTGTCCTTATGTTGACACATCACTCTGTTGCACCTTTGGTTGTGGATTTATCCATGGCCATCCATTATAGCTTTATAAGCCTTAAGCTTATTGTTCACATTATTCCAATACCATATGGTAAAATTATATAACTATCATGACTCTTTCGCTAGTTCTATTTCTCATTGGGATTCTAGGGTTCATCCTGAACCGTAAAAACATTATCCTAATGATTATTTCCATCGAAATTATGCTTCTAGCTGTTACATTACTTGCACTAGTTAGTTCATACCAATTCGATGACATTATGGGACAAACATACGCGGTGTACATTATTGCTATTGCCGGAGCAGAATCTGCTATTGGTCTAGGTATTCTGGTAGCATACTACCGACTACGAGGTAACATTTCACTACGATCATAAATGTACCTTTCAATTCTTGCACTCCCTATGTTTGGTTCAGCAGTTGCTGGTCTATTCGGACGTAAAATCGGAGTAACAGGGGCACACATTATTACAACAGGATGTCTTGCATCTTCTGCTGTGCTTGCTATCGTAGCTTTCTACGAAGTAGGTCTTTGTGGATCACCTGTTTCTATCGAACTATTCAGTTGGATCGACTCAGAATTCATGCTTGTACAATGGGGATTCCTATTTGACAGTCTAACAGTATCTATGCTGCTACCTGTTCTTGTGGTTTCATCACTTGTTCACCTATACTCTATTTCATACATGGCAGCAGATCCGCACAACCAACGGTTCTTCTCATACCTATCTATGTTCACATTCTTCATGCTAATCCTAGTTGCCGGAGACAACTACTTTGTTATGTTTATTGGTTGGGAAGGGATTGGTATCTCTTCATACCTTCTAATTAACTTCTGGTACACTCGTATCCAAGCTAACAAATCAGGGATCAAAGCTCTTACAGTTAACCGTGTAGGTGATATGTTCCTATCTATTGGTTTCTTTGCTATCTTCTGGGTGTTCGGTAACGTTGATTACGCTACAGTATTCAGTGTTGCACCATTCATTAACGAAACAGCAATCACAATCATTGGACTTCTACTGCTAATCGGAGCTATGGCTAAATCAGCCCAAATTGGACTGCACACATGGCTACCCGACGCTATGGAAGGACCGACTCCTGTGTCAGCTCTTATTCACGCAGCTACTCTGGTAACTGCTGGGGTATACCTGATGCTACGATCATCACCTATCATCGAATACGGACCTACTGTTCTAGTAGTAATCACATGGGTTGGGGCACTAACAGCATTCTTTGCTGCTACTACAGGTCTACTACAAAATGACCTGAAACGAGTTATTGCATACTCTACATGTTCACAAATGGGTTACCTATTTATGGCTGTAGGACTATCACAATACAACGTTGCTCTATTCCACCTTGTGAACCACGCGTTCTTCAAAGCTCTTCTATTCCTTGCTGCAGGGGCTGTTATTCATGGTATGGCGGACCAACAAGATCTGCGACGACTAGGTGGACTGGTAAATTTCCTACCATTCACTTACACAGCTATTCTTATTGGATCACTATCTCTAATGGCCTTCCCATTCCTAACAGGATTCTACAGTAAAGATCTAATCCTAGAAGTTGCTCTAGGACAATACGAAGTGTCTGGTAATGTTGCTTACTGGCTGGGAACTATCTCAGCTGTGTTCACAGCATTCTACTCATTCCGACTGATCTCTCTAACATTCTTCACTGTGCCTAACGCTCCTAAAGGAGATTACCTACATGCACACGAAGCAGATATGATTACAGTGATTCCACTAGTGATTCTATCTATTATGTCTATTGCGTTCGGTTACGTAGCTAAAGACCTATACGTAGGAGTAGGAACTGATTTCCTATCAGCAGCCCTATTCCAACACCCAGATCACATCTCACTGATTGAAGCAGAATTCGGACTACCTCTAGTTCTTAAACTGCTACCTGCAATCGGTAGTCTATTTGGGGCATTCCTTGCACTATATCTATACCACTCCGTGCCAGCCTTCACAATTGGTCTAACAAACAATGTGATCGGTAAAGCACTGTACAAATTCCTAAACGGAAAATGGCTATTTGATATGGCTTACAACAGCTACATCATTGGTGGTGGTCTACATGTTGGACATGTAATTTCTAAAGTAATCGACCGAGGGGTTATCGAAATGGTTGGTCCGTACGGTTTCACAGCTGTACTAACTAACGCAGGACGATCCGTAGGAAGTTACGACACAGGAGTAATCACAAGCTACGCTCTGTACATCATTCTTGGACTAATCTCATTCATCTTCCTACTGTTTGCACCGGTACTACTACAAAGTGGTGCAGTTGACTCAGCATTCGGAGGTGACCTTGGACTAATCCTAGTATACCTAAGTGCGCTTGTATTACTACCAACAGCCAAAGCGGCTTCATCATCATAATATTATATCTTCTAAAATCCCCACTCAGCAGCACCCTAAAAGCGAAGGTGTTTAATAAAAACCAACACGTTAAATTAAAGCCTATAGTATAACGGTTAGTACACGTTGTTGATATCGACGTAGTAGAGGTTCGATTCCTCTTGGGCTTATCTTTATTTATAAGTACAAATTCACAGATTATCATCCGTTAAATATTTAACCACATAAGCTAATATTACAGAGCTTACGAGTGGGCTCGTACTCGGATTGCAAATCTGGCGTGTTAGGGTTCAATTCCCTTTAAGCTCTAACAGAGGGGTGTAGTATAACGGTTAGTATAGAGATCTCCAAAGTCTTAGGCGGTGGTTCGATTCCATTCACCCCTGTATACAAAAGGATAATGCGTCTAATAATAATTTCTAGTTACACAAAAGCATTGTGTGCGAGACGGTTACACAAAGGTAAGTCACATGTAAAAGCGACAGTGCAAAATAATAGCCTATACTGCATTACAATAAAGACGCTATCGTATAATGGTTAATACACTTGCCCTTCACGCAGGGTATGCGGGTTCGATTCCCGCTAGCGTTATTAATTATCTGCCCGCATAGTTAAATGGTATAACGCGAATCTTGTAAATTCGAGTTTGTGGTTCGATTCCATATGTAGGCATAGAGTCTAAATAATGTAACGGATTATAACACCTTTTAGAAGCAGGTCTACTATGACAAGGTTTAAAAGCACAAGTTCACTCTTTGTTTATATCAGATTGTCTTTAGATTAGGTTGAACCATGGAGTAATGGGAAACTCAACTGTTTTTGGTACAGTGGATATTTGTTCGATTCAAATTGGTTCAGTAAATAACACTAGAGAACTTGTCTGTTAATTTGAACACATACAGGGAGTATAGCTCAGTTGGTAGAGCAGTTGACTTTTAATCAACCGGTTATAGGTTCGATCCCTATTGCTCTCATCCAGATAAGCATACGAGAGAAGACATATGATATCTCTATACGGTATTGTATTATAGGAAGGACACAACTATGGCGAGGTGGATCTGGTTGCTAACTGGACGGGACTCAGTCCCTTATGGGTTCGACTCCCATTCCTTCCGTTATTATATCGTTTATTATATTCACTTACGCCTTCGCTTAAGTTAGTATTATGAGTGGGGATTATAAGAGTGGATAATTAGACGACTGCTCGTTGCACGATCCATACTTTGACTGTAAAGGCTCCTTTTTTGTTTTTAGCAGTAAAGGATGCTTGATCTACTAGTGCTAGGTTATTTTTAGCAAATGAACCTACTTGTGCTGTTTGCACTGTTTGTCGTGGCCGTGATCGTTCCATCATTAATCGTCCTGATACACGTACTTTGATACCTACAATATGTGAAGGTAGTTCGCTAGCTAGTGCATTAAGAGATTCTGTATTTTTAACAGGTGAAATAGAACCAAAGATACGTCGTACAATTTGTACTAGTGTGTAATCTTGTGTGTTCATTGCGATGTATTGGGCTAAGATGTTACTGTCTAGATATGGGTAATGTAGTTTAACTAGTCGTAGGCTTACAGGTCGTCCAAATAGTGAACTTAGTGCAGTACCTAGATTATTAACTGTATTGCTGTTAAGTGCTTGGTTTACCACAGGAATGTAGTAAAAGACATGTACTACTACAGCGTCAGATTTAACAGTAAATACTGGTTTACCTGCTAGAGCATTAATAGGTGAGAAGAAGTGTGAAATTAATTTAGTTGCGCTACGTGTAGCATTAAGCATATTTGCACTCTCTGCCCCTTTATCAAAGCTGTAGCTAGTTGTTAGTCCGTCTGGTAAGAAGTATTTTGCCAGGCTTTGTGTTAAGATGTTTTTCATGTTAGTGTTATATTGTTTTATGTGTATGACCATTCCAAAGAAGATTTATCTCCTCTCTTTTAGGTCGTATCGTGTAAGCCGAAAAAAGGACTTGAACCTTTGTCTTACCGTTATGAGTGGTAGGTTTTAACCGGCTAAACTATTTCAGCGAAAGGGGATAAGTCTACTAATAGGCCAAATTTTGTATACTAGCTGATTAAATCTACGTACCTATATTATATAGGGGCCTTACATGGGAGTTCATTTCACAATGTAGATATGTACACTGAGTGTGTAAATATTCTTGGTCATTAGATGTTTTCTGTGCCATTACCACAGCTCTTGCCGTTCAGTACCTACAGACATGTAATAATCGGCCTCAGACCTTCCTAACAAGACATTATGTCTTATCCAGCTATAAGTATCTCATCCCTTACTTTTACAGTATTAACGGGATTGTTTAAGGGCAAAACCACAGAATCGAACTGAGGTATCTTCAACCACAATGAAGCGTTCTACCATTGAACTAGAATTACCTCTATTGCTTTTATTCGGATGTACTAGTTCATTCTTAAGTAAAGTGTATCATGCGTACCATGATTGGCATATATTATAGTGTTAACGATTGAGACGGGCAGGACTTGAACCTACAGTGAATTAGATTCGACCGGTTTACAGCCGGCTGCATTACCAATTATGCGTACCTTCTCCTTGTCTAACATACACACTAGAGAATGCTTTGAGCAGGACTTGAACCCACTCCCCAGAAGCTTCAGTTCTGTGCTCTACCAGTTGAGCTATCGAAGCTTTGTTGTACTATAAACAATGGAGAAATAGGGACTCGAACCCTAACGTCTGTGATGCAAACACAGAATACTAGCCTTTATATTATTTCCCCTTCTCTTTTAGTTATACCACGCATGTGACTGCTCTACTACAGTAAGTGTAAAAATGTTGGTATTACAACGCCATGACACAATAAGTACTGGATTCATGGGGGGCTAATCAGTCTAATATGAGAGCGTAGCGAGGTTTGGAGATACACTGCGGGCAGTAGCACGCGTATGTCGACTACCGAGCGTATTCTGAGAGTGCCACTATCGGGATAAGTGTTACCTAACTAACCATTCTCTAGCGAGTGGCGTCTTATGACTACGTCAAATTCCTACACTCGCTACGCTCCTTCCCCTAAAGATAATAATGTTGTCCAGTATCTGACCAGATAAAGTTATTTCCATTGAAACATGTTATAGATACCCTTAATAATGTTAAATGGATACGAGTTTCTTATACATCAGGTTAATAAGGCTGGTTGAGACGACCAGAGCGGAGCGAGGTAGTGAGCCGTTTTGCGTTAGCAATAGGGCGACTACCGAGCGGGTATACCCTATGCCCGTTAAAAAGGGTACCCCTATTTCTTTTTTAATTTCCCCCCGCCCCAAACCGAGGCCACTGCCGAAGGTAAAGAATGCTTTTATAAACATAAATTTAATTTAGAGTTATTGTCAACATTATCATACTCAATATTTTACATATGATTTGTTCAGATGGAGTGGGGATTATATAGTGTAATATTGTTGAGAGCAATATAATGGTGTGTAGGAGTATCATCCCGAAGATTACACATAGGTGTGGTTATCTTAATATGGAGTGCGACTATTTGCCACCTAGAGCATCAACAGCTGCTTCAATGTTAGTTAGATCAGCCACTGGTTCTACTGCGTATAGTAGTTGTGTTACTGCTACGTGTAGATCGGTGAAAATAACATTAGGCATGATACCGAAGATTAGGGCAACTAGTAGCATAGGTAGTACTAACATGAATTCTCGTCGTGAGATATCTGTAGTGAATGATAGGTATTGTGAGTATGCTCCAAATGACAGTCGGTTGAACAGGAAGATACTGTAACAAGCTGACAGCACGATACTTGATGCACCTAGTACACCAATGATTGGGCTTTTTTGGAAGATACCTGCAAGACTTAGTGCTTCCCCTACCCAGTTAAGTGATAGTGGAACGGCCATGTTGAATGCTGTAGTGATGAAGAACATAGCTACAAACACTGGCATGTATACTGCTAGACCACGGTAGTATCGGATAGTTCGTGTGTGGTGAACATCGTAAAGTACTCCTCCTACTAGTGCGAACATAGCAGGTGAGATAACTCCGTGAGCAATAGATAGTGCAATAGCACCTTCAATACCAACAATAGTGTTAGAGAATAGTCCTAAGATCACGATCGCCATGTGACCAATAGATGAGTACGCAACTAGAGCTTTGAAGTCTGTTTGTCGTAGTGTTGCTAGAGATGAGTAAATCAGAGTTACAACAGCCATTGTTTGCACTAATGGTGAGAAGTATGATGTAGCATCCGGTAGCATTGTAATAAGGATACGTAGGTACCCGTATGTAGCTAGTTTTAGGAACAGAGCTGCTAGTAGAATAGATGCACCTAATGGAGCTTCAGCATGTGCCCGCGGTAGCCAGATATGGAAGGGTACCATAGGTGATTTAACCGCTAGTGATAGGAAGAATCCAAGCCATAGCACTTTTTGAGCATCTAGACTCATGTTTGATAGTGATACCACTGTGAAGTCTGTGCTTCCAATGTTGTAGTAGATAACCATAATAGACAGTAGCATAAATAGTGATCCAGCTAGTGTGTATAGGAATAGAAGGAATGAAGCTCGAATTCGAGTAACAGAACCTCCCCAAATACCTACAACAAGGAACATAGGAATAAGTACAGATTCGAAGAAAATGTAGAATAGCATTAGATCTAGCACTACGAATACAGCAATAAGTAGTGTTTCCATTAATAGAAAGGCAATAAGGAAGTATTTCATTCCGAATTTAATGTTATCCCAGTTAGATAGGATACATAGCGGTGTGATGAATGTAGTTAGTAGTACAAAGTATAGACTAATACCATCAATACCGATGTTTAGATGACAGAAGCTTAGAGTGTTGAATTCTTGTACAAATTGGTATTGTAGAGAGCTTGAGTCAAATTCACCCCATAGAACAATGGATACAATAAAGTTTACCATAGATGTCGTAAGTGCGATTTGTTTCATTCGTGTAACACCTGACTCTTCGCTAATAGGAAGGAGTGCAAGCGAACCAATGAGAGGGATAAGAAGTAGAGCTGATAGCATGATTTGTGTTAATATATATTGGACCTTAAATTAATTTTGATGTGATTATAGTGCTATATGGACACCACAAGGTGCAATAGTTCACTATGTTATAATAACTGTCCGAATGGACTGACAGGGCTTTAGCTCCTGCAGACTACTGGAATAATCAGTTATACTTTTACTATACATAGTTGAGTGGGGATTATAGAGTGATAAATTGAAGCACGATAATAGGAACTAGTGCAGTTCAATTGCGTCCTTGATGTAGCTACATGTCAGAACACAGAATACGTACGCTTGGATCAGAGAAACCGCGATTTCTAGACCAATTAGTGCAACGAATACTGCGAAAGGAATTAGTGTTACTACAGCAACTAGGATGCTA